>ODAI013573061.1_pt1 | contig 13779 bp, 4 predicted proteins | sample 1539321 | NCBI WGS metagenome assembly ODAI01 (sample SAMN02144231, study PRJEB22623) | gut metagenome | biome: sheep rumen | host: Ovis aries | place: New Zealand
TGCCGCCATCCGTCTCTCCTATCTCTTTTATATTAAGATAGTAGGGACTCTTTGCTCCTTCAAGGGAGCCTACCGCGCCTTCAACTCCGCTTACGTTTACTCCGACCTCCCCGCTGCTTTCGGATACAACCGAAAGATCCGTCTTGTAGGCATTAAGTCTGAAGTCCTCGTTTGAAAGTCTCTCGGCAGTATTTTCATGAGTAACCGTCGGAGATGTATTGCCGCTGTAGCTAATGGTGCAGTCAGAATCAAAAGCGTTGATTCCGATAGAGATAAAACTCTCAGGCAAAGTAGCCGTAGATACAGCCGTATCGTAGAAAGCTCTGTCAAGAACGCTCTCTAAACCCGTCGCCTCAAGATTAACCGTTGACAGATTCTTGCATCCACAAAAAGCTTCCTCTCCTACGCTTACAAGGCTTTCGGGGAAAGTAACGCTTTTTATGGAAGTATTGTCCTTAAAGGCCTGAGCCGCGATTATCTTTACGCCATCGGGGATTACAACTTCTTCGTCACTTCCCTTATAGGCCAAAAGCGCAGGACCGCTTATAAGATAATCAGCTCCGTCAGATCCGCTCATAAAAGCTGCGTAGTATGCGGAATAATCAAAAGCTTTTGGCTCTATCTTCTTTATACTTTCGGGGATAGTTACGTATCCCAAGTTGTCGCAGTGGTAAAAAGCGCCGTAACCGATGGTTTCAAGTCCCTCAGGAAGTACGATGGAGTTAAGGCTGCTTCTTGCGTAGGAAAACTGTCCGATCTCCTTTATAGTAGAAGGTAAGGTTACGTACCCGAGCTTCCCATCAAGGTAGTATGCCTGGTCAGCGATCACGGTATCATCAACGATGGTGTATTTCGGAAGAAGTCCGCTCGTTGACATATCGGCATTTTCATCCATACCGGTTCCGGAGCCTGTGCCGTCGGTAGAGCCGTCGGAATTATCCACTGCTCCACCGCCTTGATTTCCGAAGTAGACTGTCGGGCTCGAACCGTTCATAAACATCACAGCCTTGTTTCCAACGATATGTACGCTGGCAAGCTCGGTTCCGGTTTCATTGGTAATTATAGTAGATTCTCCCGTGCCGGTTCCATCGGGATTGGTAGCGGGCTTACCGTTACTAATGCCCTCAGAGCCTCCGGTTCCGTCGCCGTTTCCGCCGTTAGAGTCCCCTGAACCATTTCCATCTCCGCTTCCCGATCCGTTTCCGTCCGTATTTCCATCAGGATTATAATTCGCAACATCCTCGTACTCGGGGAATTCTTTTTGTCTTTCGTAAAACTTCTCAGCGTACTTCCAAGCGTAGGAGCCTTCTATCGCATGAATAACAAGCTTATAGCATCCGTCGAATGCTGTCTCGTGGATATCCATTGTCTCTATAGGGATTGTAATATCCGTCAGATTGTAGTCATCCTCAAAGGCGTAGATTCCGATGCGTTTTATATTCGAAGGGATGTTGGCGCTGGATAAGCTCTTGCAGTTTGCAAAAGCAAAATCCCCGATCTCACTAAGTCCGGTGCCGATGGATACCATGGACAACGAGCTGCAGTTCCAAAAAGCGTAGGGTTCTATACTTTTGACGGTATTGGGGATGACAACAGATGTGATCTTGGTATTGCCCTTGAAGGCATCCGTGCCAATGGTTATAACATTAGAGGGTATGATAACACTCGATGAAGTGCCGTTGTATTTAGTTAAAACTCCGTCGTTATTGGCGACAAACTCGGTGACGGTCTGCGTCGTAGATGCAGCCTCCGCCCCAAAAGCCGGAAGCTGCATGGTAACTACTGACAATATAAGCAGCAGCGCGCCGAGCAGCTTTCGTATTCTTTTCATATTACTCTCAGCCTCTTGTTTAACAATGCCTCCCAAAAAGAGAGGCATTGTTTGACAAAACTATTTTGCAATTACTTTTTTACGTCTCTTGTCAGTCCAAACGAAGAAGAATACTCCGATAGCCGCAAGTCCGGTTGCAAGGAACCACTTAGGCTTGATTCCGTCTCCTGTCTTAGGGGTCTGGTCGGAAGGTCCGTTAGAGTTGTCTCCCGCTAAGCTTATCTGTTCGGTATTAACGTAGATAACGTAAGGCGAGAAGTGGGTACATGTAAATGTTACACAGTCTACGCCGTTGATAGTTGTAAACTTAGGGCTCAGTATGTCAAGTTGGTTATTTACAACTGCCGCTACCTTATTGTTTCCTCCATAAGGGATGAGGGAATCGGGTAAAGGAAGCGTTATCGTTACAGTAAGTCCCGTTGTATCTGTGATCTTCTTGTCTCCCGAAGCATCGTAGAGCGAGATATCCATCGGGAAGTACATGATCTTGTTGACATCACCAAACTGCGCCTGGAGTGCCTTAAGTACGGCTTCGCTGGCTGCGCTCTGCTCCGTGATCTTGATTGTAAAGTTGTCGGAAGATCCGTTTACAACCGCCGATACAACACCGGTATTAGAAAGTCCGTTCTTCTCGATAACAACAGTTGTTCCGCTGCTGGTCTTTGAAGGTGTAGGAGTTGTTCCGCTTCCCGATCCGTTGTTTCCGCTGCTTCCGCTTCCGCTACCTCCGCCACTGCTTGTCTTGGTAACATAGTTAGCGGTTACAGTTACGTTTTCGGAAGGCATAGTAATTACTGTTGCTGAAAGTCCCTTGGAAGCTATAGGCGTATTATCAGGTGAAATCGTCCAGCTTCCGAACATCTTTCCGCTCTCGGGCTCGTTGGCTACGATTATAGCCTGAGTTCCGGCAGGGTATGAACCGGATCCTGATCCGTTGACAACGGTTAATGTGTAGTAAGGTCCTACAGTTCCTGTTCCGCCGGGTGTGTAATTAGGTCCGGCTACCATGGTAAATCTTGTATCTTTGGTAATCTCGGTCGCTGTAGGATCGGGGCTCCATACACACTGGGTGTAACCCGCAGGCATCATAAGGTTAGGCGCATTAGCTCCGGACTCTATAGAAAGCTGCTGATAAAGAGTTACACCGTCTGTATAGTAGTATGATGCCGTATACTTTCCAACAAGGTCTGTACCCTCGGAAGCTACAAGGATGAAGTTGTGGTTAGCATCCATAGTGGTTTCTGAAGGCTTAGGTGACCATTCATATCCGGTAGTATATCCGGCGGGCTTAACAACATCGTAAGCTTTATCACCCTTGGTTATCGCAATCTTAGAGTAGAGGTCTACTCCGTTGGGCATATAGTAGTAAGCCCAGAAAGCATCTCCTCTTGCAACGGCTTCTTCCTGTTCCTGAGAAGTACTTCCGCCGTTACCTCCGCTTCCGTTTCCACCGCTTCCGCTGCCTGATGAGAAGGTACCTGTTACATAGATATCTCTTGTAACATTGGTAAGGTCTGAACCTGTAGGAGAAATACTTGCCTTGCTCCAGCCGTTAAAGGAATATCCGGTAACGTAAGGTGAAGCTGTGGTATTAACATCGCTTGTAACATCAGTTCCCTTTGCTACATCCTTGATGGTCTTATAAATAACCGTCTCGGCAGTTGAAGGATCAAGGTACTGAAGGTAAACATTGAAAGGTCCGTTGGCCAGCGAGTAGCTGGGGTTAAAGGTAACGTCTCTTGTAATAGGGCTTTCGGTTGTTATTTCACCGTCTGCAAGCCATCCTGCATGGCTCATAAGCACTCCGCCTACTTCAACATCGGGAAGCTTAAGGTTTTCCACATCAATGTTGTTTTCAGCAAGAGTCTCTCCGGACTCGATATTGTAGGTCTTGTAAACAGCACCCTGGTAATCCTTAAAGGTTACGGTATAAACCGTAGCGGTAGGTGTTACGTAGTTTGCTGTAAATACTGTGTCTGCGTAAACTTCATCAAGAGTTGACTCGTTACTTGAATACCATGTATCAAATACGAATCCCTCTTTTCCGGCGGGAGTAGGGATGTAATAAGGATCAACTGCCTCACCGTTGGCAACCGAAAGAGTTGCTACGGTAACGTTTGTTGAAGAAGCAGCATCCCAGTCTCTGAAGGTTACGGTCCAGTAGGTAACTTCCTTGGTAGTCTCTACGTTGAAGTTATACATAGTAGCATATCTGTAGAGAGTAGTTCCTTCAGGAGCATAGATTGTAACATTACTATTGTTGCCTGTATTTGTATTGTTGGTAACGGCATCTCCGCTAGCATTCTGGGCAACAGCTGCGCTTCCGGAAGGAGTAAGGATTCCGTCGGTAGCTACAGGGCTGATAAGTGAAATGTTGCTTTCACCGGTAATTTCTTCTACATTACTTCCCTCAAAAGCGTAATCGTTGATGACAACGCCGGCTGCAGTCTGTGCCGAAGGAAGGATTACTTCGCGAAGGCTTGTGGTATCCGCAAAAGCGTGAGTAGGGATCTCTGTGATCTTACTTCCAAGGAGGTTGATGGACTTAACGTTTGTGCCCATAAATGCCTCTTTGTTCATTCCCGTACAGGTGGAAACCTCATCGGAAGAAACCTTCTTTGTTCTTCCCTCTAAGAGCTCTACGATATTTCTCTTAACTCCCTCATTCATCTCGTAAACAATGGAATCGTCACAGGCGTAGCTGGTTCCATTTCCGAATCCAACGGTGCTTAACTTCTCGCATCCGCCCCAAGGTCTGATTCCGAGACTTGAAACATTCTCAGCGAAGCTTACGGTTGTAAGAACCGCATCATCAAGGAATGCGTGGTCTCCGATAGAACCGATGGTGTTGGTCGCAGAAAAGCTTGTTAAAGCAGCATCCTTAGCGAATGCCTCTTCCCCGATAGAGTTAACGGTCCCGGCAAACTCTGCGGTTTCAAGAGCTGCATCATTATAGAAAGCTCTCTTTCCTATCGTATCAATAGGGCAGTTGACAACAAGGGATTTAGCCGCTGCATTGTCCGCAAATGCGTAAGTATCAATAATCTTTGTATCAGGAGCTCCTGTTTTTCCGGAAAGAATTATATTTCCAAGCTTAGAGCATCCGTAGAAGTCGGACTTGGTAATAGCTTCAGCCTTATCTGCATCAGCAAGAGTTCCGTCCGCTTGAAGCGTTCCGCCAAACTCGATATGGTTGATTCCCTCAAGGACAAGATCCATAGAGGTAACTGTAGCAGGCGCAGTCAATGAAGCAAATAAGCCGTCCTTAATAGCATCAATACCGGTAGGTACTGTAAGCTGTTTAGCTGAATCAGTGAATACCTGCGCGTCCTCGGTAAGAGGCTTTCCTGCAGCCTTGTCCGTGATAGCCTTAGAAGCCGCTACCTGATATTCGGGTGTCAGATAATCCTTTGTCGCATAGGTTCCAAGAGTATCGGCTGTCGGGAAGTCGATAAGCTCGCTATATCCCTCGTGAGTTACGGTATCGGTCATATTGTACTTAACCGTAAGCATTGTAGGCCAGCCGCTGTAATATGTGATAAAGGATGTATTCTGACTTCCGTTGTTGTATCTTCCGTCATAGCTCATCGCATACTGATAAGGAGTTGCATCAACGTTTATGCTTCCGACAAACCCGAGCTGAACTGTAGGCTGGTTGTTGGTATCCGTCATATGATCCTTATCGTGCAGAACTATATCCTTTTTGGTCGAATCATCATTATTCTCGCCAGAATCCTTGCCGGCATACTCGCTACAACCAGCTTGGTGCGTAGATACTTGCTGTGTCTGGAATGCATAATCTCCGATTTCAACACTATCAGTATTGAAGAATACATACTTAAGGTTATGGCATCCCATAAATGCTCCGGCGCCGATCCTGCTGATGGTGGAAGCAATGGTTACCTCGGTAAGGGAACACTGATCCTGGAATGCATAGTCTCCTATCTGCTCGATATGATAAGGACCGATGTACTCAGGGAAGGTAAGGCTTGTTGCCTGACCGTTAAACTTTGTATCTGTGAGTACGTTGTTTGAGTCTACCTGATAGGTAACGGTAGGAACAGGTGAAACTCCTTCCTTTCCCCTTTCCTTCTTTGTGAGCTCGTAAACATCCTGTCCGGGATACTTGTAAGAAACCTCGTTGTCGGTACAGGTCTTATGAAGGATTCCGGAGCTGGGTGACTCGATATAAAACTTGTCCTTAATATCGCTTCCGTCGTTTTGGTCGATTTTGAACTCTTCCCATCCGTAGTCACAGATATTGGGACAAACATCAATGTTAAAGTTAGAGTTGAGCGCTGTAATCTTTTCAAGGGACTTACATCCTTCGAAAGATGCAACGATCATCGTCTGTGAAAATCCCTGAGGGAAGTCGAGCTGCTTTAACGCCTGGCAATCTGCAAAGGCAAGCACACCGATATTGGTTAAGGATCCGTTGTACTCTCCTGTTGCGCCGAGATCGATGGTTTGGATCTTCCAACATCCCTTGAATGCACCGTCACCAATGGTTGTAACTGATGTGGGAAGGGTGAATGTCTGAAGCGCCTGGCAGTTCTTGAAGCAATATGCACCGATGGTTATAAGGTTACATGCAAGAGGAATATTAACATTCTTCATGTTTCGACAGTTGTCAAATGCATGGTTTCCGAGAGTATTAAGACCGTTTCCGGTAGTAATACTGCTCATATTGGTGCAGCCGTAGAAAGCGTAATCTCCGATACCGGAAAGGTTTCCTCCGATATTAAGAGTTGTGATGTATGAGTTGTTTGCAAAGATACCCTTTGTAGTACCGTTTGTCTCGTTGATATTTCCGGCAATTTTCCATCCGTTGCTGTTGTCGGCTTCGATGTACTGCTTACCGATCGCGGTAACCATTGCTCCGGAAATACGTCCGTAGGACTCGTCGTTTACGTCAGCGATCTGAGGGATAAGGTTTGGAGTTGTAGCGGTATCGTAATGCGCTCCGGTCTTTGGCGTACCTGTAGGCTTGTAGTTTTCAGTCTCGTAGTAGTAAAGGTTCTTGTCCTTCCAGGTTGAGTAAGTAGCGTAATAGCAGGGAAGGAAGTTATGGTACTGATCTACATAGATAACTTCTTTTTTCCAGTTACCGGTAGGGTTATCCGTTGCATGATACTCAGTGCCGTTGGTAGCCGTATCTTCAGCATACGCAGCAAGTGCATCTGCATTCATAGTAAGGGAGGCGGTACCGGGCCATGTACCGTCGTCATTTCTGATAAAGACGTAGTACATAGTCTTTCCGGCGGTATCGGTCTTTGCGGCCTTCTCAGGATCAAGGTAATAGTAGAGAGATGAAGGGGTCTCTAAAGAAACCTCCGATTCATAGAAAAGGAAGTTTCCGCTCTTACCAACCGAGCAGAAACCGGTAGATGAACCGTCGTTGTCGTTGAAGTTAAGGTATGCATCAACATAGTCAGGAATTGTAAGTATTCCGCCTGCAAGACTTCCCTGATGGTTGAATCCAAGGATGATAGCATTCTTGTTACCGCCGCCGGTCTGGCTACCGGTTGAGTCTACATATGCAAACTGGAAGTCTCCGTCACCGGTTGAATAAATGGTAGTCTTAGGAACGGAACCTGTCATGCCGGGATCACACTCGGGAATATTGGACCCATCTGAGTAGAATGATTTTACCGCACTGCCGTCTGCAGTAGTAGTTTCCTTAAAGTCTACTGCATATCCGGTATAGTCCTTGTCACCGTATATCTCATTGTGTACAGAGGCCAGACCGTCATTTACAAATGCATTTGCAGTCGCATTATAGGTGACATTTCCTTTGTAATCGTCCTGCACTGTATGTGTAAAGCCTGTGCCGTCAGCATTAACCGCAGCGGCAACGTCACCGCCGGGTCTGCTTCCCGCGGGTATTGCAGCAACAGCAACAGCGGACGCGAGGAATATTCCTCCGAGCGTCCGTTTAACTTGCTTCTTTAATCTCAGCTTAGGCTTCTTTGAAGTCGAACTTGCCATATCTTATCTCCTCATAAATTGCTTAAGATCCGTTATCAAGCAAAATCTGAAATTTTATACGTTAAAGACAGGGAAATTCCCGGTCAAACTAATCCAATTTGTATATCGGTTTAGCCCATCTCAATATTTAGGGTAGAATTGAAAAAAACTTACTAAATATGATCAGATCAAAAAGAGCCCCCGGTGCCTCAGTCGATCTTTTTGGCTACTACGACGAACCTTCCGTCCTTTTCCTGATAGTCGCAGGTGGAAAGGGTAAGCAGCCTGTCTCCGTAAGACGCCGCAACTCCGGTATCGTAGAGAGACATATTCGCCATCTCCTGCATATATGAGGCAAATTCAACCTCACTGTATGCGTCGATGAACTGATAGTACTTAAAGGCCACTTCCGTTTCTGAGTATACGTGTGACCTGAAGACATACATAACCTGGTATGTACCTTCTTCATACAAGGTATCAAAATAGATATATTTATGGTCCTGGTAATAGCTCTCGTCCTGGTACTTTTCAAGGAGTCCGAACATATTTCCGCTTCTCATATGATGTCCGTAGAGAATCAGGTTTGTGCTGGGCTTTAATACGTCACAGGCGCAGTCCATAAATATAGTACCGTTTCGGTCGTTATTTTGTTTAAGATCATGGTCGAGATAGTACTCGTTGTTGGTGGTCTGTGCTACGGGGAAGCCGTCCTTTGCATTCTCAGTAACAGGGTCCATTTTAAGCCAGCCGATTATGTTTTTGTTGACTGCCAAAAGGTCCTTAAACTTAGGAAGTACGTCGGGAGTCTCCTTCTCTTCATCGTAATGGATGACAACGGCGCTGTCCGCTGCAGAGCCTGAGGGCTGATTTGAGGCTGTCTCCCCTCTTCCTACGATATTTGAATAGGTCTGGTAGCTGATGGATTTGCGGTAATCGCTTACTGAATAAAAAATAAAAAATCCGATACTTAAAACTCCCACAACGGCCACAGCTATCGTAATTCCTCTGCGGCGCTGTTCCTTCTTTTTAAGCATCTTTCGGGCAAGAGCCTCGATTTCTTTATCATCTACGGATGCAGAGCTTTTTTGTCCCGTTCCCGTGCCTTTACCCGCTCCGGAGGCCGCTCTCGCGCCTCTGTAGCCTAAAGCATCGTTTGATGGTCTGTTAATTCCGGGATTTACCGAAGAAGCGCCGGGTCTGCTTACACCCGCTGCGCTCCTTCCGGTATTTCCGGACGATGAGGGACTTACTTTATTTGGTTTACCGTCCTCGGTAATGTATACTTTTCCTGCCATTTTGTCTTTCCGGTAAGTTTTTCTTTATCGGATGCATTCGGCAAAGCCTATTATTTGCAAACGATATTTACGATCTTTCCGGGAACATAGATTTCTTTTACGATGTTTCCGGTAATCTTTTCAGCGGCAGCTTCCTTTGCCTGAGCGATGATAGCGTCCTTGTCTCCGTCCTTGGGAGCCTGGATGGTAGCACGAAGCTTTCCGTTTACCTGAACCGCGATCGTAACGGTTGATTCTACGCACTTCTCGTCTGAATACTCAGGCCAGGTTGCATTGTAAAGTCTGCCTTCGTATCCGTTAGCCTGCCAGAGCTCTTCCGTAATGTGAGGAGCTACAGGCGCAAGAAGTCTTAAGAATGCGCTAAATTCTGCCCTATTTACGCTGCCTTTTTTGTAGAACTCATTGATAAGAGCCATCATAGCAGCGATTCCTGTGTTGTACTTAAGGGTCTCGAAGTCGTTTGAAACCTTCTTGATGGTCTGGTGCATCTTGGCTTCGAGGTCTGATGAATACTCATCTCCGTCTACCAGGATCTCCTGAAGTTTCCAAACTCTCTCAAGGAATCTTCTGCATCCTTTAACTCCGTCCTCGCTCCAGGAAGCAGCCTGGTCGAAGGCTCCGATGAACATCTCGTAAGTACGTAAGGTGTCTGCGCCGTAATCGTTTACGATATCGTCGGGATTGATAACGTTTCCGCGGCTCTTTGACATCTTCTCGCCGTTTTCGCCGAGGATCATGCCGTGGCTGGTACGCTTAGCGTAAGGCTCCTTTGTGGGAACAACGCCCTGATCATAAAGGAATCTGTGCCAGAATCTTGAGTAGAGAAGGTGGAGGGTTGTATGCTCCATACCTCCGTTGTACCAGTCAACGGGAAGCCAGTATTTAAGCTTGTCCATGCTTGCAAGCTCTTTGTCATTCTTAGGGTCGATATAGCGGAGGAAGTACCAGGATGAACCTGCCCACTGAGGCATAGTATCGGTCTCTCTCTTAGCAGGGCCGCCGCAGCAAGGGCACTTAACGTTAACCCAGTCAGTCATAGCTGCAAGAGGGCTCTCTCCGTTGTCGGTAGGCATATAGCTCTCTACCTCGGGAAGCATCAAAGGAAGGTCTTCTTCCTTGAGAGGAACATATCCGCACTTGTCGCAGTGGATGATAGGAATAGGCTCGCCCCAGTATCTCTGACGGGAGAATACCCAGTCACGGAGCTTGTAGTTGGTCTTAGCCTGTCCGATCTTGTTCTCCTCGAGGTACTCGATCATCTTTTTCTTGGCGTCTGCTACGGAAAGTCCGTTTAAGAAGCCTGAATTTACTAAGGTTCCGGTTGCTACATCGGTATAAACCTTCTCGGTAACGGGTACGTCGCTTCCTGCAACAACCTCGATGATGGGAAGGTCAAATTTCTTTGCAAAATCCCAGTCTCTTTCATCATGTGCGGGAACGGCCATAATAGCACCTGTTCCGTAGCTCATAAGTACATAGTCCGAAATCCAGATAGGAATTTCTTTTCCGGTAACGGGATTTGTTGCGGTAAGTCCATCAAGGCATACACCCGTCTTGTCCTTTGCAAGCTCGGCGCGCTCGAAATCAGACTTCTTAGCAGCCTCTTCTCTGTAGGCTACGACTGCGTCCCAGTTCTTGATCGAGTCCTTATACTTGTCGATATAAGGATGCTCAGGGCTCATAACCATATAGGTTGCGCCGAAGAGTGTGTCACATCTTGTGGTGTAAACTGTGATCTTGTCTTCTTTACCGGTAATTGCAAAGTTTACCTCTGCACCGGTACTCTTACCGATCCAGTTTTTCTGCTGTGTAGCGATCCTCTCAACGTAATCAACGCTGTCAAGGCCTTCGATAAGCTTCTCGGCGTACTCTGTGATCTTAAGCATCCACTGGCTCTTAACCTTACGAACTACTTCGCTTCCGCATCTTTCGCAGACGCCGTTAACAACCTCCTCGTTTGCAAGGCCAACCTTACAAGAGGTACACCAGTTGATAGGCATCTCGGTCTTGTAAGCAAGTCCGGCATTGAAAAGCTTAAGGAAGATCCACTGAGTCCAGTGGTAATATCCGGGGTCGGTTGTATTTATCTCTCTGTCCCAATCGAAGGAATAGCCAAGGCTGTGGAGCTGATTCTTGAAGCGCTCAACATTGTTCTTGGTAACGATCTTGGGGTGAATATGATTCTTTATCGCAAAGTTCTCGGTAGGTAGTCCGAATGCATCCCATCCCATAGGATATAGTACGTTGTAACCCTGCATACGACGCTTTCTTGCAACAATGTCAAGAGCGGTGTAAGGTCTGGGATGTCCTACGTGAAGACCCTGTCCTGAGGGGTAAGGGAATTCAACAAGGGCATAGAACTTAGGCTTTGAAAAGTCCTCGCCGGTAGCGAAAGCCTTCTCGTCGTCCCAGATTTTCTGCCATTTGGGTTCAACTTCGTGATGATTGTAATACTCTTTCATTTCGGAACTCCTTGTATATAAATTTATTGATTCACATATAATAAAGATGATAAAGGGCAAAATTCTTTTACCCCTAACTACGTAATTATACTGTATGCAGGGTTTAAATTCAATGGGAAGTTGACTATAACGCTTTAAAGCGGTATAGTGGGTAAGGAAATTGTTTACAACAAAGATATGATTAATTTATAATCTTGCTGATTTTACAAAGATTAAAAAGGAATTAGAGTTATGTCAACTTATGGTTTTATATGCCTCGGTCTTATCGGAGGAAGCGTAGCGCGTGCGATCCGTGAAAAGCAGCCCGAGGCTACTATAATAGCATACAACAGAAGCTCCGCATCTCTTGACGAGGCGCTTTCAGACGGCGTTATAAACCGCGCTGTATGCCAGAAAGATTTTGAGAATGACGGATTTAGCGCATTTTCAGGTTGCGATTATATATTTCTTTGCGCTCCGGTGCAAAAAAATGAAGAGTTTCTTGCAATGTTAAAGCCCGTCATCAAGGCTTCCTGCATCATCACAGATGTCGGAAGCGTAAAGACCGGCATCCACAAAGCCGTAGAAAAGCTTGGCATGGAGAAAAACTTCATCGGTGGTCACCCTATGGCAGGAAGCGAGCGCGTAGGATACGCCAACTCAAAGGCTTCAATCCTTCAAAACGCGTATTATATCCTTACTCCCACTCCTCTTTCTCCCGAAGAGAAAATCACGGAGCTACGCGCTTTGGTGGAATCTTTTGATTCTATTCCTCTTGTCCTTACCTACGAGCAGCATGATTACATCGTCGCGGCGATCAGCCATCTGCCCCACGTAATCGCCGCCTCTTTGGTAAACCTCGTAAAAGATTCCGATTCTGAGGAAGGTCTGATGCGTCTCGTTGCCGCTGGAGGATTTAAGGATATTACCCGTATCGCTTCCTCTTCCGCAGATATGTGGGAACAGATCTGTATGACCAATACGGATAACATCAGAAAGCTTTTAAGCGACTACATCTCTTCTTTGCAGACAATAGACGCCTCTTTAGAAAAGCATAGCGGCGAAGATATCCATCATCTTTTCGATACCGCCAGAGAATACCGCGACTCCTTCACTGTAGCCGGAAGCGGCCCCATCAAGGTAAACTATCGTCTCTTCGTCGATATCGCCGACGAGCCCGGCGCCCTCGCAACAATTGCTACTCTCCTCGCAACCAGAGGAATCAGTATAAAGAATATCGGAATCATCCATAATTCAGAATATCAAGGCGGTAATATGCGCATCGAATTTTACTCAGAAGCAGATTTGGAAAACGCCGCCCATGTGCTGGAGGATAAGAGGTATACGATACATAAATAAACCCTGCATTCGCAAATAAAGCTATAAAAAAAGCTTTAAGAAATCATTGTATTAGTGCTATTGTACTTGAAACACACTGTGTTTTGTGTTATCTTATTAAAAGAAAAAGCACCCACTCCAAAGTGGATGCTCCGAAGTTGGACTAGCTCTTACGAGCCGCCTCTCCCGTGTGCTGACGAGAGAGGCATTTTTTTATCGTTTTTTAGAGTTACTAAGAAACGAAAGTAGTGCTACAATAATATGACTAAATGAGATTAATAGATTTAAAATCCCAAGCATAATCATCACGATTTCAAATGCTGTCATTCACACCACCTCCCTTCTTCGAATAATCGAATACCGGGAGCATACCACCTCGTCATGGGGCTTTTTCTACATACTAAAAGTATGCCTAAGTATATTATCAGTATTGTTTACAAAAAACAAGCAGAACAGAATAATCTTAATCTAATGTTCGACCAATATTTTCTACGATATTCCCAATTTCTTTAGGTAAATTGACTACATGTGCTTCCCCCTCCAGCTCTCCGAATCCGTAGGCTGCATATACGAAGGTTGCGCCGGCAAATTCAGTTGCCGCCTTGTCTCCGGCTGTATCTCCAACGTAAACAGTTTCTTTTTCGGAAAGACCGTTTTTCTCCATAAGTTCCCTCATCGTCTTACCTTTGGTTAGTCCGGTATCCCCGAAGCAAAGATGATCCTCTATGCAGTCCTCTATCCCAAGCTTACCGCAGACCAGCTCTATATAGCCCTTCTGGCAGTTGCTGACAATAAAGATGCGATACTTTTTCGCAAGGCTTTTAATCTCCGCTACGATTCCCGGATACGAAATATCTTCGGTATTTTCCTCAAGGAGCTCATGCTCGTATTTGCAGCAAAGCTTTAA
>ODAI011336228.1_pt1 | contig 13778 bp, 9 predicted proteins | sample 1539321 | NCBI WGS metagenome assembly ODAI01 (sample SAMN02144231, study PRJEB22623) | gut metagenome | biome: sheep rumen | host: Ovis aries | place: New Zealand
CACGGATACGGTGATCCGCCACCTGAATGACCGGGAGGATCCCATCGTATTCCTGTTGTGGGGTGCCAACGCCAGGGCAAAGCAGGCCCTGATCACGAACCCCCGGCACCTGATATTGACTGCTCCCCACCCCAGTCCCCTGTCGGCTTACCGGGGATTCTTCGGGTGCAGACACTTCTCTAAAGCCAATGAATTTTTAAGAAATAACGGTCAGCCGGAAATCGACTGGACGATAAAATGAAAGGAGCCTCTATGAATAACAGTTTACTGAAGACCTATCCTTTTGAGCTCACGCCTCTGGGCTATGAGTTTGATGCACTGGAACCCCACATCGATGCTCGGACCGTGGAAGTCCACCACACCAAACACCAGCAGAACTACGTCAATAACCTGAACAAGGTCATCGAAGAAAACCCGGAATACAAAAACTGGACACTCCAGAAGTTCTTCCAGGAAGAAATGTATATCCCCGGAGACATCCGCGACGCCATCATGCAGAATGCCGGCGGGATCTACAACCACGAGCTTTACTTTGCCAGCATGACACCGAATTCCCCGGGCGCACCGGAGGGAGATCTGCTGGAAAATATCACGGACTACTTCGGTTCTCTGGATGCTTTCAAGGCGGAATTCAAGAGAATGGCCCTGTGGCTCTTCGGTTCCGGGTATGTTCACCTGGCTGCGACGCCTCAGTCCTGGCTCCAGATCATCACCCAGAGAAATCAGGAAGTGGCTCATGCCAGCTTCACCCCCATCATCACCCTGGACGTATGGGAACACGCCTATTATCTGAAAAACGAAAACCGCCGTGCCGAATACTTCGATCACTGGTGGAACACCATCAACTGGAAGCGGGCGGAAGAGATCTACGAAGAGATCTACGCGAAGAACAAGCCTTTTGAGTTTGATTTTTAGAGTCTGAAGTCCAGAGTCTAGAGTCTGGAGAAAAGATAACGAAACCCTGCAAGACAACAAAAACTTGCAGGGTTTTTTGCTTTACATTTGATTTTTCACTCTTAAGACTCAAGACTTAAGACTTCAGTCTCTTACAGATCGTAATACTTCAGGAATTCCATCGGGCTGGGGTATCTCTGGATCTCTTCGTTGTCCTTTCTCTTCATGGAGATGAACTTTTTGATGAGTTCTTCCGGGAATACGCCGCCGGCGGTCAGGTAGTCATGGTCTTTTTCCAGTTCGTCCAGAGCTTCCGCCAGAGTGGCCGGCAGACCTTCGATCTTGGCCTTTTCTTCATCGGGCAGCTCGAAGAGGTTGAAGTCGTAGGGGCCCCATCCTGCTTCGTGAGGATCGATCTGGTTTTTGATGCCGTCCAGACCCGCCATCAGGATCGCGGAATAAGCGAAGTACGGGTTGCAGGTCGCATCCGGGTTTCTCAGTTCAAAACGCTTCACATCCGGTGCCTTGGCATAAGCCGGGATCCGGACGACAGCGCTCCGGTTGGAGACCGCATAACCGATGGTCACCGGTGCTTCAAAGCCCGGTACCAGTCTCCGATAGGAGTTGGTGGACGGATTGGTGATGGCGCACAGGGACCGTGCGTGCTTCAGCATCCCGCCGATGAACCACAGTGCTTCATTGGACAGCTGTGCATAACCGTTTTCATCATAGAATACCGGTTTGCCTTCTTTTCTCAGCAGCATGTGGACGTGCATCCCGTTGCCGGCTTCACCGGTCAGGGGCTTCGGCTTCAGTGTCGCGGTGCATCCGTTTCTGGCCGCTTCGTTTTTGATGACGTATTTTGCATACATGGTGTTGTCAGCGTGCTTGAGCATGTCTGCCAGTTCCACTTCGATCTCCATCTGGCCGGCGCCGCCCACTTCCGGGTGGTGATACTTCACGTCTACGCCGAAATAATCCAGAGCCAGGCACATTTTATGTCTCAGGTCATTGTGAACGTCCATCGGCAGTGCGGTGTGGTAACCGGTGGCGTGTGCCAGCTGGTATCCGTTGTTATTGAAATCGGACGCTGTCGCGAAGTGAGACTGACGGCTGAAGATGTCCACGCCCTGGTGGTCCGGAGCTACATCGTACTTCACCTGATCGAAAATATAGAATTCGAATTCAGGCCCGATGATCATTTCGTCCGCAACGCCCTGTTCTTTCATGTATTCCAGTGCCCGGATCGCCACGTTTCTCGGATAGTGGCTGAAGGGGCGGTTGTGAGGCAGGTCGATGACCTGAACATCGCCGATCATGGACAGTGTGGGGATCTCTGCATAGGGATCGATCACTGCGGAATCCAGTACCGGGATGAATACCATATCACTCTTCTCTACTTTTGCATAACCATAGTTGGAACCGTCAAAACCGATGCCAGCCACCATGGTGGTTTCATTCAGACGTTCTGCAGGGATGCTCAGGTGTCTCCACCGGCCATCCATGTCTGTCAGCTTGAAATCCACAAATTTGATATCGTTTTCTTTGATCATTTTACGGATATCGTCTAAAGTCTTTGCCATTTTCTATACCTCCAAAGATTTATAACCACAACGATTTTACACTCTTTTTTCTGTTAAAACAATGAAAAAACTGGAATTTTCAAGGATTTTTTTGCAAAAGAAAGAGCCGGTGCTAACCGGCTCGACTCTCCTATCTTTCGTCTACTCTATGACTTCGAAAATCAGCGGCCGCTTTTCCGGCGGCATTGCCGCAAAGCCATAGGCGCTTTCCAGTACCCGAAGGGCTGCCCCTGCCTTGTCTTCGTCATTGGCATACACCGTCGCCAGCAGGTCTCCTTCCGACACCGGATCCCCGACCTTTTTGTTCAGGATGATCCCTGCCGCCAGGTCCACCGGGTCTTCTTTCTTCGCCCGTCCGGCGCCGGAAAGCTGGGAGGCTTTCCCCACGGTCTCCGCATCCAGCGAAGAGAGGAACCCGCCGGCCTTCGCCTTCAATTCCACCACGCAGGAAGCCTGGGGGAACAGCAGAGGATCTTCCGTGATCCGCGGGTCTCCGCCCTGGGCCTTTACGAAGGCCCGGAACTGCTTTAGTCCGCTGCCGTCGGCGATGCAGCGATCCGCCATGGCCACGCCCTCCCCGTGGGAGGAGGCCTTCCCGCCGATGTAGATCATATACCCCGCCAGCTGCCGGGACAGTTCCGTGATATCTTCCGGCCCCTTCCCCTTCAGGGTCTCGATGGCTTCCAGGACTTCGATGGAGTTTCCCACGCCCTTCCCCAGGGGCTGCTCCATGTCCGTGATGAAGGCGGCCATCTTCTTGCCGGAGCGTTTGCCGATATCCACCATCCACTCCGCCAGCTGCCGGGAATCCTCCAGGGTCTTCATGAAGGCGCCCCGGCCGGTCTTCACGTCCAATACGATGGCGTCGCTGCCGGAGGCCAGTTTTTTGCTCATGATGGAGGAGGTGATCAGGCCGATGTTCGCCACCGTGGCGGTCACGTCCCGCAGTGCATACAGTTTCTTATCCGCCGCTGCGATGTGGGCACTCTGGCCGATGACGCTCATGCCGGTGGTTTTCACGATCTCCTCAAATTCTTCCTGTTCCAGCGCGGTCCGAAAGCCCGGGATGGCTTCCATCTTGTCCACGGTGCCGCCGGTGAACCCCAGTCCCCGGCCGCTCATCTTCGCCACCGGCACGCCGCAGGCGGCGCACAGAGGTGCGACGATGAGGGTGGTCTTATCTCCCACGCCGCCGGTGCTGTGTTTGTCTACTTTGATCCCCGGGATGGCGGTCAGATCCGCCACGTCGCCGGAGCGCTTCATGGCATCCGTCAGGTAGAAGGTCTCTTCCCGGTCCAGTCCCTGGAAATAGATGGCCATCAGCAGGGCGGATACCTGGTAATCCGGGATGTCGCCGGCGGTGTAGCCGGTGATGAAGAATTCGATCTCGTCCCGGGTCAGTTTGCCGCCGTCACGTTTCTTTTCAATTAAATCCTTGAATAACATGCTATTATCCTCATCTTTCAAATACGGCGGCTAAGTTCCTTCGAACATCTCGGGACACGCTTTCGCTATGTGTTCGCTCGCAGCGGTACTAAGCTCCGTCTTCGCTCCTTCGGAGCTCGCCGATCGCTAAGGACCGGCGGCTCAACAATGTCCCTGCGACGTTCGAATTCACCTTTAGCCGCCTTTTTTCATTCTGAGGGCGAAGCCCAAGGAATCAGCAGCCCTCACGATTCTCTCTCCTATCTCCTATCTCCCATCTTCTATCTTATTTAAAAATGAAGACCCCGCTCCGGTGTAGTCAACGCCCAGATAATCTGCAATGGTGGCGCCGACATCGGCGAAACTCTCCAGGATCCCCAGGTCCACACCTTTCTTCAGCTTTTTGCCATAGACCATAACGGGGATGTATTCCCGGGTGTGGTCGTAGCCGATGTAGGTGGGGTCGTTCCCGTGGTCTGCGCAGAGGATCAGGATGTCTTCTTCGTGCATGGTATCTATGATCTGTGGCAGATAGCGATCGAATTCTTCGATGGCCCGGGCGTACCCGACCGGGTCTCTCCGGTGGCCGAATTTCGCGTCGAAATCCACCAGATTGGTGAAGATGAAGCCCTCGAATTCGTCCTGAAGCAGGCCGATGGTCTTCAGGATCCCGTCCTCATTGCTCTGGGTGTGGACGGCGTCGGTGACGCCCTGCTTATTGAAGATATCTTCGATCTTCCCCACGGCCCAGACTTTCTGTCCCGCATCCTTTACATTATCCAGCAGGGTGGGGCTGGGAGGCGATACGGCGAAGTCCCGGCGGTTGGCGGTCCGGGTGTAGTCCCCGTCCTTGCCGATGAAGGGCCGGGCGATGACCCGTCCCACCTGCCACTCTCCCACCAAAAGCCGGCGGGCGATCCGGCAGATCTCCCACAGCCGTTCCGGCGGGATGACGTCCTCGTGGGCAGCGATCTGGAACACGCTGTCATTGGACGTGTAGACGATGGGTTTGCCGGTGGCGATGTGCTCCGGTCCCAGTACTTTGATGATCTCCGTGCCGGAAGCAGCATAATTGCCCAGCACTTCCGTTCCGATCTCTTCTTCGAATTTTTTGATGAATTCCTGCGGGAATCCTTCATGGAAGGTCACAAAGGGCACTTTTGTGATCAGCCCCGCCAGCTCCCAGTGGCCGGTGATGGTATCCTTCCCGTTGGAGACTTCCCGGGCCTTGCCGTAATTGGCCAGGATCTGAGAGGCTTCTTCGCCTCCCACCGCCGGGTCTACTCCGTCGATGTTGCCCATGCCGAAATCCTTCAGGTGTTCCATGTGGATGTCCGGCACCGTCTCCACGATGTGGCCCAGAGTATCCACGTCCACATCGCCGAATTTCTCCGCGTCCGGCATCTGTCCCACGCCCAGGCTGTCCAGTACGATCAATGTTGCTCGTTTCATTTTTTTCTCCTTTGAGTCTTAAGTCCGGAGTCTGGAGTCCCAAGAAGAAGCTTCTCTTCTGACTCCTGACTTCAGTCTTTAGTCTTCTTACAATATCCTCTGCGGTCTGCACTGCAGCGCGTCACAGGCGATCAGGGAAAAGGTGGTGCAGCCCATTTTCATGTCCGGCACCGTCTCCTTTGTCTCACCGTGAAGGTGTCCGTAGACCACCTGTTCCACGCCATATTCGTTAAAGATCTCCACAAAAGCGGACATCTCCAGTTTATCATTCGTCGGGGGGTAATGCAGCGCGCCGATGATCTTTTCAAACCCGGCTTTCCGGGCCGAATCCAACGACGCCCGAAGCCTCAGCTGTTCCCGGGCATAGATCTTCTCGTCATGGGTCTTGAATTCGCTGCTGCCGGGGCAGAGCCATCCTCTTGTCCCGCAGATAGCCCGATCCCCGTAGGGATAAAAGCTGTTCTGCACGAAGAACATATCGTCGAAGAGGTTGTTCAACTTCGAGATCGACGCCCACCAAGGGTCATGATTTCCTTTGAACAGCACCTTCATCCCCGGCAGGCGGTGGATCCACTCCAGATCCGCCATGGCTTCCTCCAGCTTCAGTCCCCAGGAAATGTCCCCGGCGATGATCACCGTGTCCTCTTCCCGCACCAGCTCCCGCCAGTTCTCTTCCACTCGCGAAGTATGGTCTTTCCAGGCGGGGCCGTAGATGTCCATGGGTTTGTCTGCCGTGAAGGACAGGTGCAGGTCCGCGATCCCATACAATGCCATTTGCTCTCCTCCTAAAAACAGACCGACCCTGCAAAGGGAGCCGGTCTGAACGCTTGCTTATTTAATGACAGTCATGATCTCCTCAGTCGGCAGTTTTGCCGGGCTTTTCCGTTCGCCTTCGGGGATCCCCATAGGTACGAGGGCCACCAGTTTATGCTTTTCCTTCCGGAAAGGAATGACCTCTTCCAGCTCCAACAGGGTGTGGTTCGCACTGGTCATCCAGCAGGCACCATAGCCCAGAGCAAAGCTGGCCAGCACCATGTTTTCCAGGGCTGCGCCGATGCTCTGGATGCCGGGGTTCGCATACCACATCCGGTCCCGGTCGATCTGGGGCATATCCGCCGCGATGACTTCCTTCAGCCCTTCCGGGATGTATTCATTGGCAAAGACAGCGATGCAGGTGGGTGCATTTCTGAAGAAGGTGGAGAACCGGGAGAACTTCAGGAACTTGGCGCCTTTCTCTTCTCCCAGACCGGCTGCGATCTTTTCCATCTTCGCATCCACCGTCTGACCCATCTTTTCCAACAGATCTTTGTCCTGGATCACGACAAAATGCCAGTTCTGGGCATTCTTCGCGGAGGGAGCGCAGCCCGCCGCCGCGATGATCTTCTGCAGATCCTCGTCCTTGATCTGTTCGTCCTTAAATTTCCGTACACTGTATCTTGCATTTAAAACATCAAAAAACTCCATGATTATCCTCCGTATATGTATTTTTAACAATTGATTATACCATATTCTACGGCAGCATGACAACTCCGGCCAGACCCTTCTTCAGGAAGTACTTCTTCTCCTTTTCCTCCCAGACATAAGCATAAAGTCCGCAGGGGTCATTCTCCAGATCCCAGGCTTCCATCATCTCATCGATGTTGCCGTAGGACCGCAGGAAGCCATAGATATTATACTTTTCCTTCAGTTCAAGGATGTTGTCCAGCGTATATTCATCCACCGGATAGAAGATCACATTGTGCAGACCTTCATGGATGAAGCTCACCAGCTTCTCCCCGTCCTTCAGGATGAAAATGGTCCGATCCATCAGCTTCGGATAGTTCTCCTTCATATACCGGGCGAAGGCAATGCTCTCGGTGGAACCGCCGGGCTTGGTCTTGATAAAGGTCCAGTCGTTCTGAGAGATGTAGACGTTCACGTCCTTGTGGTCTTCCATCCACTCCAGCAGCTCTTCCCCGGTCATCAGCGTCAGGCCCTTCCGGGAGAACTTCTCCTTGGCATAGAGGATGTCTTCGTAGCTCCGGATGCCGGCAGTGTTCCGCAGGTAGATGGACAGCTGCTCCGGTTCTTCACACATGACGGTGTGGCCGTCCCGGGTCCAAGTCAGGTTGACGAAGATATCCCGGACGCCGTCTTCATAAAGCTCATCCATATTCTCCAGACAGTACAGGCCGTCCCGCTTCGGGTCTTTGCTGTTGGCTGCAGACATGATGACCTCTGCCCGGGGTACGGGGCTGTAATACTGATCCGTGTCATCTCCGGTGGCGTTTTCCTTCGTCTCGTTGATCAATGTCTCCAGGTCTTTGCCCTCCTGCAGCACCTGCCGAAGAACGTCTTCGTCCAGATAGAAGTCCGCCGTCTTCAGCATCGACAGGGATTTTTCATACAGATCTTCGTACCCTTCCAGAGAATGGGTCTCATGGGTCCTGCGGTCCACGATCTCCGAATCGCTGAAAAGGCCCGCCGTACTCATCTTGAACATGATGTCTCCCGTCAGGAAGGAACCTTCCGCCACATAGGAGCGCACCGGCACGAAGTTCTCATCAATGGTCAAAAGATTGTGTCCGAAATACAGGGTGTCCAGGTCTTCCAGCCCTAACAGGTAGGCGATGGTGGGCATGAAGTCCGCCTGACCTCCCACCATTTCCACGGTATCCCGTTTGCCGAGACCCGGGACATGGATCACCAACGGGATGTTCATGGCATCCTCATAACTGTATTCCTCCACGTCCAGATACTCACTCATCCTCAGCCGAACGTCCACGGTCTTGGGGTTCATCCCCAGGTGGTCCCCATAGAAGGCCACCACCGTGTTGTCCGCCAGTCCCTCTTCTTCCAGTTCCTCAAAGAATTCCTCCAGGCACTGATCCACGTAGTTCATGCTCTGCAGGTAATTCCCGAAGTGGGTGTCCACATCCTTCTTCAGCAGCTTGAAGTCCGAGTCCTCGATCTCGAAAGGATAGTGGGAGGACAGGGTGATCATAAAGCTGTAGAAGGGCTCCTTCTTCTCCTTCATCTTTTCCAGAGACTGCCGGAAGAATTCCGAGTCGTTCAGTCCCATCCCGATCACGTCCTTCTTTTTGTCGAAGGTGAAGTCTTCCTGGGAATAGAAGGTGTCGAAGCCCAGTCCGGGATAAGCGGCGTTCCGGCTCCAGAAGGTCTTGTCGTAGGCATGATAAACGTCCGCGCAGGTATACCCGTCTTCTTTCAGAAGATAGGGCAGTCCCCGCCAGTAATTGTTGGTGTAGATCCCGTAAGTATAGTAGTCCATCGTCCCATACAGGGAATTATTGGTGGCGAACTCCGCGTCGGAAGTGTTGCCGCTGCCGGTCTGCTGATAATAGGAATCGAAGTAAAAGCTGTCCTCTTTGATCAGCTTATTGATAAAGGGGGTGATCTCCTGTCCGTTGTATTTCCGGTTCACCACGAAATTCTGCATGGCTTCCACCTGGATCACGATGAGATTCATATCCTTCGCCACGCCGAAATCCGGCCCCTCTTTTTCAGCGGCGTAATCCCCCTGGTACATCCCGATATTGCTGAAGTCCTTCCCGGCGGCTTTGATCTCGTGGATCCCCGTCAGGTCCCTCAGGTGATAGGAAAAGAATTCCGTATTCAGGACAGACCCGGCCATGGAATCGCTTTTGGGCATGATGGCCACGGAACCCGCCAGGAGCAGCGCCGCCGCCAACAGGAAGCACAGCCTCTTCTTCCCGGAGGAAAGGGCTCCCCAGGCTTCCAGCCGGGCTTCTTTTTTCGGCATCCCGGATTTTGTCAAAGCCTTTTGTCTTTTCCGGGCCCGAACTGCGCCGATGATACCCAGAAGGATCACCAGCAGAGCATCCACAAAGAGCCACAGGGAATTCAGCATGAAAGCCGCCTTCACACTCTCAATGGCGCCTCCCACCAGTCCTCCTGCCGAGGCAATGGCGGAGACCGTCAGCTTCCGGTTGAAAAAACCAAAGTAATTCACATCCGCCGCCATCAGGGCCGACAGCAGCAGATACAGGATCCCGAAGATCCACTTTCGCTTAAAGATCAGGGAGATCACCACCAGGATCACAAAGGTGATGAGTGTCGCCGGCCAGATCGCCGCGCCCCCGTCCATCAGGCTGTAATAGTACCAGCATTTCCACAGGGTCAGCGCCGCCATGGCCGCCGCAATGATATAGACGACCGGGTGCCCCTTTCCCGGGGCCCGGTGCTTCCCGCCTGTCTTGATTGTTTCGTTTTGTTCTTCCATTATTTAGCTCCTAGCTTATAGCTTACAGGTCCCAACTATTCAAATACCTCTCCTGCTCCTCCGTCAGGCTGTCGATCTCGATGCCCCAGGCGGAAAGCTTTCTCCGTCCGATCCGAAGGTCGATCTCTTCCGACACATCGATGACCTTATTCTCCAGCTTTTCGTGGTTTTCCAGTATATACAGGGCGCTGAAGGCCTGGACCGCGAAGCTCATGTCCATGATCTCCGCCGGGTGTCCGTCCGCCGCCGCGATGTTCACCAGCCGCCCCTCGGCGATCAGGTGGATCCACCGGCCGTTCTCCAGCTTGTAGCCCATGATATTCTTCCGGGTCTCCTTCTTTTCCAGGCAGCGCTTCTCCAGCTCCGCCACGTCGATCTCCACGTTGAAGTGACCGGCGTTGGCCAGGATGGCCCCTTCCTTCATCTCCAGCATATCCTCGTAGGTGACGACCTTATTGCAGCCGGTGGCGGACACGAAAAAGTCGCCCCGCTTCGCTGCTTCGTGCATCTTCATCACTTCGAACCCGTCCATCACCGCTTCAATGGCCGGGATCGGGTCGATCTCCGTCACGATGACCCGGGCCCCCAGGGCCTTGGCCCGCATGGCGATCCCCTTGGAGCACCACCCGTAGCCGCCCACCACCACGGTCTTGCCGGCGATGATCAGGTTGGTATTTCTCAGAAGGCTGTCCCACACGGATTGGCCGGTGCCATACCGGTTGTCGAACAGGTGCTTACATTTGGCGTCGTTCACCGCCACCATGGGACACTTCAGGGCTCCTTCCCGCACCATGGCCTTGAGGCGGATGATGCCGGTGGTGGTCTCTTCGCACCCGCCCCACAGGTCCTTCATCAGATCCGGACGCTTCGTGTGGAGCATATTGACCAGGTCTCCCCCGTCGTCGATGATGATGTTGGGGGCGTGTTCTAAGGCCATCTCGATGTGCCGGTCATACTGCTCCGGCGTTGCCCCGTGGATGGCGTAGACTTTCATGCCGGTGGCTGCCAGCGCCGCCGCCACATCGTCCTGGGTAGAGAGCACGTTGCTGCCGGTGACGGACATCTGCGCTCCGCCGGCCGCCAGCACTTCGCACAGGTAAGCCGTCTTGGCCTCCAGGTGCACCGACAGGGAGATCTTAACTCCCTCAAAGGGCCGGGTCTTCCGGAATTCCTCCTCCAGCCCGTTCAGCAGAGGCATATTGTGCCGCACCCATTCGATCTTCTGACGGCCCGAAGGCGCCAGGTTGATATCTCTGATTTCGTTGTCTTTCATGTCTTGGTTCCTTATCTATCTTAATTTATTGCTTCTGCGCCAGATGTTCATCTTCTCCGCTTCCCGGATCAGTTCCTCCCGGAAATCCGGGTGCGCCAGGGAGATCACCGCTTCCGCCCGCTCCCAGGTGGACAATCCTGCCAGGTTCACCACTCCGTATTCCGTTGCGGCATAAAAAGCCAGGCTCCGGGGGGTGGAGACGATCTCGCCGGGAGCAAAGGTAGGCACGATCCGGGACACCAGGTTCCCTTCCTTGTCCTTCCGGGTGGAGGAAAGGGCGATAAAGCACTTCCCGCCTTTGGATTCAAAGGCCCCTTCCACGAAATCGATCTGACCACCGGTGCCGCTGATCTGCCGGGTGCCGGCGGATTCCGAGCTGAACTGGCTGTACAGATCCAAAGACACACAGTTGACGATGCAGGTCAGGTTGTCGTTTTCCGACATGACCCTGGGCGAATTGACAAAGTCCACCGGGAAGGACGCCACTTCCGGGTTCTCCGTCACCCACTCATGGACTCTCCGGCTTCCCATCGCCACGGACCAGACGCCCCGGCCTTCTCCCACCCGGTTGTTCTTGTTGGTGAGCTTGCCGGCCTCCGCCAGGTCCACGAACCCGTCGCAGGTCATTTCGGTGTACATTCCCAGGTCCTTCAGATCCGATTCCGCCAACATCTGTCCGATCACATTGGGCATCCCTCCGATCCCCAGCTGCAGGTTGGCCCCGTCGGGGATGTAGGGCAGGATGTTGGCCGCGATCTTTTTATCGATCTCATTGGGGGTGATGGGCGGGATCTCCGGCATGGGGTGGTCCACCCCTTCCACGATGAAATCCACTTCGGAAATGTGGATCCTGTCATCGTATCCGCCATACACCTTTTTCATATTGTGATTGATCTCCACGATGACGGTCTTTGCCGCATCGCAGATGGCCTTTTGCGAGGAGTTGATGTAGGAAAAGCTGAAATAGCCCTCCTCATCCATCGGTCCCACGCAGAGCATGGCCACGTCCACGTGGAGATAATTCCGGTAATACACCGGCTTATACCGGTAGACCCCGGCCTGGTAGCTGCAGATCCCCCGGTCGTGGTATTTCCGGTCCAGTCCGCTCATCTGCCACACGGAGTAGGTAAAGGTCTCCCGCTTCGGGTCCGCCTCCAGGATCTTCAGGGGCCGCATGGTGTACATGCCCCGGACTTTGATGTCCGAGAGTTCCTCTTTTCTGGCGGCCAGCGCCTCGTCCAGCAGGTAAGGCTGGGCCAGGGACAGGGTGTACTCCACCCAGTCACCGCTTTGGATCACCCGGACGGCTTCCTCCGCACTGCGGAGTTTCGATTTATATTCTGTCAAATAGCTCATGATGCTCTCCTGAAAAATAGTCTTAACACTTTATTATATAGAGCGGGGAAGGGAAATGCAAGGGGTCTGAAGTCTTAAGTCTGGAGTCTGGAGTCTGAAGTCTGAAGTATGAGGCCGCATGGATCAAAGATATCCGAAATAATGCTCTCGAGACTCCTGACTCCCGTCTTTCGACTCAAATAAATAGTGAAATGTTGAAACATTTGTGATACAATATATCAAATGCGTGTTTTATTGAGAGGAGACATTGTTGATGAAAATTCTGTACAACGACGGGCATGTGGATGAATGCCCAAAGGAAATGGAAACGGAAGTTCTCCGGCATTCCGCAGCTCACATCATGGCTCAGGCGGTGAAGCGCCTGTATCCCGATGCTCACTTCGCTTACGGACCCGCCACGGAAAAGGGGTTCCACTACGACATCGACACCGGCGATACAGCGATCGGTGAGGAAGACCTGCCCGCCATCGAAAAAGAAATGAAGAAGATCGTGAAGGAAAACCTTCCTTTCAAGGTCTTTTCCCTCCCCAGAGAAGAAGCGGTCAAGCTGATGCAGGACCGCGGGGAAAAATATAAGACGGAGCACATCGGCGACCTGCCGGAAGACGCGGTGATCACCTTCTTCCAGCAGGGCGACTACATCGATATGTGCACCGGTCCGCACCTGACCTACACGAAAGCTCTGAAGGCTTTCAAACTGACCACGGTCTCCGGCGCTTACTGGAAAAATGACCAGAAGAACAAGATGCTGACCCGGCTCAACGGCACCGCCTTCCTGACCCAGGAAGAACTGGCGGCCTATGAAGTCCAGGTGAAGGAAGCGAAGGCCAGAGACCACCGCCGGATCGGCCGGGACATGAAGCTCTTCATGACCCACGACCTGATCGGCAAAGGGCTGCCCATGTTCCTGCCCAAGGGCTATGTGATCTGGCAGCAGCTGGAAGACTATATCAAAGAAAAGGAACGGATGCTGGGTTATCAGCACGTGCTGACCCCCTGCGTCGGCAGCGTCGGTCTGTACCAGACCAGCGGACACTGGGAGCACTACCGGGAAAACATGTTCCCGATGATGGAAGTGGAAGGCGAACAGTTCGTCCTTCGTCCGATGAACTGCCCCCACCACATGATGATCTACTCCAACCAGCCCCACTCCTACAGGGACCTGCCGATCCGGATCGGTGAGATCGCACACGATTTCCGGTTCGAACCCAGCGGGACCCTGAAGGGCATCGAAAGAGGCCGTCACTTCTGTCAGAACGACGCCCACCTCTTCGTGACGCCGGACCAGATCAAAGACGAAGTCAGCAAAGTCATGAACCTGATCTTCGATGTATATAAGGATTTCGGTATTGAAAACTATCGCTGCATCCTCTCCCTGAGAGACCCGGAAGACAAGGTGAAATACCACCCGGACGATGAGATGTGGGATCACGCCGAAGCCGCTTTAAGAGAAGTGCTGAAGGAACTGGGCATCGACTTCACGGAAGAGATCGGGGAAGCCGCCTTCTACGGCCCGAAGCTGGACGTGAACGTACAGCCGGCCGTAGGTGCG
>ODAI013403874.1_pt1 | contig 13778 bp, 12 predicted proteins | sample 1539321 | NCBI WGS metagenome assembly ODAI01 (sample SAMN02144231, study PRJEB22623) | gut metagenome | biome: sheep rumen | host: Ovis aries | place: New Zealand
CTCCAGCCCGCAAAGCTGTACCTGTTGCAGGGGGCATTTGCGGAGCAGGAGTGGGGGCTGGGCGTCCGTGGGTAGGGACGGCCGGGACATTCAGTGGGATCCTGCCCAAATGTGATGGCAGGTCGGAACGGCGCCAAAGGCGCATGCCATCGCAATGCCCTTTCGGTTGCGGGCGAAGGTTGCGTAGAATCACCCATGAGGACCCTATGGCAAGGAGGGGCATCGTGGATTCCATGGGTCACGACAACGATTCCCAAAGCACGGCGGCACAGGCAGGCTGGCACGTGTCGCGCTACAACTTGAGCGCCCTGGTGCCCGGGAAGAAGACGGTGGCCATAGCGAACCTGTACAAGGGCACGTGCGCCGAGTACAACCCGATCGAGCTGTACCTCATGTCCGTGCTCGACGAGATCGCCGAGGACCACCCCATCATAGACCGCCTTGCCAAGCGCGGCGTCATCGCCAACTTCGACGAGCGAGCCGCCCTCGAGACGATGGGGCGCTGCGCCTGCCTGGGGCAACGGGGGGTGGGCCTCACCATCTGCCCGACGATTGGCTGCAACTTCGACTGCCCGTACTGCTTCGAGAACCACCGCGCGGGCAAGATGTCCCCAGACGTGCAGGATGACGTGGTGGCGCTCGCCGAGCGCATGATGGAGGCGGCTGGCGTAAAGAACCTCTCCATCACCTGGTTTGGGGGCGAGCCCCTGCTCGCCCCGGACGTGATCGAGTCGCTCTCGAGGCGACTCATCGCCTTGGTCGAGGAGCGCGGCGGGACGTACCACGCGGGCATCATCACGAACGGCTACCTGCTCACGCCGGAGAACGCGCGCATGCTTGGGGAGTGCGAGGTCAGCTCTGCCCAGGTGACCCTCGACGGCATGCACGAGGCCCACGACGCCACGCGCCATCTCGCGGGCGGCGGCCCCACGTTCGACCGCATCGTGGACAACCTGCGCGCGCCCCTTCCCTTTAGGGTTCAAGTCCGCCACAACGTGCATGCCGGCAACCGCGACCAGATGGATGGGCTCGAGGCCTTCGTGAGGGAGCTGGCGGCGGAGTCGGGCAACGACATCCGCTACTACCCGGCGCCGGTGAGCGGGTCGGAGGTCGCAGACGAGCGCGGGAGGCAGGTGGACCTGCTGTGCGGCGGGACCGACGCCGAGGTGGGCATCCGCCAGGACGCAAGCCGCTTCTCCTCCGGGCGCGGTCACTACTGCGGTGCCCAGAGCCTCTGGACCCTTGGCATCGATGACAGGGGCAACCTGCAGAAGTGCTGGGAGTCGGTTGACAAGCCACAGCTGAGCTTTGGGACCGCGCACGACTGGGACCCAAGGGACCCGATAGCCTCGGCATCGAACCCCGACAACCTGACCCGCTACCTCAACACCGCCGGACCCGTCCCCGACGACGAGTGCCGCGAGTGCGTGTGGCTGCCGCTGTGTGCGGGCGGCTGTCCCCAGAAGCGCCTGTTCGAGGGCCGAAGGTGCGTGCCCTACAGGGATGACGTCGAGGCCTACGTGCTCGCGCTGCATGCGCGCATCGGAGAGGGCGAGGCCAAGGAGGGCGACGACGCCTGACGCGCGCGATCGCAGGCGGGCAATCCCCGCAGCCACGGCGCCTACGGGTGGCGCCGCCCCTCCCTGCGTTCGTTCTGGGCGACCGTCACCACGCTGCTGATCACGTTCAGGATGTTCTGGAGGCCGCCGCAGAACAGCTCGAAGCACAACGCGATCGAGACGGCGTAGTCCGAGTTGAGATAGGCCAGGATGATGAGCATGCCGATGAGGATGGACCCCGGCTGGTTGGGGGCGCCGCACGACAGGAACATCACGATGAGGGCTATGACCGCGACGTTGACCCACGTCACCTCGCACCTGGCCAGGAAGATGTAGATCGTGGCGAGCAGCATGAGGATGAAGCAGTTGCCGTCGAGGCTGGTCTGCGCCAGCACCGGGAGCTCCTGCTCGAGCCGCTGCCGCGAGATGCCCAGGTGCGCCTCGCAGTAGCGCGTGTTGAAGGGCACGGCGTCGATGACCGAGCCTATGGCGTTTTGCCTTGCGTCGAGAGGGATGCGGGACCATTCCTCGGGCGTGCCGACGCCCTGCGCGATTGCCGCCAGAGGGCACCCCGGGCGTCAATGCCAATGGCTATACTCAGGACAATGGCCCATGTGGGGGAGGAGCAGCCGGGATGGCAGACACTGGTTCTTCAATCTTCAACAAGGCGGCCACCGAGCGCCTGCGCAGCCCAGAGGACCTCGACCGCTACGTGCGCGCCACCAGCCCGAGCGCCTGGGTGATCCTGGGGGCGGTGGTCGCGCTGCTCGTCGGCCTTTTGTGCTGGGGCGTCTTCGGGGCGGTGTCCACGAGCGTCTCCGGCGCGGGCGTGCGCATCGACGACCAGGTCCTGTGCTACCTTACCGCCGAGGAGGTCGCCCGCGTCAAGGTGGGCGACGACGCCATGGTGGCGGGGCAGAGGCTCTCGGTCGCCGACATCTCCGAGGTGCCGCTCTCGCGCGACGAGGCCCGAGCCACGCTCGGCAGCGACTACCTTGCCCAGACCCTGCTCGAGGATGACTGGGCCTACGTGGTGAGCTTCGAGGGAGACTTCGGGGACCTGGACGGTGGGGTGCCCCTCCCGGTCGACATCACCACCGAGCGCGTCAGCCCCATCTCGCTGGTGCTGGGGTAGTGCCATGGCGCGGAAGATCGAGAAGGTCCCCCAGGTCATGCAGATGGAGGCGCTCGAGTGCGGCGCCGCCTGCCTGGGCATGATCCTCGCATACTACGGTCGCTGGGTCCCCCTCGAGCGGCTGCGCTCCGACTGCGGCGTCTCGCGGGACGGGTCCAAGGCGACGAACGTCCTCAAGGCCGCCCGCGCCTACGGCCTCACGGCCAAGGGCATGACCTACTCGACGGAGGCCCTCAGGGACAAGGGCACGTTCCCCTGCATCCTGTTCTGGAACTTCTGCCACTTCGTCGTGCTGCGCGGCTTCAGGGGCAAGTACGCCTACCTCAACGACCCCGCGCGCGGCCAGGTGCGCGTGCCGCTCGACGAGTTCGAGAGGTCCTTCACCGGCGTCGCGCTCGTCTTTGGCAAGACCGACGCCTTCGAGCCCGGCGGCGAGCCGCCCTCGGCCCTGAGGGCCGTGCGCTCCCGCCTCGAGGGCCTGGGTGGCCCCATCGCGTTCGTGATGCTCGCTGCGGCGGCCTCGGCCCTGCTGGGCATACTCTCGACGTCGTTGGTGCGGGTCTTCCTCGACCGCGTGCTCTCGGGCGACAACCCCGGGTGGATCGGCCCGCTCGCCCTCTTCATGCTGGCCGTTGCCCTGCTGTCGGCCGTGGTGGGCGTCACGATGTCGGTCCAGCTCGTGAACATCCAGGGCAAGATCGCCGTGGTGAGCTCCTCGCGCCTCATGAGGCACCTGCTCCACCTCCCGGTCGGCTTCTACGCCCAGCGCATGGTGGGCGACATCCAGCAGCGGCAGAGCGCCAACGAGACCATCGCCTTCTCGCTGGTCGGCCAGCTCGCGCCCGTGCTGGTGAACGTGGCCATGCTCGTGCTGTACCTCGCCGTCATGCTGCGCTACAGCGTCCCGCTCGCCCTCGTGGGAATCGTGACGGTGGTGCTCAACGCCTTCGTCGCGCGGTTCATCTCCGATCGTCGCGTCAACATCGCGCGATCCCTGGTGACCGACTCGGGCAAGCTCTACGCCGCGACCGTCGGGGGCGTCGAGATGGTCGAGACCATCAAGGCCGCCGGCGCCGAGAACGGCTACTTCCAGAGGTGGGCGGGCTACCAGGCCAACGTCGCCGAGGGCGAGGCGCGCATGTCCTCGCTGGGCCAGTACCTCGGCACGGTTCCCATGATGCTCACCGAGCTGGGCAACATCTGCGTGTTGCTCCTGGGCATCTGGCTCATCATCGCGCGGGGGTTCACGCCGGGCGCCCTGCTCGCCTTCCAGGGCTTCCTCGGCGCGTTCACGAGCCCCGTCATGCAGCTCATCAGCCTCGGGCAGACCGTCCAGGAGACCCAGACGCAGCTCGAGCGAATCGAGGACGTCATGCGCTACCCCTGCGACGTCCCCGAGGGCCCCGATGACGGGCAGGACGGCCTCTCGTTTGGCCGTGAGAAGCTGCGCGGCCAGGTCGACCTCGAGGGCGTCACCTTTGGGTACTCGCCGCTCGAGCCCCCGCTCATCGAGGACTTCGACCTGCACCTCGAGCCGGGCAAGTGGGTCGCCCTCGTGGGTGGCTCGGGCTGTGGCAAGTCGACCATCGCCAAGCTCGTGAGCGGCCTGTATGCCCCCTGGTCGGGGGAGGTGCGCTTTGACGGCGTGCCCATCTCCGAGGTGCCGCGCCCGGTGCTGCGCGGGTCGTTGGCCGTGGTCGACCAGGACATCGTCACCTTCGATGACACGGTGAGCGAGAACGTGAGGCTCTGGGACCACTCCATCGAGGACTACGAGGTCATCATGGCCTGCCGCGACGCCGACATCCACGACGTCGTCATCGAGCGCGAGGGCGGCTACGGCAGCCGCATCCTGCCGGGTGGCCGCAACTACTCGGGAGGGCAGCTCCAGCGCCTCGAGATCGCGCGCGTGCTCGCGAGCGACCCCACGGTCGTCATCCTCGACGAGGCCACGAGCGCGCTTGACGCGCAGACCGAGGCCGAGGTCATACAGCACATCCGCGACCGCGACATCACCTGCATCGTGGTGGCGCACCGGCTCTCCACCATCCGGGACTGCGACGAGATCGTGGTGCTCGACCGTGGCAAGGTGGTCGAGCGCGGGACGCACGATGAGCTCCTGGCTGCCGACGGGGCATACGCCAGGCTCGTGAGGAGCGACTGATGGGCCTGTTCGAATCACAGATCGAGACGAGGCGGCGCCTCGACTCCGAGTTGGTCGACCGCAGCTATGCCGAGCTCGCGGCCAGCGTCTCCGGGCCGAGCAACGCCCCGGGGTTCCGTCCCAGCGACCTCGAGATGGCCGACGGAGCCGTCAGGACCTGCCTGCGCCACTGCGGCGTCGAGGCGGGCCCCGTGCCTGAGGGGCTGACCGACCCCGAGGAGCGCCTGGGCTGGCTCTGCGCCCCCTCGGGCACTATGCGCCGCGACGTCCACCTCGACGGCGCCTGGTACCAGAACGCCGTCGGCGTCATGCTCGGCCACCTCGACACCGGCGAGCCCGTCGCGCTGCTTCCGGGCGCCCTGGGCGGCTACTACTACCATGACCCCTCCACGGGCCGCAGGTGCGTCGTCAACGCGGAGTCGGCGGCGCACATCCGGCAGGAGGCGGTCCTCTTCTACCGGCCGCTGCCGCAGGGGAGCCTGGACGTCCGCGACCTGCTCCTGTTCCTCGTGCGCGTCTTCGACCGCAGCGACTACCTCTTCGTCTTCGTCGCGGCGCTCGCCACCACGTTGGTCGGCCTGCTGCCCGCCTGGGCGAACCAGCTCGCCTTTGGCACGGTGGTGCCGAGCGGGCAGGTCTCCCTCATCGCCCCCATAGGCGCGCTGCTCGTGGGCGTGAGCGTGTCCCGCGTGCTCATGGGCGCCTGCCGGAACCTGGTCATGACCCGCGTCACCACCAAGCTGCGCATAGCCTGCGAGGCGGCGACGTTCTCGCGGGTCCTGCTGCTTCCCGCCTCGTTCTTCAAGGAGTACGAGTCCGGCGAGCTCGCCAGTCGCGTCTCGCAGGTGACCGTGCTCATGCAGCTGCTCACCTCGCTGCTCCTTGGCGCGGGCCTCACGACCATCCTGTCGCTCGTGTACGTGGTGCAGATCGCGGCCTACGCGCCCATGCTCGTTGCCCCCGCCCTGATCGCGACGCTCTTGCAGGCCGCGCTCACCATAGTGGTCACGTTCGTCTCGGCACGCAGGCAGCGCGTGGCCATGGAGGCGTCGGCGGGGCTCTCGGGCCTCGTCACCTCGCTTCTGGGGGGCATCCAGAAGATCAAGCTTGCGGGTGCCGAGGACCGCGCCTTCGCCAAGTGGGCCCACAACTACTCCGGCTATGCCCGCGCCGCCTACAACCAGCCGGTCGTGGAGCGCGCCCTGCCCGCGCTCGTGTCGCTCATCGGCGCGCTCGGCGCCATCGTCATCTACTACCTGGCGGGGTCCGGCGCCGTCAGCGTCGCCGACTACCTGGCCTTCAACGTCGCCTACGGTCAGGTCACCGGCGCCATCATGGGGCTCGCGTCCATGGCGGGCCAGGTCGCCCAGATCGGCCCCCTGCTCAACATGGTCAGGCCCATCCTCGACGCCGTCCCCGAGGCGGCGGACGACCGGCCGAGCGTCGAGAGCCTCTCCGGGGCCATCGAGGTCTCGGGCGTGTCGTTCCGCTACGAGGAGAACGCGCCCTACATCCTCAGGAATCTCTCCTTCAAGGTGCGGCCGGGGGAGTACGTCGCCCTCGTGGGCCGAAGCGGCTGTGGCAAGAGCACCATCATGCGCCTGCTGCTGGGGTTCGAGAAGCCCGAGCGCGGCAGCATCATGTTCGGCGCCTACGACGCCTCCAGGGTCGACCTGAGGAGCCTGCGCCAGCACATCGGCACCGTCATGCAGGACGGCAAGCTCTTCCTCGGCGACATCGCGAGCAACATCACCATCGCCAGCCCCGGGGCCACCATCGACGACGCCTGGGAGGCGGCCGAGGTGGCGGGCATCGCCGACGACATCAGGCGCATGCCCATGGGCATGCAGACGCTGCTCTCCGAGGGCGCGGGGGGCATCTCGGGCGGCCAGCGCCAGCGCATCATGATCGCCCGCGCGGTCTGTGGGAAGCGCCGCATCCTCATGCTCGACGAGGCGACGAGCGCGCTCGACAACCTCACGCAGCAGCATGTGGCCGACGCACTCGCCGGGCTCAGGTGCACGCGCATCGTGGTCGCGCACCGGCTCTCGACCGTTCGCCACTGCGACCGCATCCTCGTGGTCGACGGCGGGCGCATCGCCGAGGAGGGCACCTACGACGAGCTCATCGAGCGCGGCGGGATCTTCGCCGACCTCGTGGCGCGCCAGCGGCTCGAGTAGCGGTCCTGGGACGCACGTCGCAGGGAGTGTCGCGAAGAGAGAAGCGGCGCACCGAGGTGCGCCGCTTGCGGGCAAGGCTTGGGCGGGGCGGGGCCCCAGGGGACGGGTCTCGTGCCTAGCGCACGATGGTCATGATGTCGACGAGGCCGGTCATCTCGAACACCTCGGTGACGCCCTCGTTGGGGTTGAGTAGCCGCACGGTGCCGCCGCGCGAGTTGGCGACCTTCTGCATGCCGACGAGCACGCGCAGGCCGGCGGAGGCGATGTAGTCGAGCTCGGAGAGGTCGATGTCGTAGTCGACGATGGAGCCCGACTCCTCGATCCTGCGAACGGCGTCCTCGAGTTCGGGGCTCGTCACCACCGTGAGCTTTCCTGCCAGCGAGATGGTGGCCTTGGTGCCGTCGACGGCAGACTTGATATCCATCGTTGGTGCTCCCTCCGTGCGCCCTCGTGCAGACATGTGGCTGGCGCGTGCTCCCGTCATGATACGCGTGACGGGCGCCCTCTGACAACCTCAAGTTAACCCATCACGTAAACGTGATGGTCAGCCCAACATATGAACCCACCCGGTAGACGAGCAGCAGCGTCGCGGCGGCGATGCCCAGCACCAGCGCCGCATCGTTTGCCCTTCCCTTGGCGGAGCACCAGCCAAGGCCAAGCGTCCGCTTGCTGGGGTAGAGCAGGCGAATCCCGCGCGTGTTGGTGAGGTCGAGCAGCAGGTGCGACGCGTAACCCATCGCAAAGAACGGCAGCAGGGGCTCGCATGCGAGGTGGGTGGCGAGGCAGAACGCCGCCATGGCGAGCAGGGAGTGCGTGAGGGAGCGGTGGTCGGTGTGGGACCCGGCGAACGTGAGCGCGCAGAACAGCGCGACGCCCGCCACGAGCCGCGTTCCCAGGTGCCCGACGAGGTAGTCGCATATGCCCGCGTCGAGCCAGTGGTCGATCGCGAGCGACCCGGCCGCGATGGCGGCCACGAGCAGGCGCCCGACCAGGGCGTCCCGGTGGGCCTTGCTCGGCGTGATGTCGCAGTCGGCGATGATGCCGCCCAGGCTGCCGCCGATGACGGCGGCACAGGCGGAGCCAATGGAGCCCGTCGGGGCGACCAGGAGCGCCGAGGCGACGCCGACGGCTATGTGCGTCCTGCTCATCATGGGTGAGTGGCGGTCCTTGAGGCTCTCTAGCCCTCGTTGCTCCAGGTGGGCTCGACCTTGCCACGCTGGGAGATGACGATTTCCTGCCCCTTGACCATGACGCGTGCGTTCTCGGGTACGGACTCGCACACGAAGGCGCTGCCGCCAATGACGGTTCCAGACCCAATGACCACGTCACCGCCCAGGACGCTCGCGTTGGAGTAGACCGTGACGTAGTCGCCCAGGGTGGGATGGCGCTTCTTGCCGGCGAGTGCCTGGCCCTTGCGCGTGGAGGTGGCACCCAGGGTGACGCCCTGGTAGATTTTGGCGTGGGAGCCGATCTCGGTCGTTTCGCCAATGACGACGCCGGTGCCGTGGTCGATGAAGAAGTACTCGCCAATGGTGGCGCCGGGATGGATGTCGATGCCGGTCCCGCTGTGCGCACGTTCGCTCATGAGGCGGGGGATGAGCGGGACATTGCGGACGTAGAGCTCGTGGGCGATGCGGTGCACCATGATGGCGCGCATGCCCGGATAGCACAGGACGATTTCCTCGCGACCCGTCGCGGCAGGGTCTCCGTTGAACGCGGCGTCCACGTCCTTGAGCAGGAGCAGCTGGATGTTGGGAAGCTCGGCCAGGAACTCCCCGGTGATGCGCTCCGCCTCGGAGTAGGCGTCCCTGTTGCTCATGCGCGGGTTGTCATAGAGCAGCGCCCGACGGATCTGCTCGCAGAGGATGCGCTCGATGCGCAGGAGCCGCTCGGAGACGAGCGTGCGGCTGCTCACGCCCGCGGCCGACTCGTCGTCGAAGTACCCCGGGAAGATGAGGCAGCGGATCTCGTCCATGAGCTGGTAGACGACGTCCCTCCTGGGGAAGATGCGCTTGTGCTCCTTGAAGAAGATCTCCTCGGCTTCGTAGCCCTCCATGAAGGCGTTCGTCGTGGCTTCGAGATCGGTGGAGTTCATGGTGCATCCCCCTGCGGACGGATTTGATACGAGTTGCACCAAGCACCGTACCATACATGGAGAGGTGACATGTTAACGGCAGATGATGGCGAGGCGTTCCCTACAGGGACTTGCGCCAGTCCTCCTCGTCCTCCTCTTCCTCGACGGGCTTGGCCTGCGGCCTGGGACGCTCCTGCGGCTTGACGTAGGGCTCGTCGTTGGCCGCCGGGAACGCGGCGAAGGCGTGGGAGAACTTGGGGAGGTTCTCGTCGAAGCGGCCCTTGGGGATGGCGAAGGTCACCTGCCTGGCGACGTGCGCACCACCGGCGAGCTCCTCGCGGAAGAGCTCGGCCACCACGCTGGCGTCCCAGCCGAAGACGCCGCACCCAAAGGCGCCGAGCACGAGCTTGTCGTGGCCAAGGTCGTCTGCGATGGCCAGGGCGAAGCGGATGCGGTCGCGCATGGCCGAGACGAGCGTCTTGTCATCGAGCTTGTAGTTCTCGCGGGCGCGGCGGGCGTTGGGAGCGGCGACCACGATGACGTCGGCGTAGCTGTGGTAGCCCTCGCGCTCGAAGCGCACCTTGGGCACCGCGAGGCCGCGGTTGCGGTAGAGCTCACAGTTGATGTTGCGGCTGCGGTTCTGGGCGTACCAGGCCTTCTGCTCGCGCAGGACGTTGAAGAGCGTGGACTCGGCGCAGAGGGCCTCCTCCTGGGCCCAGGCACCGCGGTCATAGCCGCCACCCGGGTTGGTGAACGAGGCGAAGTCGAGAAGCGCCAGGTCGCAGGCAGAGGCGAGGCCGCGGCCGCGGGCGAGCACGGCGGCCACGCTGTCCTGGTCGACGACCTCGACGGTGGGGACGCAGCCCTCGGCCTGCACGGCGGGGCGTCCCTCGTAGGTCCTGAGCTCCTCGAGGGAGCGCGCGACGTCCTTGCCAAAGCGCGCGTCGACGTCGGCGATGTGGGCGCGTGCCGCTGCCGCCCGAGCCTCCCGGCGATCGCTGTTCCTGCCGTTGCCGCGCTCTCCTTGAGCCATGGTGCATCGTCCCCTTTGGTGAGTCATGCCGGGTGGCCCCACGCCACCCGCCCCTCTGATGATAGCGGCCCGAGGGCCACGGCTTGGCTAGAACGGAGCAATGTCGTCGCGGGATGTCCTGCTCGGAGCGCCCGCCGAAATGCTGGTGGCTGTTGATGATGCAATAGCAGCGGAACTCTTACCACAAATTACAACTGTAATAAGTATCAATAAAAACAGTCCAAATCCCGTAAGACACAGGTCACAGCCATGGTATATTGCCTTTGAAAAGATTACTGGTTTGTTACCAGATTGCATGAAAGGGGTTCAAAATGGCATACATCACCTTCATCGTCACCATGGTCCTCGCAGCCGCCGCCGCATCCCTCATCGATGTTGACACCACCACCTCCCACGCCGATTCCCCCGACTACCGCCTCGTCCCCTATGCGGGCGACGCCTTTGGCGCATAGCCTCCCAACCAACACAGCCCTTTCTTTCGGACGCCGGCCCTCGGGCCGGCGTTCTCTTTTGCGTCGCAGGCCCCATGCGGGGCAAAGCAAGAGGGGCGGCCGGTTGCCCGGCCGCCCCTCGGCGGTACCCCTGCGAACGAAGGCTAGATGACTGCCTGCGCAATGAGCAGCAGGGCGTTGAGCACGATGGTCGCGCCCAGCAGCGGGTTGATGAACTTGAGCCAGCGGCTGAACGGCACGTCGACCATGGCAAGGCTCGCCAGGATGAGGCCGGTGGGCGTGATGTAGCTGATGAGGCCCTGGCCGTAGTTGTAGGCGGCGATGATGGCGGGCTTGGCAACGCCCACGGCGTCGCCAAGCGGGGCCATGATGGGGATGGACAGCACCGCCAGGCCCGAGGACGAGTTGATGAAGAAGCCCAGGATGATGTAGACCACGAGCATCATGACGATGAAGATCACCGGGCTCATGCCAGCCACGAGGTTGGAGAAGAAGTACAGGATCGTGTCGGAGATGAGGCCGTCCTCAAGCAGCATGTTGACCGCGCGGGCCACGCCAATGACGAGCGCCACGCTCATGAGGTCGCCGGCGCCGCTGATGAACTGGTCCATGAACGTCTCCTCCTCGAGGCCCGAGAAGAAGGCCAGGAAGATGGCGCAGGCCAGGAACACCGAGGTCATGGTGTCAAACCACCACAGGTAGCGCACGATGCCGTACACCAGCACCACGAAGGCCAGGCCAAACGCGCCGAGCGAGAGCTTCATGTGCGTGGTGAACTCGGGCGCCTCGCCCTGGCTGCCCCAGCGCTCCTCGATCTTGTCCTTGAAGTCGTAGCAGACCGACTTGGTGGGGTCGAGGCGAACCTTGCGCGCATAGTTGAGGACGTAGGCGAGGGCCATGATGGTGCCGATGGCGAGGGCGATGAAGCGCCAGCCCATCTGCTCGGACATGGCGATGCCGGCCGCCTTGGTGGCCACGCCGATGGCGAAGGGGTTCACCGTGGAGTACATGGTGCCCACGCTCGAGCCCACGAAGATGACGGCGATGCACGTCATGGCGTCATAGCCGGCCGCCAGGAAGACGGGCATGAGGACGGGGTAGAGGGCGATGGTCTCCTCGCAGAGGCCAAAGGTGGTGCCGCCCGCGACCATGAGCAGCGACAGGATGATGATGAGCAGGTACTCCTTGCCGCGGGTCAGGCGCGACAGCGCGGCGACGCCTGCGGCCAGCGCGCCCATGTAGTTGAGCACGCCGATGCAGCCGCCCAGGATGAAGACGAACAGGATGATGTCGATGGTGTCGTAGACGCCACGGATGGGCGCGAGCAGGAACTCGAGGGCGCCCTGGGGGTTCTGGTCGACGCGCTGGTAGGTGCCGGGGATGGCGACGGGCTTGGAGATGGAGCCGTCGAGGAAGCTGTCGATGGCGCCGGAGACGCCCAGCTCGTCGAGGGTGGCCTGCGTGGCCTCGCGCTCCTCGGTGGTGCCGTCGGGGTTGGTGATGGTGAAGGTCTCGGTGCCCTCGTCATAGGTGAGCTTGGCGTACTCTCCTGCGGGGACGATGTAGGTGAGGGCGGCTGCGAAGAGCATCACGATGAAGAGCACCGTGATGGCGGTGGGGAAGTGAAGCTTGAAGCGCTTCTTGCCGCCACCCTCCGCAAGCTCGGTCTCGTCCGCCTCCGGGGAGGCCGTCTGTGCCGTTGCGTCCATGACATTCCTTTCCACTTGGACTCTAAAACGCACGAGACCAGGCCGGATCGGCTGAGCGTCCCTCCTGGTCTCGCTTGGTACCGTGCTAGTTGCGGTGCTCCGCGTAAACGCCCACGAGCTCGACGAGCATCCTGGTGGCGGCGTCGATGCCCTCGACCGTCGCGTGCTCGAAGGGGCCGTGGAAGGCGTGGCCACCGGTGCCCAGGTTGGGGCAGGGGAGCCCCATGAACGAGAGCTGGGCCCCGTCGGTACCGCCACGGATGGGCTGGATGTCCCAGGCGATGCCCGCGCGCTCGCAGGCCTGCTTGGCGAGGTCGATGGTGAAGGGGCAGCCCTCGATGACGTTCTCCATGTTCTGGTACTCGTCCTCGATGGCGAGCTCCACCGTGCCCGCGCCCCAGCGCTCGTTGAGCGTCTTCTCGATGTGGCGCAGCGTGGCCTTGCGGGCCTCGAACGACGCGGCGTCGAAGTCGCGGACGATGTAGGACATCTCGGTCTGGGTCTCGTCGCCGTTGATGCCCAGCAGGTGGTAGAAGCCCTCGTAGCCCTCGGTGCAGCGGGGGATCTCGCAACCGGGGAGCATGGCGTTGACCTCGCAGGCCACGAGCGCGGCGTTGACCATGATGTCCTTGGCCTCGCCGGGATGCACGCTCACGCCGTGGATCTTGAAGGTGGCCTCGCAGGCGTTGAAGTTCTGGTACTGGATGCCGCCCTCGGCGTCGCCGTCCATGGTGTAGGCAACGTCCGCGTCAAAGCCGGCGACGTCGAAGTGGGAGGCGCCGGTGCCGATCTCCTCGTCGGGGGTGAAGGCGATGCGCAGCGGCCCGTGCGGGGCATTGCTAGCAAGGACCCGCTCGAGCGCGGTCATGATCTCGGCGATGCCCGCCTTGTCGTCGACGCCCAGGATGGTGGTGCCGTCCGAGGTGAGCAGGGTGCGCCCGGCAAGCGAGGGCAGGTGCGGGAAGTCGCGCACGGTGAGGGTGCGGCCGCTGTCGCCCAGGGGCAGGTCGCCGCCGTCGTAGTTCTCGTGCAGCTGCGGGCGGATCTCGTGGTCGCAGAACTGCGAGACGGTGTCCATGTGGGCGATGAGGCCCAGCTTGGAAGCGTCCTCGTGGCCGGGGGTGGCGGGGACCTTCGCGTAGACGAAGCAGTCGTCGCTCACGCGGACGTCCTCGACGCCGAGGTCGCGGAGCTCCTGCTCGAGCATGCGGGCGAGGACAAACTCATCCTGCGAGCTGGGGCAGGTGGTGTCGTTGTTTTCGTCGCTTGGCGTGCGCACGACGAGGTAGCGCAGCAGGCGCTGTAAGGCATCCATGCAAAATCCTTTCAATGCTGGTTCAGACCACGTTAACCAGAGCGAAATAATACTCATATTGAGAAGGAAATCCAGCCATGAGTATGCAAAAGGGGATGTTCTGTGTTGTTCGCGAGGGTGCTTCGGGGTATCCTCGCTTGTCGGCCCAACCACTCTC
>ODAI014134828.1_pt1 | contig 13778 bp, 10 predicted proteins | sample 1539321 | NCBI WGS metagenome assembly ODAI01 (sample SAMN02144231, study PRJEB22623) | gut metagenome | biome: sheep rumen | host: Ovis aries | place: New Zealand
GAGGCATTCAGGGAGTCCGGTAACGATCCTTCATGGATGATAATGGATGTGATCCCCGTGATCCCTCCGGATCTTCGTCCCATGGTTCAGCTTGACGGCGGAAGATTCGCAACCTCGGATCTTAATGACCTCTACAGAAGGATAATCAACCGTAACAACCGTCTTCAGAGACTTATGGAGCTCGGTGCGCCGGATATCATCGTGCGTAACGAGAAGCGTATGCTTCAGGAGGCTGTTGACGCTTTAATCGATAACGGAAGAAGAGGAAGACCCGTTACGGGCCCCGGCAACAGAGCGCTTAAGTCGCTTTCGGATATGCTTAAGGGTAAAGGCGGCCGCTTCAGACAGAACCTTCTGGGTAAGCGTGTGGACTATTCGGGCAGATCAGTTATCGTGGTAGGTCCCGAACTTAAGATATATCAGTGCGGACTGCCTAAGGAGATGGCTATAGAGCTCTTCAAGCCTTTTGTTATGAAGGAGCTGGTGTGCCGCGGAATATCACAGAATATCAAGAATGCCAAGAAGCTTGTGGAGAGACTTGATACAAGCGTATGGGATGTGCTTGAGGAAGTTATCGCAGAGCATCCCGTTATGCTTAACCGTGCTCCCACACTTCACAGACTCGGAATACAGGCTTTTGAGCCCATACTTGTAGAGGGTAAGGCAATCAAGCTGCACCCCCTTGTATGTACGGCTTTCAATGCCGACTTCGACGGTGACCAGATGGCTGTACACCTGCCTCTGTCAGTTGAAGCACAGGCTGAGTGCAGATTCCTTCTGCTCTCACCCAATAACCTTCTTAAGCCTTCAGACGGTGGTCCGGTGGCCGTTCCTTCGCAGGATATGGTACTTGGTATCTACTATCTGACACAGGAGAGAGAGGGAGCGCTTGGAGAGGGCAAGTTCTTCAAGAACCTTAACGAAGCGATACTTGCCTATGAGAACGGTGCATGTACATTACACTCACGCATCAAGGTAAGAGTATCTAAGGAGATAGACGGCACGGTACATACAGAGACCGTTGAGTCTACATTGGGAAGATTCATATTCAATGAGATACTTCCTCAGGATCTTGGATTCGTAGACAGATCCAAGAAGGAGAACCTTCTTAAGCTTGAGGTGGACTTCCACGTAGGCAAGAAGGGACTTAAGCAGATACTTGAGCATGTCTTCAACATACACGGTGCATCTGTTACGGCCGAGGTGCTTGATGATATCAAGTCTACAGGATATAAGTACTCTACAAGAGCGGCTATGACGGTATCCATCTCGGATATGACAGTGCCTGCTTCCAAGCCCGGACTCTTAGCAGAGGCACAGGCTACCGTAGATAAGATATCACAGAACTTCAGACGTGGTCTTATCACGGAGGAAGAGCGATACAGAGCCGTGATCGATACATGGAATGAGATAGACGGAAGACTGACTAAGGATCTGCTTGACGGTCTCGATAAGTACAACAATATCTTCATGATGGCTGATTCGGGAGCCCGTGGTAGTAACCAGCAGATCAAGCAGCTTGCCGGTATGCGTGGACTAATGGCGGATACGACGGGACGTACCATCGAGCTTCCCATCAAGTCTAACTTCCGTGAGGGTCTTGACGTACTTGAGTACTTCCTCTCAGCACACGGAGCAAGAAAGGGTCTGTCTGATACAGCATTGCGTACAGCCGACTCAGGTTATCTTACCAGACGAATGGTGGATGTATCACAGGAGCTTATCATTCGTGAGATGGACTGCTGTGAGGGCAAGGATGAGATATACGGCATGAATGTGAAGGCATTCATGGATGGCAAGGAGACGATAGAGTCTCTTCAGGACAGGATCACAGGCAGATATTCCTGTGAGGATATCGTGGATAAGAAGGGCAAGCTCATCGTAGGTGCCAATCATATGATCACACCCTCAAGAGCTAAGGCCATAATCGACAACGAGATCGAGAGTGTGAAGATCCGTACTATCCTTACCTGTCACTCACATAACGGAATCTGCTCTAAGTGCTACGGAGCTAACATGGCTACAGGTGAGGCAGTGCAGGTAGGTGAGGCAGTAGGTATCATAGCTGCACAGTCTATCGGTGAGCCCGGTACACAGCTTACTATGAGAACCTTCCATACCGGTGGTGTGGCAGGAGATAATATCACACAGGGTCTTCCCAGAGTCGAGGAGCTCTTCGAGGCAAGAAAGCCTAAGGGACTTGCCATTATCGCAGAGTTCGGCGGCAGAGTGGAGATCAAGGATACCAAGAAGAAGAGAGAGATCGTCATCACGGATGATGAGACAGGTGAGTCTAAGACATACCTTATACCTTACGGTTCACGTATCAAGGTCTTAGACGGTGCCATCTTAGAGGCAGGTGACGAGCTGACAGAGGGCTCTGTCAATCCTCATGATCTGCTTAAGATCAAGGGTATCCGTGCGGTGCAGGATTACATGCTCCGTGAGGTACAGAGAGTGTACCGCTTACAGGGTGTTGATATTGCCGATAAGCATATCGAAGTCATCGTCCGTCAGATGCTTAAGAAGATCCGCATAGAGGAAAGCGGTGATTCGGGAGTACTTCCCGGCAACCTTATGGATGTTCTTGACTACGAGGATGAATGTGAGAGACTTAAGGCAGAGGGTAAGGAGCCCCCGGTAGGTACTCAGATAATGTTAGGTATCACCAAGGCAGCACTTGCTACCAATTCATTCTTATCGGCAGCTTCGTTCCAGGAGACCACCAAGGTACTTACAGAGGCAGCCATTAAGGGTAAGGTAGATCCCCTTATCGGACTTAAGGAGAATGTCATAATCGGTAAGCTCATCCCCGCAGGTACGGGTATGAGAAGATACAGAGATGTACACTTAAGCACGGACTATAAGTTATCCGACTACTTTGATATAGAAGATGAAGAGGATGACGTACAGGCTTTGGCGGATACAGACGATGAGACAGCTCTTGATGTGACAGATGAGGATGTTGTGGTTGAGATATCCGAAGAGTAACGGCCAGGGAGTTTAAGTCCGGATATAGGATAATTGCATCATCTTATTACGAATAAAGGATAGAATGGGCAGTCGGGAGTATATCCCGACTGCTTTAGCTTTATATTGCAATATTTTCGGTGCACATTTATAATATGAAGATAAGGTCTAAGCGACACAGATGATGTGCTACATCATTCGGAGAAGTTTTTATGACCATAACATGTTGAGGATATGCATATGAGACATCACAACGGAATAAAGTGCGGCATAGTGTCATTATGCCTGTCTGTAGGTATCATCCTTGCAGGATGTGGAGGTACAGTGCCGACAGTGCCGCAGGGTGAAGCGGTGGATTCAGAGGACAGGAGTATACCGCAGGATGATATGCAGGATGCCGGAGATGAACAGGCAGAGGATGTATCTGCCAAGCAGGAAGAGCCTGTAAAGGGTAGCAGGGATAATACTCCGCAGGTACTCACACCTAAGGCTGATGGTGTAACGGCATATGATGACGATACTGTCACAATCGACATATCCAATATAGATTCCGGATATTTCATGATCGAATATAAAGGGGATAACGAAAAGCCAAAGCTGCAGGTCACAGGGCCTGAGGCTGTCACCTACACCTTTGATCTGCACGGAGGGGAGGAGACCATACCTCTGACACAGGGCTCAGGTACATATCAGATTGCAGCCTATGAGCATATAGGGGATGGCAAATATGTCCAGCTTTGTGCAGTATCGGAGGATGCGGTCATCAATAACGAGTACTCCCCTTACCTGTACCCCAATCAGTACGTTGACTTCAATGCGGATTCGGATGTGGTGAAGCTGGGTGAGGAGCTGGCATACACTGCCAATGATGACTTGGACGTTGTATCCAATGTATATAACTATATCATAGAGAATATCACCTATGATGTGGAGCTGGCCACTAATGTCAAGAGCGGATATCTTCCGGTGCCTGATGAGACCATTAAGTCGGGTACGGGGATATGCTTCGACTATGCGGCGGTCATGGCTTCGATGCTTCGCAGCCAGCAGATACCGACGAGGCTTGAGATAGGCTATGCGGGAGATGCATATCATGCATGGATATCCACATATATAGAGGAAGTGGGCTGGGTCAATGGTATAGTTGAGTTCAACGGTACCGACTGGAAACTCATGGACCCCACAATAGCAGCCAGTCAGGGAGAGAAAGCACTGAAGTCCTTCATAGGAGACGGAAGCAATTACGTCAAGGTATACCAATACTAGGGAGATGAATATATGAGTAAGCAGATTACATTAAGCAACAGTGAGATAGCGGCATTCTGTGAACAGATGGCCATGATACTTAAGTCGGGTATCACACCCAAGGACGGTCTGGATCTGATGCTTAATGACGCCAAGGACAATACTACGCGAGAGGTATTACGTAAGATAATCAGCTTCACCTTATCGGGAGACAGCTTCACAAGCTCGCTTAAGGCAAGCGAACTTTTCCCCGAATATGTGGAGAACATGGTAGCCATAGGTGAAGAGACAGGCAGACTCGACGAAGTCATGCAGTCGCTTGCGGATTATTATAATCATGAGGACATGGTATCAGACAATATAAGGAGTGCCATAACATATCCATTGATCATGGTGTGTATGATGGTGTTCATCATAATCGTGCTGATAACCAAGGTGCTGCCGCTTTTCAATCAGGTATTCATACAGCTTGGTACGGAGATGTCGGGAATAAGCGCAAGCCTGCTTCGTGTGGGACAGTCCCTTCAGACATATTCTATAGTGCTTGTGATAGTGCTGGTGGCATTGCTAATATTCGTGATCTTCTTAAGCAGGACAGCCCCCGGCAAGCGTCTGGCACGCAATATGAAGAATCACTTCGGCCCTACGAAGAATTTCTTCCGCAATATCGCATACGGAAGATTCGCAAACGGAATGGCGCTTACTCTTAGCAGCGGCATGGGTATATATCAGGCTCTTAATATGGTTAGGGAGCTTGTAGAGCATGAAGAGGTTGAGGGTCAGATAGAGGTCTGCGAGAGGGCTATTCAGGAGGACGGAGACAGCTTCGCGGAAGGACTTATGAAGGCAGGATTGTTCGGCAACCTCTATTCAAGGATGATAGCTATCGGTGTCAAGACCGGTGATGTGGACGAGATACTTAAGAAGATCGGTCATCTCTATGAAGAGGATACGGATAAGAGGTTGCAGAGCTTCATATCAATCATCGAGCCGACGCTCGTGATAGTACTGTCGCTTATAGTAGGACTCATACTTCTGTCGGTGATACTGCCGCTTTTGGGAGTGATGTCAAATCTCGGATAAAGGATCGTAATGAGCACATTTACCATACATAACAAAACCAAGATCAACAGCTCTGTTGTCAATATCATATTATTTGCCTGTATCGTAGCGGTATTCCTCTTAGCTATAAGATACACCGCGGGCAATACCATGAACAGGCAGGAAGAGGCGCTTAACCGTGCCATGGAGAGAGATATAGTGCAATGCTATGCCGAGAACGGATACTATCCGCCATCTCTTGACTATATCAAGGAGCACTACGGGCTGTTATATGATGAAGGAACCTTCTTCGTAGACTACACGCCTGTGGGCGGGAATATCTATCCCAGCTACAGGGTGGTAAGACTTGGAGCCTTCGATACCGGCAAAAAGGGAGGGCTCTATGAATAGAAGAAGAGACAGACATACGGTGGATATGCTGTTCGTGCTTACGCTTTTTGCCGTATTCGCAGTATCGGCGTCGCTGCTTATTGCGTTCGGTGCAAGTATATACGAACATACCATAGACAGCATGGACGAACACTATAATCTGTCAACAGCTTCCGCATTTATCACGGAAAAGCTGCATCAGCATGATGAGGCAGGCAGTGTGGCAATAGGTTCATTCGGAGACGGTGATGCGCTTGTTCTTACGGAGGTATACGGAGGCAAGCAATACAGCAATTATATATATATCTATGACGGGTATCTTAAGGAGCTCTTCACTGCGGCAGATGTGACACTGAGTCCGGAATCGGGAGTGAATATCCTGCCGGTTAAGGAATTCAGTGTACGCAAGGATTCGGAGGGACTGGTCAGCATATCCTTAAGCGACGATTCGGGCAGACAGGCTAAGACCACGGTGTATATACACTCTGAGAATGAATAGGTTTTATATGCAACAGAAATCAAGAGCAGGATTATTCCTGATGGAACTTACAATTTCATTACTTTTCTTCGCATTCGCAGCAGCGGTATGCATACAATTGTTCGTAAGGGCTCACAATCTGGATAAGGAGAGTGAGGCATTAAGTGATGCGCATATCATAGTCTCGCATATAGCGGAGGTATACAGAGCGGGTGAGCTTGAGACGCTTATTCCTGAGTTGGTGGGTGATGATGGTATATATAAGGAAGGAACCTATACTCTGTATTATGATGAGAACTGTAATAAAGCGGATGACATTTCGTCCGAAGGATACACGGTGGACTTGATCTTCGCTGACGGCAATCTGGATATCAAGGCCGGTGAGCTGTACTCTCTCTCGGTATACAGATATATGCCCGGCAAGACGGTTGCATCCATGGAAGGACAGGTGGGATCATGAGAAGAAGAGTAGGCGGTAATCTCAATATAGGCACATCATCACTGCTGCTCATATTCATAGTGCTGTCATTAGTATCCTTCGCTGTGCTGTCACTATCCTCGGCTCTTAACGACAAGCGTGTGACCATGTCGCACTTAGACAGGACCATGGCATACTATGAGGCATGCAATGAGGCAGAGCGTCAGGTGAGGGATATGGATGAAGCATACATACAGGAGTATAAGGAGAATGGAACCATATCCGTAGAGAGTAACGAGATCACTGTACCTGTTAATGATACACAGACACTTGATATAAAGGTTGTGGTACATGAGCCGGATGATAAGGGCAGTACGGTTGATGTGGTGAAGTGGAAGATTGAGAATATATCGGTTCCGCAGATAGATGATTCCATATCGCTTTTTGTTCCTTAAGAAATTCGTGGAATAAGCAGAAGAAATATTGAGCAAGGATCGGGTAAAACCGGTCCTTTTTTCTTGTGATCGGGATGCGTCAAAAATTTTGAATAATACAAGCAAAATCGTGACACAGTTTATACTTTTTTAATTACAGTTATATTACATACTGACCGATATAATAAGTGAAAGAGAAATTAAAAGGTAGCAATGTGGTCGTTTAGACATCACGTAAGGCATGGATCAAGGAGGATATTATGAGAAAGAATAATCACACTGTTATAAGATCGATAACAATAGGAATCGCAGCAGTTCTCGCTGCAAGTCAGCCCATGACGGCATTCGCATCAGAGCCCATGAACGAGAATCCCGATCCCAATGTAGAGAATAAAGATGAGCTTACGAGTGAGGAAGCGGAGGCTGCATACGAGGCAGAGATAAGCGCTGATGAGACAGAGGGCTCTATAGAGACAGCCGAGGAAGCGGTAGCTGCAGTAGATGCAGAGGCTATAGAGGCAGATATGCAAGCAGTAACGGATGCTCTTGCAGAGGCTAAGGCTGATGTCAATGATGCCGAGGATAATCTGTCAGGTGCGGTTGATGATCTTGAAAGCGCTAAGGTGGCAGATACAGAGGCAGTTAATAAGGCAGCAGAGGCCGACGCTGCTAAAGCTATGGCTGATGGGTATACAGATACGGCAGATGAGGCAATAGAAGCTTCCGATGCAGCAACAGCAGCCGCTGTGGTAGCAGCCGATACAGCTAATACAAGTGCGGATGAGACAGAAGCAAGACAGGCTAAGGATACGGCAGAAGTGTCCCTTGCCACAGCAATCGATGAACTTACAGAAGCCAACGACGCGCTTACAAATGCGAAGACTAAGCTTGATGCCGCAGAAGCAGCTTATAAGGCTTCTAAGGGCAAGTCAGAGGAGGCTAAGGCAGCCATAGAAGCAGCTCAGGCTGAGCTTGATGAGGCTACAGAGGCTTCTGTCAAAGCTGTCGAGGCTATGCAGAAGGCAACAGAGCAGTTCACTGAGCTTGATGATCTTAACGCATCATCAGATGAGCTTCAGGCTATATATGACAAGTATGTGGAAGTGCTTAATGAATATGACAGGGTCATGACTTCAGCAGGTGCTTTTAATGATAATAGGACGATACATAACGTTGGTTCCGGTCAATATTGGGATAGAGGCAGAGAGCTCTGCAAGCTCCTTGTAACATATATCATCAACAACAGGGAAGATGTAGATCCCGAGACGGCAGATATTAAGATCGGTAAGGAGATCGCCACGACAGGAGATAAGGAAGAGCATGACGGAGCTATTCTTTACTTCCGGTTTACTGATAAGAACGGGAACACTACTCTTTTGAATGAAAAGGCAGAGGGCTCTCAGGGCTGGATAAGAAATGGTGACAATAGCTCTCTTGGTTATGTGAATGAAGATAACCACGTTAAGGTAGTCTATAAGGATAAGAACGGAACAGAGCATGTTGAGTTCTATAACTACATCAAGGACCTTGATGATAAAGCTACCGGTTCCGTATATCTTGTGAAGCTTGACTACGAGGTTAATAACGGTTATCAGATCCTGGATGCCAACGGCAAGGAGATCAACAAGAAGATAATCTGGACCAAAGCAAGGATTAACGGTGAGGGCGAGGATGCCGAGAATAACTACGAGGATATAGATAAGCTTACAGATGCCATAGCTGCACTTAATGCATTAAGTGACAAGCAGGCAGAGTACGGCAGAGCCAAGAGTGCTGTAGAGGCAGCGGCTGCAAGAGTTAGCGCTCTTAAGAATGAGATAGAGGCTCTTAAGAATGTTAAGGCTTCAGATCTTGCGCTTGATGCACTTAAGAGTGCTTTAGATAGTGCTAAGGCTGACTATAATACGGCATTAGGGAATAAGAGCGCACTTGAGCAGAAGGTAGAGGAAGCTAAGGCTATAGTAGAGGCCATTGACCTTACAAGATTCGATGTGGTTCCGGTGACAGAGGATGCTACAGACGATGGGGAAGATGCAGAAGAGATAACAGATGCAACCGTTGTTGCGTCAGCTACAGGCGCTACAGCTACAACAGATACAATAGCAGCAGCACTTACAGGTGCAGCGGCAACTGTACAGACAGTGGCAGGTAATGTAACGGCAGATGCCGATACGGAGGAAGTAGTGCCTGATGCGGCAATGGCAGAGGATACTGCGGCAGCAGAGGCTACAGATGCCATGGTCAATGCCGGTAATACCTCAGAGGCTTCTTCCGAGATAGAGAGCATAGGTGATAACGAGGTTCCGCTCGCAGGTCTTGACGGCAGGAACGAAGTTATAACCGGTATAGACGATAACGAGGTCCCTCTTGCCAAGGGACAGAAGCAGAGCTTCTGGTGGCTTATACTTGCAGCAATCTCGGCTGCAACGGGTCTCGGATCATATAAGTACTACGCTGATGCACTTGAGGAGCAGAAGGTAAAGGAAGAGAACTAAAAAAATATAAAAAGATTTTACTCTGATGTTCAGGATGAGAACGGAGGCAACACGGCACAACAAGGAAAGCGGGATGTTTCAAGGATTCAGTAAGAATAACCGCTCGCAGAGTAGTCAGATAATAACATAGTAACGGACTAAGAACCACATGGTATTCGATATCATGTGGTTTTTTCACGTTGTGTAACAGAAATTATACAATATTGATATCTGGGAGGCTTGAAATTTGCGTGGTACTATGGTATCATCATTAAAATCGTAAAAGGAGAATCACGGAGATACTTTTTGTGATATTAGGGAACGCCCGTAGTATATGAGCCCTGCCACTTATGTGGTAAGGCTTTTTTGCTTGAGTCACTATAGTAGCATGACAGCACGTTACTGCGATAAAGTAATACCGTGAGTCAATATTCACATTGAAGTGAGAGAAGAAGAATGAGAAAAAAGAATTTGGGAAATCATGCGGTTATCAAGGCGTTAACGATCGGTCTGTCAGCAGTCATGGCAACAGCGCAGCCTATGATGGTCCTGGCTGAAGATGCACCGGCAACATCCACAGAGCCTCAGCCCACGCAGGAAATGCAGGATGCAGACGCAGCAGCGGATGTTGTAGTTGATGAGGTTAAGGATGAGACCAAGGAGAGTGTAGAGAGTGTCAGCGAGGCGGTAGCAGATGTAGTTGCGGCAGCAGATAATCTTCCTATTGACAATGTTCCGGTTATTGATGGGCAGGGACAACCTGTAACAGATGAACAGGGTGAGCCTGTTATGGAAGATCGTAATAAGCAGATTAAGGATAAGGCCAAGGAACTTGATACTGCTGTCGGCACGGTTAAGAATGATGCGGATGCTCTTACAGATTCGGTTGACGATATAGTAGAAGCAGGTCTGGCTGAGACGGCAGCCGGTAATGTATTATCGGGTAAGGTTGCCTCTGATGAAGATGTCGACAGCATTACAGGCGGATATGAGCAGATTGTATCTGATGCGGAGAGTGTTGTGAATGACGCTAACGATACCATTGCCAATGCCGGAACAATCGAAGAAGCGCAGAAGGCCTTCGATGATGCTGTAGCTACAGCGAAATCAGCGCAGGATGAGTATTCTGATGCCAAGGAAAAACTTGATAAGCTCAAGAAGGAATATGATGATGCCAAGACTGCTTATGGTACAGCATATGATGCATATATGGCTCTCCTTAAGAAAGTTGCAGGACTTAAGCCCGGTGACAAAGGATATGATGCTGAAATGGAAAGCGAGATCAAGAATGCCCTTGCGAATCTTGATACAGCAAGAGGCTTTGCTGAGGAACTCGAGCAGATGGCTAACGAAGCTCAGGATAAGGTTGATGAGCTCTATAAGGCAGCTTGCGAGAAGCAGAAGGAACTTAAGAACGGTTATCAGGATATAATAGATGCCAAGACTGAGCTTGAGAAGCAGAATCAGGATGTTGAGCAGAACAATGCTGACTTGGACAAGTATAGCAATCAGGCATACAGAATTCTTGCAGAGAGAGCGCATAACGCAGCACTTCAGATAGGTGATCATGAATGTGAGTATGAGTATGATGTTATGGTTGCGATCGCAGATCAGATCAATCTTCTTGATGGAATAGCAGGTGAGTTTAAAGTACTGGCAGATGAGACTGAGAACAATGATGCCGAGATCATAAGTGCCAAGGAGACCATTAAGGAACTTCAGCAGAGAATATGGGCTCTGCAGAAGACACCTGTAGATTACAGCGAATTTGAAGCAAAGCTTAAGGAAGCACAGCTTAAACTTGATAAGCTTAAGGAAAAGGCTGATGACCTTAAGAAAAAGGCTGATGATCTTGAGGATGTACTTGACAGGACCATCGAGCGTCTGACACCTTCGCCCTCAACGGATTCAGGTGATGATGATGCGGATGATGGAGATGATGATGCTACAGGAGATGTAGTGATCCCTGTAGGTCCTGATACCAACGCTGTAATTCCCGCAGGTCTTGTAGGTGGTGCAACAGCAGGCGCTGTTACCGGTGGTGCAGGTGCAGGTACGGGTGCAGCAGCCGCCGCTACTACAACCATAGGCGATAATCAGACTCCTCTTTCAGATGGCAGCAATGTTGCAGGTGATAATGTCATTAAGGTAGAGAATGGTAAGGATACCAAGGATATTAAGGATAACAAGGTACCTCTTGCCAACTCTCCGATAGAGCAGCAGAAGGCAGGCTTCTGGTGGCTTATATTTGCAGCCATCGCCGCTGTAACAGGAGCAGGCTCTTATAAGTACTGTGATAATAATAAGAAGAAAGCCATCGCGGAGGACGAGACTAAGGAGTGATGGAGTGATAGAATGATAGAATGATAGAATGATATTTAGAGCCTGATGTCAGGCATAATAAGCTAATGATCACGATCATGTCATGTAACGGCATATCCTTTCGGATATGCCGTTATTTGTTAAATTGCATAAATTATAGCAAAAAGTCGGAAAACAATCCCCGAAAATAATAAAATGTGGTATAATTATATAGACATCTAAGGACAGGACTTCATCAGGAGAAGCATTGTGAGAATAGTAATAGTAGATGATGACAGACTTTGCACGGAATTTCTTAAGGACAGTATAAAGGAGATTTTAGGGGATGATACCGAGATCACGACATATACCGATTCGATCAAGGCAAGGGACAGCGTGGGCAAAAGACCTAAGCCGGACATCATATTCCTTGATATAGAGATGCCCGGAGTATCCGGTATTGAGATAGCAAAGTGTTGTAAGGAGAAAATGCCTGACGTACATATTGTCTTTGTTACTTCAACGGACGAGCATGCGCTTACGGCATGGCAGCTACATGTGGATGATTATCTCCTTAAGCCGGCCGGTACAACAGAGTTAAGAAGGATCATTGAACATATAAGAAGACTTGACAGAGGTACCAATACCGACTCCAAGCTTAAGATCAGGTGCTTTGGAAAGTTTGAGGTATTCTATAACGACGTTCCGCTCAAGTTCAAGAGGAGCAAGGCCAAGGAGCTTCTGGCGTATCTTATAGCCGCCAGAGGAGCGGGCATTACCAGCGGCGAGCTGTGCGGAGTATTCTGGGACGATGCCATTGACCTGATACGTAAGAAGACATACATACGGCAGTATACAGAGGCTCTCAGGGAGGCGCTTAGGGGCTGCGGATGCGAGGATGTGCTTATACGTGAGAGGAACTCGTATGCAATAGACGTAAGTAAGGTTGACTGTGATTATTACCGCTTCTTAAATGACGGCAGCGGGAGCACGGTCACGTATATGGGAGAATTCATGACCCAGTACGATTGGGCAGAGGAGATAGAAGCCCAGCTTAGCAATTACAAGCAGAACAGTCACGGTAGGCAGATACCCCGTGCAAATGGCGAAATAATAAGATAGTATATGAATGTGTACAGTCTTGCTACGGATATGCTACCCTGGTTATGATACAATCATATAAGTGGGGAGCAGGCACCTACAGGCAGGTGCATTTCTCCATGCATCTGCGACCCTCTGTATGGACTACTACAACTTGAATAACACAACCTACTGTCTGCTTCCCATTTTTTTGAAAAAAATACTTGCATTTATATAAAACCTTGTGTATACTATGTCTTGCTGTGACATGATAGCTATGAAGCGTGAGGTTGCTACAGGTCGCGAGGCTATGTAGGTAGTTCCGTGGAGCGAAGGTCATGTTGAATTGACGACAAGTCACTGTATACAAGCAAGGTCTTATTTATTTAAGAAACAACGTGTTAAGGTCTATATTTGCAAAGCAAAATATGACACACACGGAAAAGTGTACAGTCACCGCTTGTCGTACTTATCATTATAAAGTGCGAAAAGGAGGCGACTTTTTTTATGGCAAATCAAGTTATGAGGATTACACTCAAGGCTTACGATCATCAGTTGGTTGATGCATCTGCCAAGAAGATCATCGAGACAGTTAAGAAGAACGGATCACAGGTCAGCGGACCGGTACCGCTTCCCACTAAGAAGGAGGTTGTAACCATCCTTCGTGCGGTACATAAGTATAAGGATTCGAGAGAGCAGTTCGAGCAGAGAACACACAAGAGACTCATCGACATCATTATGCCGACACCCAAGACCATTGATGCGCTTCAGAGACTGGAGATGCCCGCAGGTGTCTATATCGATATCAAGATGAAGAACAAGTGATTAAGGAGATAACAATATGAAGAAAGCAATACTGGCAACTAAGGTTGGTATGACACAGATCTTCAACGAAGACGGTGTGCTCATACCGGTAACAGTTCTTGAGGCTGGTCCGTGTGTTGTAA
>ODAI010266583.1_pt1 | contig 13777 bp, 12 predicted proteins | sample 1539321 | NCBI WGS metagenome assembly ODAI01 (sample SAMN02144231, study PRJEB22623) | gut metagenome | biome: sheep rumen | host: Ovis aries | place: New Zealand
CGTGCCGAGCTTTGCCGCGAAATACACGATCGATGAGATCCCGGGAAGCACTGCGGGCTTCAGGTCTCCGATCCGGTTCAGAAGCGCCTTGGTCCCGCTGTAAAAGCCCGTGTCGCCCGACATCGCGACGACGATGCGCCGTGCGCCCGATGTGCGGATGATGCGTTCGATCTGTTCCGCCGCCACCGCGTGCTCGCACGGTTTCGAAAAGCGCGACAGTGCATCGGTCACGCGCTTTGCACCGACCAGAAGGTCCGCGCGCCGGATCGCGTCCGCCGCCGCTTCGGTCAGCTGTCCGCGATCGCCCGTGCCGACGCCGACGATCGTGACTTCCGTTCGGATCGCCGCGCCGTACCGCGCGTTCAGCAGTTCGATGCATGCCGTCTCCGACATGCCCTGTGCCTCGTCCGGACGGCGAATGACGACCGACGTCACGCCGAGCGCCTTTGCCGCGCGGATCTTTTCGGAGAACCCGCCGGCGCTTCCGGTATCCTTGCTGACCAGAAACTTTGCGTCGATCGCCTTAAGCGTCGCCTCGTTCATTTCTTCGGAAAACGGTCCCTGCATGCAGATGAGATGCCTGCCCGAAAAGCCGAGCGCAAACGCCGCGTCCGCCGATTCTTTGACCGGCAGGATCCGCGCAAACAGCCGCGACTCATACTCTGCGACCGCCGTATAGTGCGAAAGTTCCTTGCTCCCGACCGTCAAAAGCACATTGCCTTCGGTCCCGTTGAGATAGCGCACCGCCGCGTCGGTATCGTCAACGAACACGCAGCCGTCCGCTTCCTTCGCCTCGCGCAGCACGCGGACGTATTCCGTGCCGGTTCGTCCGCACACCGACCGGAGCGTCTTTGTGACTTCGACGGCGTACGGATGCGTGGCGTCGATCAGCAGTTGTGCCTGCGTTTCTTTGAGCAGCGCTTCGATCTCCTCCGCGTTTTTGCGTCCGTGCAGGACGCGGATGTTTTCGGCGGGCTCGATCAGCGTTTCGCCGTACTCCGTGGCGACGCTGACCGTGACCGGGACGCCGCACGAGCGCAGCGCATCCGCGATGTGCCGTCCCTCCGTCGTGCCTGCAAACAATACAATGCTATTCATGGATATATCCTCTCGGCGTGACCATTTTGCCGTTGATGATCCTTGTTTCGGAGTTTCCGATGAACACGGTCGAGAACATGTCGACCTCGGTATCCTTCAGTTCTTCAAGCGTCAGCACCTGCGTCTGTTCGCCGTCTCTGCCGATGTTTCGCGCGATCCCGCAAACGGTTTTCGGCGAAGCGAACCGCAGCACGAGCTCGCATGCGCGCTTCAGATGATCGCGGCGCTTATGGCTTGCCGGGTTATAGAGGCAGATAACGAAGTCCGCTTCCGCCGCCGCGAGCAGGCGCTTTTCGATCTTCTCCCACGGGGTCAGAAGGTCCGAAAGCGAGATGACCGCAAAGTCGTGCATCAGCGGCGCGCCGAGGATCGCCGCCCCCGAAAGCACGGCGGACACGCCGGGGATCGTTTGGATCTCGACGCCCGGGTACTCCGAAGAAAGCTCCTCGCAGAGCCCGCTCATGCCGTACACGCCCGCGTCGCCGGAGCAGACCATCGCAACGGTCCTGCCTTCCGCCGCGGTCTTGAGCGCAAGGCGCACGCGCTCGACCTCCTGCCGCATCGGCGTTGTGAGCACCGGCTTGTCCGGGACCTGCGCCCTGATGAGATCGATATAGACCGTGTATCCCACGATCACGTCCGCCTGTTCGAGCGCCGCCTTCGCCGCGCCCGTCATGCCGTTGACGCTGCCGGGACCGAGCCCGACCACATACAGTTTACTCATATGACAGTTCCTCCGTAAACCTTGCGAGCGCGAAGGTCATGCCGTCCTCCGCGATCTTTCCGACGACCAGTTCGCCGCCGCTTGCCCTGACCGCCGCCCGCTCCGAAACACAGTCGACGCCGGTCGTTTCCCTGACGAACGCCGAACCGGAAAACGTGCCCGAAAGCGCGTTCAGTTCGTCCGCGGTGTACGTCAAAAACGGCAGGTCCATTCGCTCTGCGAGCGCGAGAAGCCCCGGCTCGTCCTTTTTCAGATCGATGCTCGCCATACAGCGAAGCGCCTGTGCGCAGACGCCGTGCGCATCCAGTTCCCGCCGGACGAACGCTTCCAGCTCTGCCGCGGGCTTGCCGCGCCTGCATCCGACGCCGAGCGCATAGCGCTGCGGGATCAGCAAAAGCGTTTGCGAAAACGGACGGATATCGCGCTCCGTAACGCACACGCCGATGCGCGCGTCGCCCTCCGTCAGCCCGTTCGGAAGCCTGCCGCCGATCGGAACATCGGAGCGGATGCCCACGGGCTCGCCCGCGAGCAGCGCGGCGGAGACCGCCTTGGCAAGCTGCATGTCGGCAATGTACAGATGGTTGCGCTTTGCGAACACATCCACGGCGAACAGTCCGTTCCGGTCGGTCGCCGTCGTGACGACCGGCACCGCACCGAGCGCATCCGCAAGCACCAGCGCCAGCTCGTTCGCGCCGCCGATGTGCCCCGACAGCAGCGGGATCACGAACGCGCCCGTCTCGTCGAGCACCAGCACCGCCGGATCGGTCGTTTTGTCGCGCACCCACGGCGCGATCGCGCGGACCGCGATGCCGCTTGCGCAGCAGAACACGAGCGCGTCGGCATGCAGAAAGCCGTCCTTTGCCCAGTCGGATGCGGAACCGGTCAGCGGTTCGTCGCCGCTCTGACGGAGTTTTTCGAGCGCAAAGCGCGTGCAGCTGTGCCCTGCCCGTTCAAGCGCCGCCGAAACGCGGCGTGCGGTCGCGGCGCCGTTTGCGCTGTAGGAAACGATCCGGATCTGCATCCTTTACTCCTTTGCCGGGCGGAACTCGGTCGAGAACGTCGGATGATAGAGCATGGAGCGCGCATAGCCGCTCTGCTTCACCGCGTCGCCGACGATGATCAGCGCCGTCTTTCTGATCGCGTTCTCCTCCGCGCACCGTGCGAGCGTGCCGACGGTGCAAAGAAGGGTGCGCTCGTCCGGCCACGTTGCCTTATACACGATCGCCGCCGGCGTATCCGCCGGATAGCCGCCCGCGATCAGTTCACTCTGCGTCTGTTCCAGAAGACCGGTGCTCAAAAACAGCACCATCGTCGCCCGATGCTGCGCGAACGCGCGGATGCTCTCGCGCTCCGGCACCGGCGTTCTGCCCGCCATACGCGTGATGACGACGCTCTGCGAGACGTCCGGCAGCGTGTATTCCATCTTCAGCGCCGCCGCCGCGCCGCAGAACGAGCTGACGCCGGGGCAGTCGTCGTATGCGATCCCGCGCGCGTCGAGCGCATCCATCTGCTCGCGGATCGCGCCGTACAGACACGGATCGCCGGTGTGCAGACGAACGGTCGTCTTTCCGTTCGCTTCCGCGTCGAACATCACGTCCAGCACTTCCTCAAGCGTCATCGTCGCGCTGTTATACACCGCACAGCCGTCTTTTTTGTACGTTAAAAGGTCCGGGTTCACCAGCGAACCCGCATAGATGATCACGTCCGCCTCCGCAAGCAGCCGCTGTCCGCGGACGGTGATCAGGTCGGCTGCCCCGCAGCCCGCGCCGACAAAATGGATCATGTTTCGTTCCCCCTGACGATCGTCACAAGATAATAACCGGCGTCGCGCGGGATCTCCGACGCCGAGCGATACAGTCGCTGTCCGTCGGTCCCGCAGTTTTCGACCGCCTGCGCATCCGTTCCGCTGTCCGCGAGCGCGTCGAGCAGTTCGTTGAGTTCGCCTTTCATAAACACCTTGGTTCCCGGAAGCGCCAGCGCATCGGCGGCGCCTTCCGCACCCGGGATGAGATGCAGCATCTCGCGGTCCGTTACGAGCGGTTCGCCGAGCGCTGCGGCGGATGCGCAGAACGACGGCACGCCCGGCACCCATTCGACCGCAAACCCGAGTCGTTTCACGCGCGCGGCAAGGTATGAAAAGCTCGCGTACACCGTCGGATCGCCGAGCGTCGGCATCGCGATGCGTTTGCCCTCCAGAAGTGCTTTCTCCAATGCGGCCGCGCCCGCTTCATATGCGCGTTCGCGCGCCTTCGGATCGTGCGTCATCGGCATATCGATGCACAGCACCGGCTTGTTTTCGATCTCCGGCACGGCGCCGCGCGCGATTCGGTACGCAAAGCATTTTTCCGGATCCCGATGTGCGATCGCAATGAGATCGCTTGTCCGGATCAGCCGCACCGCCTTGACGGTCAGCAGCTCCGGATCGCCGGGTCCCACGCCGATCCCGTATAAAATTCCCGTATTCACAGTCTCTCCTTTGTCCATTCGCGTGCTGCGCCGGTCTGCAGCAGTTCGGTGCCGCCGCCGGTAAACACGATCGCGCCGCACGCGATCTGTCCCTTGACGCGTGCGCGCAGAGAAAAATCGATGCGCTGCATCAGCACGTCCATCGTCTCCCACAGAATGTTGCGTTCCCCGAGGATGCGCAGCATTTCGTCGGTCGTGACGCAGTCGAACATCGCCCGCGCCGTATCCGCGTCCGCACCGGCGCGGAGCGCCGCGGCCGCCATCAGCTCCGCGCGGCAGTCGCCTTCGCGCGAGTGCGTGTTCATGATCCCGCCGGAGAGCTTCACAAACTTTCCGATATGTCCGACGAGCAGGGCCCGTTCGAAGCCCGCGTCGATCGCCGCGTCGAGCGCCTTGCCGACGTAATTCGAACACTTGACGATCCGCTCGTCCGGTACGCCGTACTTCTCCTGCAGAAAGTCCGCGCCGTAGTTGCCCGGCGTCAGGATCAGCAGCGTGTCGCCGAGCGCTTTGCGCTGTCTGATCTCGAGCACGATGCTGTCGACGAGCGCGTCCTCGCTCATCGGTTCCACGATGCCGCTCGTTCCGAGGATCGAAATGCCTCCCTCGATGCCGAGCCGCGGGTTGAACGTCTTTTCGGCGAGCGCCGCGCCCTGCGGGATCGAGATCCGTGCAAAAAGCCCGGTCGGCGCTTCCCATTCCTCCGCCGCCTCCTCGATCGCCTGCCGGATCATCTGCCGCGGGACGGGATTGATCGCCGCCTCGCCGACCGCCTGCTTCAGCCCCGGCTTCGTGACCCTGCCGACGCCGACGCCGCCGTCGATCGCGATGCCCGGTTCATCTGAAAACGACACGGTCGCGTATACCAGCACGCCGTCTGTCACGTCCGGATCGTCGCCGCTGCTCTTGCGGATCGCGCAGGTCGCGCCTTCCTCGGTGCGCTTCGGCTCCAGCACCTCCAGATCGAGATCGATCCCTTTCGGCGTGCGGATGCAGACCGACTGCGGCGCGCGCCCGGTCAGCAGCAGAAGCGTCGCCGCCTTTGCCGCAGCCGCCGCGCAGGTGCCGGTCGTGTATCCGTACCGGAGACGCTTGCCGTCCTTTTGCACGTAGTACGCTTCGATTCCGGTCTTATGCATGCAAAACCTCCCGTATCGCCGCGATCAGCGCCGCGTTCTCCGGATGCGTGCGCACCGCGATGCGCACGTCGCCCTTTTGTAAGCCGCGATAGTTCTGACAATCGCGCACCAGAATGCCGCGTTCGAGCAGCGCCTCGTACAGCGTCGGCACGCCCGAAAGCAGCAGAAAATTCGCATCTCCGTACAGCGTCGAAACGCTGAGCGTACGGAGTTCCCCGATCAGATACGCCTTTTCCTGCCGAAACAGCGCCCGCGCCCGCGCCGCCCAATCCGTGCAGTCAAGCGCGGCGAGCCCCGCCGCCTGTGCAACGGTCGACACGTTCCACGGCTGCGTCTGCGTCGACATGCGCGAAAGCAGCGCGTCGTTTTCGGAGATCGCATAACCGAGCCGCACGCCCGCCATGCCGTATGTTTTGGTGAACGCGCGAAGCAGCAGCACGCGGTCGTTCCGCTTCAGTTCCGGCGCGAGCGAAACCGCTTTTTCGACGTCGCACAGGTCCTCGAAGCACTCGTCCGAAAAGAGCCATGCGCCGGTTTCGCGGCACCGCGCAAGGATCTTCAAAAGCAGTTCCCGCCCAATGCTGCGGCCTGTCGGATTGTTCGGGCTGCACAGCATCACAAGCTCCGTGTCCGCTGTGATCGCATCGAGGATGCGCTCCGTCACGGCAAAGCCGTCCTCCCGAAGCAGCGGATAAAACGTCGGCTCAATGCCCGCCGCGCGCAGCGCGCTCTCGTAATCGGCAAACGACGGAACGGGCAGCAGTGCGGTTTTGACGGGCAGTGCCTGCGCAAACGCGTAGATCAGCTCCGCCGCGCCGTTGCCGCAGAGGATGTCCCGTTCGGATACGCCGTGCCGCGCCGCAAGCTTTTCGCGAAGCGCCGTGCAGTACGGATCGGGATACCGCGCAACGTCGTCCGCCGCCGCCCGGATTGCGGCCTTCACCGGATCCGGCGTGCCGTACGGGTTGACGTTCGCGGAAAAATCGAGCGTCACGCGGTTTCGATATACATCGCCGCCGTGCACGTATCCGTTGTCAACAATCATCGTCCGATCCCTCCGAATAAAGCAAGGCACAGCCCGATCGTCAGCAGCACAAGAAGCAGCAGAACGCTCGTGCCGTACATCAGTCTTACAGCGCGTCCGATGTCGGCGCGTTCGATCGGCCGGTCGGGGTCGCCGAGCGTCGGCTTTTCAATGCGTTTTCCGAAATAGCTCGCCGGTCCCGCAAGTTCGATGTGCAGCGCGCCCGCCGTGACCGACTCGGTCTGCGCGGAATTCGGACTCGCATGCTTTCTTCGATCGCGCAAAAAGATGCGCAGCGCGTTCTTCCCGTCGAAGCGCAGGATCGCCGCCGCGGCGATCATCGCAAGCGCCGAAATCCGCGACGGAAGGAAGTTCGCCGCGTCGTCCAGTTTTGCGGCGGCGCGTCCGAAATAAAGATACCGTTCGTTTTTGTATCCGATCATCGAATCCATCGTGTTGATCGCCTTATAGAAAAAGCCGCCGACCGCGCCGAACAGCACCATATACAGCATCGGTGCGATCACGCCGTCCGACGTGTTCTCCGCAACGGTCTCGACCGTCGCCTTTAAGACCTGCGCCTCGCTGAGCGACTGCGTGTCGCGTCCGACGAGCATGCCGACCTGTTTGCGCGCCGGCTCAAGTCCTTCGGTTTCCAGCGCTTTTTTCACCTTGTTCGCTTCCGTTGCAAGGCATCGCGCCGCAAAGCACTGCCAGCACATGATCGTGCTCATTGCAAAGTACGCCCACGGCGAAAGCATCCAAAGCCCGAACAGAATGCCGAACGCGATGCCCGCCGAAACAAGCGGTACGAAGATCGCCGTCACGAGCCCCGCGCAGAACGCGCCGCGGTCGGTTTCGGCAAACAGTGCGCGCAGCGCCTTTTCCGAGAGCGAGATGAGCTTGCCGATCCACACGACCGGATGCGGCAGACGGTACGGATCGCCGAGCACGCAGTCGATCAGAAAACCCGCAAGTACGGAAAGAAGCGTCCATGTCCAAAGAGTCATACTCCGCCCTCCCCGATGAACGCTTCCGCATCGACGAGCAATCCCCCGTCTCCAGCCGCTTTTGCCAATCTTTGATTTGCCGCGTTCGTTTCGCCGAACGCCGAAACGGTGCACACGACCGTTCCGATCTCACGCATGCGCTCCGCTGCGCGCCGCTCGGTCTCGGGATCGATCGCGGCGAACGCGGGCACGGAAAACAGCTCCGCCGCCAGCGCCTGCGCGACCGGAAAGTCGAGATCGCTTTCGGGCAGAACGCCCGCCGCGAACGGGATGCCCGCCCGCTGCAGCGCACGGTAGACCGGCACGCCGCTGCCGCCGCCGCCGATGACGAACACCCGCGGCGTTCCCGTCACCGCCGGCAGTTCGATGCTTCCGAACAGCGCGTTGTAACTGCCGCTTTCGATGCCGTACAGCGACTTGATATAATCGCCGCTGAAGATCTCCTCCGGCGCGCCGCAGCGATCGACGCGGTTGTGCGCGATGCACACGATGCGATCGGAAACCTTTTCGGCGAGATCGAGTTCGTGCAGCGATACGATCACCGCCACGCGACGCTCGCGCACCATGGTTTTCAGAATATCCAGAAGTTCCAGCTTATGCTTGATATCGAGAAACGAGGTCGGCTCGTCGAGCACGATGACCTCCGGCTGCTGCGCGATCGCGCGCGCCAGCAGGATGCGCTGCCGCTGTCCGTCGGAGATCGCCGAAAACGGGCGATCCGCAAAGTCTTTTGCGTGTACCGTTTCGATCGCCCCGTCGACGATCGCGCGATCCTCTTTCGAGAGGATGCCGAGCCGTCCGGTGTACGGATAGCGTCCGCTCGCCGCAACGTCCCAACAGCTCATCAGCTCGGCGCGGATGCGCTCGGTCATGACGATCGCGAGCTTTTTCGCGATCTCGCGCTCCTTCATCGCCGCCATGTCCCTGCCGTCGAGCACGACCGTGCCCGCGAGCAGTCTGAGCTGACGGATCATGCTTTTCAGGATCGTCGATTTGCCCGATCCGTTCGGTCCGATCAGCGTCAGGATCTCGCCGCGGCGCACGCCGATGTCGATGTGCTCGATCAGCGGCTTGCCGTCGTAGCCGACGGTCATTTGTTCGGTGGAAATATAATAGGTATCGTTCATCGCGCGCCCTCCTTCTGCCGGCGGAGCATCACGAAGATCACAACCGGCGCGCCGAACACGGCGGTCACCGAGCTGATCGAAAGCTCGTTCGGCGCAAACGCCGTCCGCGCGATGAGATCGCAGAAAAGGCAGAATACCGCGCCGCCCAGAATGCACGCGGGAATGATCACGATCGGCTTTGCGGTTCTGAACAGCCGCCGCATCAGATGCGGCACCGCCACGCCGACGAACGAGATCGGACCCGCGAACGCGGTCACGCACGCGGAGAGCACGCCGGAAAGCAGGATCAGCGCGATCCGGAACAGCCGGATATTGACGCCCATGTTCTCGGCATAGACCTCGCCGAGCTGATACGCGCCGATCGGCTTGCTCAGGAAAAACGCGGCGATCATCGCCGGGGTCACGACCGCCGCCATCACGGCGACGTTCTCCCACTTGATGCTCGCAAAACTGCCCATCGCCCAGTCATGCAGCTTGACGATGTTGGAATCGTCGGCGAAGCGGATCACAAACTCCGTGACCGCCGAACAGATATACCCGATCATGACGCCGCAGATAATCAGCATCGACATGCGCCGAACCTTATAGGAGATCGCAAGCACGAACCCCATCGAAAGCATCGCGCCGACGAACGAGGCAGCGATCAGCATGACCGAACCGACGGCGACGCCGCGGCTCAGAAACGCGATCATCGTCACCGACAGCACCAGCTTCGCGCCGGACGAGATGCCGAGCGTGAACGGACCGGCGATCGGGTTCGCAAAAAAGGTCTGCAGCAGAAAACCGGACAGCGCGAGCGCGCCGCCCAGAAGGATCGCCGGCACGATGCGCACCATGCGCACATGCAGCACGATCGCGGAAAACTCGCTTTGCGGGCGGAACAGCCCGTCGAACACTTCGGATACGGTCAGCTTTGTGCTGCCCGCAATGATGTTGCAGAAGACAAGCGCAATCAGCGCGAGTGCAAGCAGGGCAAAGCCGAGCGCTGCGCGCCCCGCCGTATGCCGTTCACCCGTGCCTTGCTTCATATCAGTTGCCTCCGTTTGTCAATCGATGCAGATAGGAAAGATGTCCGGTGTCGCCGTCGGACAGCACGCGATAGAAATCGTCGATCAGCCGTCCGAATCCCATCGGCTCCTGAAACAGATTCTTTCCGGTACACCACACGTTTCCGTCCTGCACCGCCCTGCACTGCGCAAAGAGCGGATTCTTGTCGAGCAGTTCGGAAACCGTATAAAGCTCGCCGTCGATCGTGCTGTTGTAGATCAGCACATCGGCGTCCTTCGCCGCGGTGAAAAAGCTTTCCATCGTCATGTTCACGGTCGAGAGCGCGCTGCCGCTGTCGAGGTCCGGAAAGACATACGTGCCGCCCGCCGTTTCGATCATCTTCACCACGTAATCGTCGCTCTTGCGCACGTTGACGCTGCCGGAACCCGTGACATAGAAGAACGCGACCGTCTTGCCGGTCTTCGGCTGACTGCCGATCGCTTCCGCCGCCTGCGCTTCGGCGTCGAACAGCGCCGCCGCCTCGGTTTCCTTTCCGAGCAGCGCGCCGTACAGCTTGATCCACTCCATCCGTCCGAGCGGATCCTCCTCGTAGCTTGAGCGTTCGATCAGCACCGGAATACCGTAATCTGAAAGCTTTTCGGCGATCGCCGGTGAATGATAGATCATCGTCGATTCGATCGCGAGATCGCACCGCTCCTTCAGGATCCGTTCAAAATCCGGCGCGCTGTACTTGCCCGCGAACAGCATGTCGCCGCGTTCCATCGCCTCGCGCGCTTCGTCGATCGCCCAGCCGTCCGCCTTCGTGCCGGACAGCCGCACGCTTTGGATCCCGTCGAGCGCACGGAAAAAGTCCATCGCGCTCGTCGCCGCAAGATAGATGCGATCGAGCGGACGGTACAGCACCGAAACGTCGTCGGGCAGTCCCTGCGGCTTTCCCATGCCCTCCGGCACCAGAAGCAGACTGCCTGTCGCCGGGATTTCGATCAGTTCGTAGCCGTCCGTAAGCTGCGTGACGCGAAACTGCGTTGCATAGCGCAGCGGCGTTTCACCGACCGGTTCGAGCGAATCCCAGGCGGGTCCCGCGGGACGCTCCGGTTCCGTTTCGCCGCCCGAGCAGGCGAACAGCGCGATCACGCACGCCGCGACCAGCAGCAGCGAAACGGCGCGCTTTGCCGCCCGGTTCATGACGCGGGCTTCAGCGACGCCGTATCAAAGGTAATCATATACGCGATTTCGTGCGGCGTGCTCATCGCCGTGGTGTCGGCGGTCACTTCGAGCGGCTGATCGAGCGTTTCGACCGGGATCGCGAACATCGAGTGTCCGTCGGAGATCGTCGGCAGATACCGTTCGCCGTTTACGAGCATGTAATCATACTTGTCGCTGCTCCAGATCACCAGAAGCGTCGCCTTGCCGTCCTGAAACACGGTCAGCTGCGCCGGAGACTGGATCGACGCTTTTCCGGTGCCGCCCTCGAGCGTCACTCCGATCAGATACATGCCCTCCTCCGGCAGCGCTTTTTTGCCGCAGGCAAACGAGCCGAGCAACAATACCGCCGCAAGCACAAAAACAACGATCCTTTTTTTCATACAAGCTTCCTTTCAAATAAGCAAGGCGGCGCGGCATTCCGTGCGGATCCGCCGTACCGCCTCCCGTATTTCTATTCTACATGACTTTTGTCCGGACCGCAAGCGTCAGTTTTGCGGGACGGGGTTCTGCACGCTGACCTTGTGGTCGTACCACTTGCCTTTTGTGCCGATGTTCGCAAGGTCGAATTCCTCGCCGATCGCCGGGACCGGAATATCGAACCCGTAGACTTCCTCTGTCGTGCCGTCGTCATAGGTGACGGTATCGAGCGTCGGCTCCAGCAGAACGGCGCCTTCCTTCTTTGCGTCCTCCGCCGTGCCGGGGTACAGGTTCACGATCGATTTCGATACGAGACTGACATGGATCGTTGCCTTGCCGTCCTTTACGGTAAGAATTCCGAGACCTTTATTCGCCTCGTTCACATGGAACATGGAGCTGTCCGTGCGAAACTCCGCCGTATATACGCCGTCGGGAAGATCGATCTTAGCTTCGGCCTGTTCCGGTTCCGCAGGAGCAGCGGGCGCTTCCGTTTCCGTCGGCTGTACCGGCGCTTCGGTTGCTGCGGGCTGTTCCGCGGGCTTGGGTTCCGATTCCGTCCTGCAGGCGGCGGCAAGCGCCGCTGTCAGCAAAACGACCAGCAAAAGAGCCGTGATCCGTTTCATACGTCCGTTTCCTCTGAATCAGTCGGCGTTGATGACCGCGCCGGCATGCTCCACATAGATCGCCTCGATGTCCGCGATGCGGCCGAGTCCCGCGATCTGCACTTTGATCTCCGAGAACAGACCCGCTGCCGTAAACTGCGAGAGCCAGGATTCCGGATCTTCCGGATCCGCCATGTCGTTGTTTGCATGATCGCCCGCAACGACCATCAGCGGACGAAGCACGACCTTGGTGTAGCCCGCTTCGTGCACCGCGTTGATGATGTTCTCGCATGCGGTCTCCTCCGGCTCGCCTTCGACCGTGCCGATAAACACGTTCTTATAGCCGAGGTTGTTCATCACAGTCTGCATCTGCGAATAGGTGACCTTCGCCTTGTGCGAGGTGCCGTGTCCCATGAACACGAACGCAACGCCGTCCGCTTCCGCAGCCTCGAGCGTCTCATAGCCGGCGTCCGCAACCGCCGCCGCGGTGACCGCCTGCGCTACGCGCTCCTTGTCGCTGTTGGTGACCGTCGCGTCCGCGCCGACTTCGCCCAGCAGCGGCTCCGCGACCTTCACGGATTCGAATTTGTCCGCATACGCTTCGACCGCCGCGCAAAGCTCGTCGTATTCCGCGCCGTGCATCAGATGCGTCGGCTGGATCACGAGGTTCTTCACACCGTTTGCAACCGCACGTTCGAGCGCCTGTTCCATGTTGTCGATGAATTCGCCGTCACGCGCCTGCACGTGGTTGATAATGATCTGCGCGGTGAACGCTCTGCGCACCGCCCAGTCCGGATATGCCTTCTCAAGCGCCGCTTCGATGCCGCCGATGTCCTCTGCGCGGCTGCCGTTGAACGACGTGCCGAAGCTTACGACCAGCAGTTCGTTTTCACCGATGCCGTCCGCGTTTCTCGGATCGTCCTTCGACGCGTCGCCGGTGTCTCTGCCGAAGTAATCGGGATCGGCTTCCTCACCCTCGACCAGTTCCTTCTGCGCGTCGGTCAGCGCATCCCACGCCGCCTTTGCTTCCGCGCACTGCGCGTCGGTTTCTTCCGTGCGCTCCTGCACATAGATCGCGTCGATCAGCGCCGCGACGCGGGCTGCCGCTTCTTCGTCGGTTTCCGCAGCAGGCGCCAGCGATTCGATCGCCGCGCCGGTGTGCTCAATGTACATCTGCTGGATCGCTTCGATGCGGCCGAGACCGGAAATGCACGCTTCGACGCCGTCAAAGTATTTGCTTGCGATGAACCGGGACATCCAGGATTCCGGATCATCCATGTCCGCCATGTCGTTGTTTGCATGATCGCCCGCAACGACCATCAGCGGCTGCAGGACGACATCGGTGTAGCCCGCTTCATGCACTGCCTTGATGATGTTCTCGCAGGAGGTCTCCTCCGGCTCGCCCTCGACGGTGCCGATGAACACGTTCTTGTAGCCGAGCTCGTTCATCATGGTCTGCATCTGGGAGTAGGTGACCTTCGCCTTGTGCGAGGTGCCGTGGCCCATGAACACAAACGCAATGCCTCCCGCCTCCGCCGCTTCGAGCGTTTCATATCCTTTGCCCATCACAGCGTCCGCCACGACTGCCTTCGCAACGCGTTCCTTATCGTTGTTGGTGACCGTCGCGTCCGCGCCGACTTCGCCCAAAAGCGGTTCCGCAACCGTCACGGTCTCGAACTTGTCCGCGTATGGTTCGACCGCCGCGCAAAGCTCGTCGTATTCCGCGCCGTGCATCAGATGCGTCGGCTGGATCACGAGGTTCTTCACGCCGTTTGCGACCGCACGTTCGAGCGCCTGGTCCATGTTGTCGATGAACTCGCCGTCACGCGCCTGCACATGATTGATGATGATCTGTGCGGTGAATGCTCTTCTGACCGACCAATCGGGGTACGCTGCCGCAAGCGCCGCTTCGATGCCGCCGATGTCCTCTGCGCGGCTGTCGTTGAACGACGTGCCGAA
>ODAI013292195.1_pt1 | contig 13774 bp, 12 predicted proteins | sample 1539321 | NCBI WGS metagenome assembly ODAI01 (sample SAMN02144231, study PRJEB22623) | gut metagenome | biome: sheep rumen | host: Ovis aries | place: New Zealand
CCAAGCCCTGCCGGAGCCGCCGCCGCGCGCGCCGAGGGGGATAGCCTACCGGCTCGAAACGCGGGAATGCGGCAAGGTCTTTTATCTGAACGAGCAGCGTGATCCGGCCCGCACGGTGTTCTATCTGCACGGCGGGGCGTACTGGAACGATTTTTCACCGTTCCATTGGCGGTATCTGAAAAAGCTCATCCGCGCGACGAACGCCGAGATCCTTGCGCCCGCCTACCGGCTCGCGCCCTACGGCACGGCGGAGGACGCGTTTTCGCTGCTTGTGCCGCTGTATACGGCCTATCGCGCCGCGCACCCGCACACGAAGGTCGTGCTGATGGGCGATTCGGCGGGCGGCGGCATGGCGCTGGCGTTCGCGGAATACTGCGCCGCAAACGGTCTGCCCGCCCCGGACGAGCTGATCCTGTTTTCGCCGTGGGTGGACGTGACGATGCAAAACCCGGCGCTGGCGGAGTATGCCCCGCGCGATCCGTGGCTGACGCTGTCGCTGCGCGTCCCCGGCCTTTGGTTTGCAGGGGATATGGATTTACGTGATTATCGCATCAACCCGATTTACGGCGATGTGTCGCGCCTCCGGAATATACTGCTGATCACGGGCACGCGGGAGCTGCTCTATCCCGATACGATGCGGCTTGCGGCGATGCTGCAAAATACGCCGTCCTATAAGCTGATCGAGGGGAAGGACATGCTGCACGTCTATCCGCTGATACCGTTGCGGGAGGCCGACGATGCCAACGCCCGCGTGATCGAGCGCATCCTGCGCTGACCGAAAAAAGGAGAACTATGCGCCATATCAACTTTTTAATCAAGCCCGCGTCGAGCCTGTGCAACCTCCGGTGCCGCTATTGCTTCTATGAGGACGAAGCGAATAACCGTGCGCAAAAGAGCCTCGGCATCATGCCCGAAGCCACCGTAGACGCCCTGCTTTTGCGCGCGTTTACGGCAATCGAGCCGGGCGGGGAGATCAGCTTTGCGTTTCAGGGCGGCGAACCGACCGTCGCGGGGCTTGCGTGGTTCCGCGCGTTTGTCGAAAAGGCCGAGACGCAGACGCCGCCGCGCGTTTCGGTGCAGTACGCGATCCAGACGAACGGCACGCTGCTCGACGACGAATGGGCTTCGTTCCTTGCCGAAAAGCACTTTTTGGTCGGCCTGTCGATGGACGGCGAAAAGGCGCTGCATAACCTTTATCGCAAGGATGCGGTGGGGGAGGACACATGGAACCGCGTACAAAAAAGCCTCGCGCTGCTGCAAAAGCACGGGGCGGATTACAACGCACTTTGCGTCGTGACCGCGCAAGCCGCCAAGCACCCGGAGCGCGTGTATAAGGAATTAAAGCGGCTCGGCTTCCGGTATCTCCAGTTTATCGCGTGCCTCGATCCCATCGGCGAGCCGCGCGGGCAGCGGCCTTGGTCGCTGTCGCCCGCGGCGTATGGGGATTTCCTTTGCAGGCTGTTCGACCTTTGGTATGCGGACTGGAAGGCGGGGGATTATCACAGCGTCCGGCTGTTCGACGACTATATCCATATCCTGCTCGGCGACGGCGCCAGCACCTGCGCGACCTGTGGCAAATGCGGCAGCTACTTTGTCGTGGAGGCCGACGGATCGGTGTACCCGTGCGATTTCTTCGCGCTCGACGATTGGCGGCTCGGGAGCATCGTCGATGCTTCCCTTGCCGAGCTTGCGAACACCGATCGCGCCAAGGCGTTTTTAGCGGTCGGGCGGCAAAAGCCGCAAGAATGCGCCGCGTGCCGATACAGCCGCGTCTGCAACGGCGGCTGCCCGAACGACCGGACGCGAAACGATCCGGCGCCGCATAACTACTATTGCGCGTCGTTCAAAAAACTGCTGGACTATGCAATGCCGCGTATGCAGGAGATCGCCCGCGCGGAATACGCGCTGCGGCAAAGGATGGGGCGGTAAAAAAATGACCGGCTTGCCCATAGCGGGCGAACCGGTTTTTCGTTATTCCGTTTTTCCCGCGGCCTGCCGGTTCAGCGCGTCCTCGACCTTGTTCAGCGTATCGAAGAACCGGTAAGTGGCGACAGCGGGGCCGCACAGCAGAATGCCGAGCGTGTTCCACCAGAACATGTGCCGCCAAGAGGTATAAGGCCCCTCGATGCCGAGCGCAATCGCCTTGGCTTTCAATTCCTCCGCGATCCGCGCCATCCACACAAGCGTATACAGAAACAGCGTTGGGACGCCGAGCAGGTACGCCTTCCAGTATTTTTGCGTTTCATGGCCGAGAATTTCGTCGATCTCCGCCTGCAGGCCGCCGAGCGGCATATAAAACAGCAGAAAGAACCCGGCGGTGAAAAAATCAATAAACCCGATCCAAAACCCCGGTCGGTTCGTGTGCAGAAACCGCTTTTGCGGCGCTTGCTTTGCTTCCATGCCGTTCACTCCAGTCCCATGACCTCGCCGTAAACGAGCACCGCATTTTTCACGCAGTCCTCGCATGGACACAGCGGGCGGCCGTTTACAAGGCTTTTCAGCTCGCGGCAGGTCACGGCGCCGCATTTTTCCCGAAAGGAAGCGATCATTTGCCGCGTGCAGCGCAGCGTGCCCTGTCCCTGCGTTTTGACGCCCGCGACCATCCCCGCGCCGATCAGCGCGCCGCAGGTCGCCTCCATCGTGCCCATGCCCGCGCAAAACCCCGCCGCAAGCTGTTTCCATTGCGCCTCCGGCAGGTTCGTCTCGTCGCACAGCGCGGCGGCGACGGCCTGCGAGCAGTTATACCCGCCCCGCGTTTTCAGCGCCGCGGCATAGTCGGCGCGTTCCCGTATCGTCATAGCCCCGTCCCTCTTTGCGCGGTCACTCGACCGACACAAGCTCGATCGTAAAGTTCAGTTCCTTGCCCGCCATCTCGTGATTCGCGTCGAACGTGATCGTCTCGTCGTCCTTCGCCGCCACCGTGACCGGCACCGGACGGCCGTAATTGTCCTGCAAATACACGCGCTGTCCCGCCGTCAGCGTTTCCGCGCCGGGCAAGCGCGCGATCTCGACCGTGAAGATCGCGTTCGGGTCCGCTTCGCCGTAGGCTTCGGCGGGCAAAAGATGCACGTTTTTGATCTCCCCTATCGCCATGTTCGCCACCGCCGCGTCAAAGCCCTTGATCATCTGCCCCGCGCCGCAGATAAATTCGAGCGGCTCGCCCCGGTCGTAGGACGAATCGAACTGCGTCCCGTCGTTGAACGTGCCGCGATAGTGCGCGCGCACCTTTTTGCCGACGTTTTGACCCGCCGGCGCATCGTGACAGCCGTGTTCGCCGCAGCCGTGCTCGCCGCAATGGTGCTCACCGTCGTGGTGATGACAGTTCGCGCCGGTGTTGACAAGCTCGCCTTTTAGGTACGCGGCCACGGCCTCGTCCGCGTCGCCCTCTGCGCCCGCGCAAAGCTCGATGCCGTGTTCCGCAAGCGCCGCCTGCGCGCCGCCGCCGATGCCGCCGCAAATCAGCACGTCGATGTTTTCGCCCGCCAGCAGCGCCGCCAAAGCGCCGTGCCCCGCGCCGTTCGCGCCGACGATTTCGGACGAAACGATCTTTCCCTCCTCGACCGTGTAGACCTTGAACGTCTCGGTGTGTCCGAAGTGCTGATAGATATTCCCGTTTTCATACGTGACTGCGATTTTCATGGTTTTCCTCCGTTTTTATGTCAGTTCCTTGCTGAAAAATTTGTCCATTGTCGTATGCACGACCGATGTAGGCCGCGCGATCTCCCGATAGCCCGCACGCTTGTACAGCCGCAGCGCCTCCCGCAGGGCGGAATGGGTTTCCAGATAGATGCGCTTATACCCGCACGCCTTGGCCTGCGCTTCGATATAGGCCAGCAGCGCCGCGCCAAAGCCAAGCCCCCGTGCTGCTTCCGTCAGATACAGCTTTTGCAGCTCGCAGCAGTCCGGAAAGCCGCTAAATGCAGCAAAGCCGCCTCCGCCGACCGGCCTGCCGTCTACATGCAGCACCCAGTAGCCGTTGTTCGGCGCGGCATAGCACGCGCTGAGCCCGTCCAGCGACGCATCAAAATACGCCGTGCCGGGAAGATCGAGCCGGTAGGCGCGAAGGGTGGCGCGGATGATGTCGGCCATCACGGCGTCCTCCGCCGGGGTGATGGGTTGAAACATAACGGCAGGCTTCATGCGGTTTCTCCCTGCAGCAGCAGCGCCGTCAGTTCCTCGACCGTTTCGGCAAGGCATGTCGCGCCCGCCTCGGCCAGCTCCGCCCGCGTGCCGTAGCCGTACAGCACCGCCGCGCACGCAACGCCGGCCTGCTTCGCGCCGAGCACATCGTGCAAGGTGTCCCCGACCAGCACGACGCGTTCGCGCTGCTCGCTTGCTTGGAGCCGCCGCAGGGCTTCCTCGATCACGTCGGCCTTGGCGGTGCGCTTTTCGTCCATCGTGCTCCCGACGACCTCGCGGAACATGTCGAGAATACCGAAGTGCGACAGGATCGTGCGCACGAACGGCTCCGGCTTGGACGACGCGACCGCCAGCGTGCAGCCTGCCGCCCGAAGCGTTTGCAGCATGTCCGCAACGCCCGGATACAGCTTGTTTTCAAACATGCCGACCGCGCGGAAACGCTCCCGGTAGAGCGCCACGGCCTGCGCCGCCATCTCCTTGGACATGCCGTAATACCGCATAAACGAATCGAGCAGCGGCGGGCCGATAAAGACGCGCAGCTTTTCCGTGTCCGGCTCCGCAATGCCGAGCGCGGACAGCGCATACTGCACCGATTTAAGGATGCCCTCCCCGGATTCGGTCAGCGTGCCGTCGAGGTCGAACAAAAGAATATCTCTTTGCATGGGAAACGGTTTCCTCCGTGTCGTTCACAGCGCACCGAACGGCTCGTCTTCGGGCGCCAGCGGTTCGAGCGCAAACAGGTTGTCGAACGGGATGCGCTTTCCGTCCGAAAGCGTCAGAATGCGGTGCACCGGATCGAGCTTTTTGACGGCGGCCTCGGTCGAAACGTACCGGCCGCCGCGCTTTTTGGGATCGGGAACGAAGTATTCGAGCAAAACCGCCGGCTGCTCCCTGATCCGGCCCTGCAAAGCGTTCAACGCCGCGTTGATCTTTGCCTTGTCCTCGTCCTCTAATTCCTGCTTGCTGTCCGTGTACCGCGCGGTTTCCTCCACCGCGTCGTCATAGCCGGTCAGCGCGGCAAACGGCGAAAACTGCGCTGCGCGCTTCTCCATCGGCTGCGGCGGATGCACCTTGGACACGTGATGCGGCAGGTTGATGATATCGCTGTAATCGTCCGTCATGCCTTGTGCCCTCCGATCTGCTTGTTCCGCTCGCGCCCGGTCGCGCCCTCCTGATAGCTCGTTCCGGCAAGGATCGCGTTTTTGCCGTATTTATTTTTAATTCGGATCATGGCCTCCTGCAGCTTGCGTTCCTTTTCGAGCTGCTTTTCCTGCTCAGCGTGCTGCTGCACGGTTTCCTCAAACGAAAACAGATCGAGCTGCTCGGCCTTGGGCGCGTCCGTCTTTTCCCGCTCCGGGATCACATGGTTTGCCACGACGTACATGCGCCGCACGGTCAGCCGCTTGTCCGTGATCCGGTCGAACAGCCGCAGCACCGCGTCGAGCATCAGCTTGGTGGAAGCGGTCTGCCGGCCGATGTTCTCCGAGCCGTGCGCCATCTTGGGCACGCGCCGTCCGTAGCGATCCACCTCGATCTCGCCGGTATAGCTTTCGGTCACGTTCTCGATATCGTACCCCACCGTCAGCACGATCTGATCGCAGACAAGCCGCTTTTCGACAAGGTCGAGCGAAAGCCCGCTTGTCATTTCCTGTACGATGATCCGCGCGGTGCCGTTCGGCGTCGCGCCCTGCAGGACCTGCCCGACGCTGAGGCTGTTGTTTTCGGGTTTATACGCCTTGATATGCTTGATCTCGACCGGCTCTCAGCCCCACGCGTGGTCGATCAGATATTCCGCATTGACGCCGAACAGCCGGTAAAGCAGTTCCTCGTTCTGTACCGAGCAGCGCGCGATATCGCCCATCGTGTACAGGTGGTTCGCCTCCAGCTTGCGCGCCAGCCCGCGCCCGACGCGCCAAAAATCCGTCAGCGGCCGGTGGCTCCACAGCTCGCGCCGGTAGCGCATCTCGTCAAGCTCCGCGATCCGCACGCCGTCCGCGTCCGCGGGCATCCGCTTCGCCATAATGTCCATGGCGATCTTGCAAAGGTACAGGTTCGTGCCGATGCCCGCCGTCGCCGTGATGCCGGTCTGCTGCAATACGTCGCGGATCATCGTTTTGGCAAGCTCGTGCGCGGTGAGCCGATACGTTGTCAGATAGCCGGTCACGTCGGCAAAGATTTCATCGACCGAATACACATGCACGTCGTCGAACGAAACGTATTTTAAGTAGATATCCACGATCGCGGTGCTGCGCTGCATGTAGTGCGCCATCTGCGGCGGCGCGACAAGGTAATCCAGCGCCAGTCCGGGGTCGCGGTCGAGCTCTCCGATATCGCAGCTTTTGCCCGTGAACCGGCCGCCGGGGGCCTTCCTTTGCCGCTCGCGGTTCACCTCCCGCACGCGCTGTACGACCTCAAACAGCCGCGCCCTGCCCGGCACGCCGTACCGCTTCAGGGCGGGCGTCACCGCGAGACAGATCGTTTTTTCGGTGCGCTCCGGATCGGCCACGACAAGGCACGTCGAAAGCGGGTCGAGCCCGCGTTCCCGGCACTCGACCGACGCGTAAAACGATTTCAGGTCGATGGCGATATATTGCTTTTGCCGTTCCATGCCGCGCTCCTTTCGCTGTCCGTTCCCCTATACAATAGCATTTTGCCGCCCGGCACGCAAGGGAAAACCAGAAAATTTCTCCGGGCTGCGCACCTATGGCGGCGGAGTGGTTGCAATCGGGCCGAATCTGTGATATAGTATCCATAAGTACGGAGCGCGGCCATATCTTGTGGCCACCCCCTTGAACATGCAGGAAGGCGCAGCACGAGGCGCCTTCGGAAAGGATGCTTATGGAAAACGAAACCTCTGCCGGAAAATCGCTTCGCAGGTGGCGCGTGATCGCAATCGTTGCGATCTGCCTGCTTGTCGTCGTGTGCATCGCCGCGGCGCTGACGCTCGGCCTCCGCTGTGCGACCGCTACGCTGAAGGCCGCCGAGCAAAAGACCGATTCCGCCGCGATTCCCGCCGCAACCGCCGTGCCGCTGCCTGCCGCGCAGGAGCCCGCCCCGGCGCTGCCCGAAAAGACGCTTTCGGGCGAGGAAATGCTTTCGCTTTGGACCGCGGACGCCCGCGCCAAGAACGAGCTGATCGCGTACATGGAGGCGATCACGGACGAGAACGGCAGCGACTATATCCCGACGGAGCGCCGCATCGCGGTGTTCGATTTAGACGGCACGCTGTTCTGCGAGACCGATCCGAACTACTTTGACTATACGCTGCTAGTGCATCGCGTATTGGAGGACCCGGATTACATCGACAAGGCGAGCGACTTTGAGCGCGAAACCGCGATGAAGATCGTCGAGCAGAACCTCACCGGCGCCTCCTTCAAGGGCCTCGAGGTCGATCACGGCAAGTGCATCGCGTCCGCGTTTGCGGGCATGACGCTCGACGAGTTCAACGCCTATATTCAGGACTTCAAGCAGCTCCCGATGCCGAGCTACGACGGGATGCTGCGCGGCGAGGGCTGGTATAAGCCGATGCTGGAGGTCGTGGAATACCTCAAGGCGAACGACTTCACCGTTTACGTCGTCAGCGGCACGGATCGTCTGATCGTGCGCGGCATTGCGGACAATTCCCCGCTCGGCCTGCCGATGGGACAGATCATCGGCTCGGATGAAACGATTGTGACGAGGGACCAGAACGGCGAGGACGGCCTCACCTACGTGTTCGACGACGACGACGAGCTGATCCTCGGCGGCGATTTTCTCATCAAGAATCTGAAAATGAACAAGGTCGCGGTGATTGCGCAGGAGATCGGCGTGCAGCCGGTTCTGTCGTTCGGCAACAGCACCGGCGACAGCAGCATGGCCGAGTATGCCACAAGCGGCAACCCCTACCGCAGCCTGGCCTTCATGCTCTGCTGCGACGACCTCGAACGCGAGAACGGCAATGAAGCCAAGGCGGACAAGATGTTTGCGTTGTGCGACGAGTTCGACTGGGTCCCGATCTCGATGAAGAACGATTGGACCACGATCTACGGCGACGGCGTGACCAAGCGCGAAACGACCCCGAACGAGGCGCTCGAAACCGCGCTGGCCGACTGGAAGGCCGCGCATGAGCCGGAGCCCATCGTGCTTTCGGACGACAGCTCGGACTTTGTGCTGCTTTCGGAAGCCGTGCCGGATGCGATTTTGGAGATCCGCTATTATTCTACCTACAACTTCGTCGGCGACCGGATCGACGGCTATGAGGAGCCGCTGGCGTTCCTCACCAAGGAAGCCGCCGCCGCGCTCAAGCAGGTCAGCGACGAGCTGCTCACGATGGGCTACCGGCTGAAGATTTTCGACGCGTATCGCCCGCAGATGGCGGTCACGCACTTTATGAACTGGGCGCTCGACCCCGACGATACGCGGATGAAGGAATTCTTCTATCCGGAGCTTGACAAGGACGTGCTGTTCCCGCAGGGTTATATTGCCGAGCATTCCGGCCACAGCCGCGGCAGCACGGTCGATCTGACGCTGTTCGATATGACGCTCGAAAAGGAAGTCGATATGGGCGGCACGTTCGATTACTTCGGCGAGCTTTCCCACCCGGACTACACCGGCATCACGACCGAGCAGTACGCCAACCGCATGATCCTCCGCGAGGTCATGCTCAAGCATGGCTTTAAGCCGCTGCCCGAGGAATGGTGGCACTTCACGCTTGCCGACGAGCCGTTCCCGAACACGTACTTCACGTTCCCGATCAACAGCGATTCCGTCGCCGCGCAGGACGCCGAGCAGCCCGCCGAGCAGCCGGCCGAGCAGCCTGCCGAACAGCCGGAAACCGAACAGCCCACAGAGCAGCCGACCGAACAGCCCGCCGAGCAGCCGACCGAGCAGCCCGCCGGGACGGCGGCCGAAACGACCGAGGCGCAGAAGCTGATCGAAGAAATGGTCGTCGATTACGGCAGCTACGGCGACGAGGCGGCGGCGCAGATCGCGGCACTCGAAACCCGGCTTGCCGAAACGGATGCGGACGCGGCGGCGCGCTGGCAGAAGATCATGGCGGTATGGAAGGACGTCAACACGAACCTGACCGTCTATGAGGACGTGCTGCCGGACGGCCTTGCCGATACCGACGAGCTTTGCATCGTGGCGCTCGGCTTTCAGCTGAACCCGGACGGCACCATGCGCGATGAACTGCTTTCGCGGCTCGGCGTGGTGCTGCAAAGCGCGCAAAAGTACCCGAACGCCTACATCGTCTGCACGGGCGGCGGCACCGCGGCGGAGAACCCCTCTGTCACCGAGGCCGGGGAGATGGCCAAATGGCTGATCGAAAACGGCGTTGCCAAGGAGCGCGTGATCGTCGAGGATCGTTCGGTCACGACCGCGCAGAACGCGATCTACACGCTCGATATTCTGTCCAAGGACTATCCGCAGGTCAAGCAGCTTGCCATCGTTTCGAGCCAGTACCATATCTCGACCGGCGTGCTGCTGTTCACCGCAGAAGCGATCCTGCGCGCCGAGGACCCGGAGGCCCCGGCCTACACGGTCGTATCCAACGCCGCATGGAACGCGCCGAGCGGCTCGCTGTCCGATATGTTCCGCGCGGGCGCGCTGATCGAGCTGTCCGGCAACACGGAAGCCGCCTTTGCGATCTACTACGAAACCTACGATATCCACCCGCTGCCTGCGGTGTAAACACGATTCCCCAAAAACAGCGTCACCCCGGAGATTCCTCCGGGGTGATGTTTTCTACGGCGTCAGTCCGTTACGATTTGCCGCAGCTGCGTTTCGACATAGACCGGGATCCGATGCAGCAGCGTTTCCCACGGCACCAAAATGGAGGCGTCGAGGGCTTCGGGCACATATTCCTCCGCCGGGGTGAACGAAAAGCGTTCCCGCATATAGCGGCGGATGCGCTCGTCCTGCGCCGCGTCGGGGTGCAGGATGCCGGTCAAAAACGGCGGGATCAACAGGCCGCCGCCGCACAGCGTATTGCAGCAGAGCGGGTACTGGTCGTGCAGCGTAAACAGCTTCGGATCGGGCAGAAACGCGTGCTTGCCCGGCTCGGCATACAGCACCGCATGCGGGCCGTCCGCACGGAACGCTTCGAGCCGGTCGACACGCAGCCGCATCCCGTGGAAGCTGCCCCAGCACGCCTTGACCCTGCCGTCGCCCGCCGCGACCCAGATGTGCTCCAGATCATACAGGTGCTGGATGTCATAGTCATAATAGACGGCGTATTCGATGATCGCCTCCGCGCCGAAGTCCGCCGGATCGTGGATCATGCCCCGGTAGCTTTGGGAGCGTGCCGGCGCCGTAAACACCGTATAGCCGATGCAGCGGATCGGGAACGGCTCGCTTTGGTCGCGCATGATGATCGGTAGGTATTCCGATGCCAATTTTTCTGCCCGCGTCATAAGTATGCCTCCTGTCGGTTGATGGTTCTATTGTAACCGATTCGGGCGGGAAAGTCTATGGACTTTTGCGCCGCGGTTCACTATAATGGAGGGCAGGAGGACAAAGCGATGCTGGATATCTGCGTGCAAAACGGATGGGTGGACGACGGCGGCGGCCGCGGTGCGGCGCGCGCCGATGTGGGCGTGCTCGGCGGGAAAATCGCTGCCGTCGGGAACCTTGCGGATGTGCCCGCACGCCGGGTGATCGACGCGGGCGGCAGGCTCGTCTGTCCCGGCTTCTTGGATCTGCACCGCCATGCGGACGCCGCGATTTTTCACGCGGATTACGGCGACGGCGATCTGTTTCAGGGGATCACGACGGTCGGCAACGGCAACTGCGGTCTGTCGATTGCGCCGCAGGCGGGCGGGGACCCTGCCGCCATCGCTTCGTATCTGCGTCCCGTGACCGGCGATACCGGCGGCATCCCGACGGCGTCGCTATCCGGTTATTTTGCAGCACTTTCGGCGCACCCGCTGCCGGTGCACGCGCTGATGCTTGCGGGCGGCGGGACGATCCGCGCCGCCGTCGCGGGGTTCACGAAAACAAGCCTGGACGACGGCGACTTTGCCGCGATCCATGCACTTTTGGAAAAGACGCTGGCCGAGGGCGCGGCGGGCGTGTCGCTCGGGCTTGGGTATGCGCCGGAGTGCTTTTACACGACCGACGAGCTGATCCGGGCGCTGCAGCCGATCGCGCACAGCGACACGGTGCTGTCCGTGCATCTGCGCGGGGAGGCCATGCACCTGTTGCCGTCCATCGACGAAATGCTGACCGTGGCAAGGGCGCTGCGCGTGCCGCTGCAGATCAGTCACCTCAAGGCGACCGGTAAGCGAAACTGGCGCCATACGGCGCAGGACGCGCTCGAAAGGCTTGCCCGCGCGCGGGAGGACGGGGTGGACGTGCTCTGCGACGTATACGCCTACACGGCGGGCAGCACGCAGCTGATGCACATTCTGCCGCCGGAATATTTGCAGGGCGGGCCGAAGGCGATTGCCGCGCGGCTCGGCGATCCCGCACAGCGGAAAACGCTGCTCGACCGGCTCGAAAACGGCCGCGACTTTGATAACTACGCCTACCTTGTCGGGTGGGAAAACATCCTCGTTTCGTCCGTGCGCCTTCCGGAGGACGCACGATATGTCGGGCAGTCGATGGCCGAGGCGTGCGGGGACGGCGATCCGGCGTCGTTTGCGCTCGACCTGCTGATGCGGAACGAATGTGAGGTCACGATGATCGACCGGATCACTTGCGAGGACGATATCGCCGCGATCCTGCAAAGCCCGCTGTCCTACGTGATTTCCGACGCAACGTTCCCGACCGGCGGGCGGCTGCACCCGCGCCTCTGCGGCGCGTTTACCAACGTGCTCGAAACCTACGTGAACCGGCGCAAATCGCTGTCGCTGACCGAAGCGATCCGCAAAATGACGCGCCTGCCCGCCGACCGCTATCACCTTTCGCAAAAGGGGCGGATCGCCGTCGGCGCGGACGCGGATATCCTTGTGTTCGACCCCGCCGCCGTGCGCGTCAATGCCACCTACGCCGAACCGACCCGGCCTGCTTCCGGCATGGAAGCGGTGCTTGTGAACGGCGTCCCGGCCATCGAAAACGGCGTCCGCACCGGCGCGTGCGCGGGCACGGTGATAAAGGGAATCAGATAGAGTAAATGAAAAGGGCGCTCCCGCTTTTTTGAACGGGAGCACCTTTCTATTTTGGATCGTTACTTAGTGCGGATCACAAACCGCAGCGTGTAGTCCTTATCCGCAGGGAACTGGAATTCCGGCATGATTGCGGGGCCGCACGCGCCGGTGCCGATGCCCTGCTGGAACGCCTGCACGGTCACGTAGGTGCCGGTGCGCTTTTCGTCCGAGCGGTGCTTCATTTGGAACAGCTCGCGGTCGGAATACGGCTTCACGCCGAGCTCGAACGGCTTGTCCACCGCATCAAACGTGACGGTCGCGCTGCCGTCGGTGAACGACGCGGTCGTGCAGTCCATGCGGTTGCCGCTTTCCTGCGGCTTGATGTTCGGCTCGGTCATGTCCGTGACCTTGCAGCACACGTCCCCGATCGGGAACTGATCGCGCATGTCGCAGTAGGTTTCACCCTTGCGGCCGGTGTAGCGCACATCGTCAAAGCTCTCGTCGAGCCGGAACGACTTGCCGAAGCGCGGGACAATGCCCTTGCCCTTGGCGCAATGCAGCGTGCTGGTCACAAGAACGCCGCCGTCCGTGCCCTCGTAGGTGTCCGTGACCGTGAACGTCTGCTTTTTGTTTTTGACTTCGGAAACGACCTTCACGCCGTTTTGGATCGCTTCGGTCGAAAGCACGGTCTCGGTCTGCGCGGCAAAGGGCTGCATCGTGTTTGCAAAGAACATGTTCGTGTCGTTGTCGGTCGCGGCGCGGTAGAGCAGCGTCCCCTCCGGCGCGGAGGTGAGAACCTTGCCGTTCGGGAGCGTAAACTGCACCTTGCCGTTTTCGACCTTGAAGCCCTCCGGCAGCGGCTTGGCCGCTTGGACGGCGGGGACGGACACGGACAGGACAAGCTGCTCCTCGGCAACCGTCTTGCCGGTCACGGTATCGACGGTCGTGACGAGCACGGAGCGATTGCCGTTCACGTCCTTGCCGAACGGCAGCGCAAAGTCCTTTTTGGAAAGCGGAGCAACGTCGGGCGCGAACGTCTGGGTCGTGCCGTCGTTCCACGCAAGGGTCAGCTGATAGCGTTTGCCGTTCGAGAACGCGGTGGTATTGAACACGGTCAAAACGCCCTCGCTCTTGACGGATACGCGGATCGGGCGATAGATGAAGCGGATGATCTTTGCGCCGACGGACGGGGTGCGATCGGGATAGAACATGCCGTCCACGCAGAAGTTCTTGTCGTGCTCCCACTCGCCGTGGTCGCCGCCGTAGGTGTAGGAGCCGTCGTCGTGCAGGATCGCATGATCGACCATCTCCCAGACGCAGCCGCCCATCAGGTTGTCGTACTTGTAGATCTGTTCCCAGTACGCCTCCGTATTGCCGGGGCCGACGCCCATCGCGTGCGCGTATTCGCAGAGGAAGTACGGCCGGTCGTTCAGTTCCTTCTGCTTGCAGCGATGCTCGCCGATCTCGCGGAGCTTGCTGACGGGCGGGTACATGTCGCTGCCGACGTCGTAGGCGACGCGCTTGCAATGCACGGCGCTCTCATAATGCACCGGGATCGGGGAATGGGC
>ODAI011919544.1_pt1 | contig 13771 bp, 17 predicted proteins | sample 1539321 | NCBI WGS metagenome assembly ODAI01 (sample SAMN02144231, study PRJEB22623) | gut metagenome | biome: sheep rumen | host: Ovis aries | place: New Zealand
AAACACTAATTTATCTTCCACATCATCAATTTGTTTATCGTCTTCAGAACCGAGGATAATCATATGGGCTCCTCTTGCTCTGATTTCTTGTAAATTATTGTATGTTTTAGGATAGCTTGGTCCTGGTGGAAGTATTCCTACTACTGGAATTCCATCATCAATCAGTGCTAATGGGCCATGTTTTAGTTCTCCTGCAGGGTATCCTTCCGCGTGTATGTATGTGATTTCTTTAAGTTTTAAAGCTCCTTCGAGTGCTGTAGGGTAATTAAATCCTCTTCCTATATAGAAGAAATCTTTTGATTTTTTATATTTTTTTGCAATTTTCTTAATATTTTCTTCTCTTTGTATGGATTCTTCTGCCAGATCTGCAATTTTGAATAGTTTATCTATTAGTTCATCATTTTCTCCAAGGTGTGCTACGAGTAAATATATGCATATTAGTTGGCTGAGGTATGTTTTTGTGGCTGCAACACCTATTTCAGGTCCTGCTCTTGTATATATTACATGGTCTGCTTCTCTTGTTATGCTACTTCCAACTACATTTACTATGGCTAATGTTTCAGATATTTTTTTAGCTGTTTTCAATGCTTTTAGTGTGTCTGCTGTTTCTCCACTTTGTGTTATGAATATTACTAGTGTATGGTCGTCTAGTGTGTTTTGGAAGTATTCAAATTCGCTGGCTAATATTACTTCTGTTGGTATGTGTAGTTGTGTTTCTATAAGGTATTCTCCAATTAGTGATGCATGATAACTTGTTCCACATGCTACAAAGCATATTCTGTTGAAGTTTTTGAATTTGGATACTATTTCCTTGATTTTTGAAGATTCTGATAGTGTGTCTTTGATTACTTGTGGTTCTTCATTGATTTCTTTTAACATGAAATGTGGATATCCACCTTTTTCTGCCATTTCTGGATTCCAGTCTATTGTTACTATCTCTTTTTCTAGTGGTTCTAACTGGTTGTTCATCACTGTTACTTTGTCTTTTTCTAGTTGTATGATTTCATTATCTTCCAGGTATATTACTTCTCTGGTTTCGTTGAGTATTGCTGGAACGTCTGATGCTAGGAAGTTTCCGTTTGGTGATACTCCTACGATTAGCGGACTTTCTTTTCTTGCACCTATTATTTTGTCTGGTTCGTCTATGCATATTGCTGCTAATGCATATGATCCTACAAGTTTTTCTATTGTTTTTTGTGTGGCATGTAGTAAGTTATTTCCTTCGTTCATGTATTTTTCTATTAAATGTGGTATAACTTCTGTATCTGTTTCTGATTTAAATTCGTGTCCTTCTGATTCTAATTGTTCTCTTAATTCTTTGTAATTTTCTATTATACCATTATGAACTACACTTATTTTGTTATCACAACTATTATGTGGATGTGCATTTTCTTTTGTTGGATTTCCGTGTGTTGCCCATCTTACATGGGCTATTCCAATGTTTCCATCTACTTGTGTTAAGTGTATTTTTTCATCTACTTCTTTAATTTTTCCACTACCCTTTTTAATGTTCACTTTGTCTGTAAGGGTAGCTATGCCTACTGAATCGTATCCTCTGTATTCTAATTTCTTGATTGATTCGATTATCGTTGGAGCTACTTCTTTATTTAGTATACATCCTACAATTCCACACATTAATAATCACCAAAATATTTTTAGCTTATTAGTCTATATTTTATTTTTATTATATTGTTATATATTATTTAATTCATAGATTATAATACTTATCATTTACAAAGATAATAGTAACTAAAAGATATCAATATAATTATATTTTTAAAAATTATATCTTTCAAAAATTATTCGTGGAATTAATTATGAGTGACGTAAATAGAGAATTACTTTATGCAGGTAAAGCTAAAGATATTTATAAATCAGAAAATGAAAATGAAGTAATAATTAAATTTAGGGACGACATTACAGCAGGAGATGGTGAGAAAAAAGATACACTAAGTCAAAAAGGATACTGTAATGTATTAATTTCTGCTAAATTATTCAAAGTATTAGAAGAAAACGGAATTAAAACTCAATTCATTGAACTATTGTCAACTGATGAAATGCGTACAAAATCTCTTGAAATGATTCCTTTAGAAGTAATCTGTAGAAACATTGCAACCGGTAGTTTACTTAAAAAGTACCCATTTGAGGAAAATAAAGAACTTAAACCACCAATCATACAATTTGATTACAAAAATGATGAATATCATGATCCAATGCTAAATGATAGTATAATAAAAGCATTAGAAATAGCAACTCAGGAAGAATTGGATGAAATCAGAGAAATTACTCTTAAAATTAACAAAATATTATCAGATTATTTAATTGAAAGAGGAATAATTTTAGTAGACTTTAAACTAGAATATGGTAAAGATTCAGAAGGAAATATTATACTAGGTGATGAAATAAGCCCGGATACTACAAGATTATGGGATTCAAAAACCTATGAAAACTTTGATAAGGATATTTACAGAAAAGGTGAAGAAGGCGTAGTTGACGCATACTTAAAAGTTGTTAACTTAGTACTATCTGATGAAGAAAAAGAAAAATGGAATGTTGAACAGATATAATTTTACATATAAGGAATGATTGATTATGCAATATAATGTTGAAGTAAGAACAAGCTTAAAAAAAGGAATGTTAAATCCTGAAGCATCAACAATAGAAAAAGCATTAGCTTTACTAAACTTTGAAGTAGAAAATACTAAAACAATAAATATCATACAATTCTCATTAAATGCAGAAAATAAGGAAGAAGCTTTAGCACAAGTAGATGAAATGTGTCAAAAATTATTATGTAACCCAGTTATTCATGATTATGAAATAAATATTAGTGAGGAATAACATTGACTGACGTATCCGATGTAAATGTAGGTATTATTAGATTTCCAGGTACAAACTGTGATAGAGACATAGAATACGCAGTAAACCTTGTTGGAGCAAACTCTAAATATATTTACTGGAGTGAAAGTGACTTATCTAATCTGGATGTAGTAATCATCCCTGGTGGATTTTCATACGGGGACTATCTGAGAGCAGGAGCAATTGCAGGAATTACTCCAATAATCAATGCAATCAAAGACTTTGCTAAACAAAACAATCCCGTCTTAGGAATTTGTAATGGGGCACAAATCTTAGGAGAAATTGATCTGGTTCCTGGAGTGTTTATAGAAAATGAAAATGCAAAATTCATTTGTGAAAGTAAAAAACTAAAAGTTAATACTACAAGAACACCTTTCACAAAACTATACAAAAAGAATGATGTAATTGATTTACCTATAGCACACAAGGAAGGAAGATATTACACAGATAACCTTGAAGAACTATATGATAATGATCAGATAGTTCTAACTTTTGAAGATGGAAATCCAAACGGTTCTATGGATGCAATAACGGGTGTATGTAATAATGAAGGAAATGTTGTTGCAGTAATGCCACATCCAGAAAGAGCAGTAGAAGATTTGTTACGTTCAAAAGATGGTTTAAAATTCTTTGAAAGTTTTTTAGACTAATCTTTTAAAACTCTTTTTTTACAATTTTTTTGAATATAATCAACTTATTTTTAACAAATAACCCTTTTTCATATATTTATTTTATTAATAATAATCTACAAATATATTAATATTATAACCAAATAAAAATAAGGAAGAATTATTATGACAGTATACATGATTGGAGCAGGTCCGGGAGACCCAGACTTAATAACCGTAAAAGCAGTAAAAATACTAAAACAAGCCGAAGCAGTATTATATGATAGCCTAGCAAATGACGTGCTTCTAGATTATGTTCCTGATGGAGCAGAACTAGTATATGTTGGAAAACGTGCCGGAGAACACTACAGAAAACAACCAGAAATAAACGAATTACTAATAGAATATGGAAAAAAATATGATAAAGTAGTACGTTTAAAAGGTGGTGACCCATTCATATTTGGACGTGGTGGAGAAGAAGAACTAGCATTACTAAAAGAAGGAATAAATGTAGAGTTTGTATCAGGAATAAACTCAGCAATAGGTTCAGCAACAGGAATAGGATTACCATTAACTCATAGAGCAATAGCTACTAGTTTAACATTAGTAACAGGACACGAAGACCCACAAAAAACAGAAAAACAAGTAAACTGGGATTATACTGCAGACACAATAGTAGTATTCATGGGCGTAGGATTACTAAAAAAATACGTTCCAAAATTACTCCAATACAAATCACCAGATACTCCAGTAGCAGCCATACAAAATGGAACATTACCTAACCAAAAAGTTATACTAGGAACACTGGCAGATATAACAGAAAAAGATATTAAACCACCAGCATTAGTTATAATAGGTGAAGTAGTGAACATTTACAAAGAATGTGAAGAATTAAGGAGTAAAATGGAATAATGTCCACTGAAGATTTCAATAATAAAACAGTAGTAATTACAAGACCTGTTGAACGTTCAGAATCTTTGGCCAAAATTATACGACAACACAATGGTAAACCACTAATAGTACCAACATTAGAATTACAACTAGTAAAATCTGATGAACTGATATACATCACAGAAAATATAAGTGAATATGACTGGATAATATTCACTTCACCAGCAGGTGTAAAATCATTCTTTGAAGTATATCCAAACACAAAAATACCATCAAAAATTGCAGTAATTGGAGTAAAAACGGAGGAAGTACTTAAAAAATACAACAATTCTCCAGACTTAATTCCAGAAGATTTCACAGCAGAAGGTTTACTAGAATCATTCAAAACAATAGATTTACAAGACAAAAAAGTAGCACTACCTCGCACTTTAAGTGCAAGAAAAGTACTGCCTGAAGGACTTGAAAAACTTGGTGCAAAAGTAACAATTGCAGAAGCATACACATCAAGCATACCAAAAGATACCACAAATATTTTAGAGTTAATGGACAAAATATTAAATAATGATATAGATATTATTACTTTCACAAGTCCTTTAACATTACAAAACTTATTAGACACTATCAAAACAGAAAGAAAAGAAAAATATGATGCTTTTCTAGAACAGTTAAGAACAAATATTACAGTAGCTTCCATAGGCCCTATAACTGGAAATGTTCTGAAACAACATAATATTCCGGCAGTAGAACCAAATCGTTACACAGTAAAGGATATGATTGAAGCATTACTACAAAATATTAATTAGGTGAAATAATATGAAAACAATAGTATGGCCAGTATATATAAATTCTCTACATTCTCGTAAGGAAGGACGTATGTTATCATTAGAAGAATCAGTTGAAGAACCAAAAATACGTGAAATAAGTCAAGCTTTACGAAAACTAAAAATACAATATACAGTAGAACACGAAAAATCTTTTCCGGGATCATGGTGGGAAAACTCAGGAAGAGTAATAGTAGAACATGAGTATCCAACAAAATTAGAGTTGCTGCGAAAAATAGCCAGTACAGTTAAAATTAACCGTCACTCTAATTAATATAAATATTATCAATTTTTTTTTTAATTCTTTTTTACAGGAGCTTATTATGAGTTCAGAAAATGACAACAATTTTGAAGAATCAAGAAATCATATGGATTTATTATTAAATAAAGCCAAAGAAAAAATCTTAGACGCAGAAGATGTAACTATTTTTACACACACAGACTGTGATGGAATTACAGCAGGAAGTATCCTATCATCAATAATGGACAAACTAGAAATAAATCATACAGTAAATTTTGTTGAAATAAATGAAGTAGAAACTCTTGAAACAGACACAGATTTAACAATCATATCCGATTTAGGTGCAGGACAAAACGTGTCAAACCTATGCAAAAACTCCAATTCATCAATAATAGTATTGGATCATCATCCTCCGATAAGAAAACTAGGATCACAACTTAAAGGAGATTTGATTGAAGTAAACCCAAATTACTATGGATTAGATGGATCATACACTATTTCTGGTGGTGGATTATCATATTTACTAGCTAAAACATTCCACTTCTACGACCTAAGCTGGATGGGAATATTAAGTGCCGTAGGAGACATGCAAAACAGCATGACCGGAAAACTCAGAGGACTAAACACAGAAATACTAAGTGATGCTACCGAAGTAGGATGTGTAAATTACATAAATGACTTATTACTATACGGAAGACATACAAGACCATTATTTGTAGCATTATCATACTTTGGTGATATTCACCTACCATTAACAAACAATAGAAATGAATGCATACACTTCCTGGAAAATCTGGACATACCCGTAAAAAACGATTTGGGAACAGTCAGATATTTATGTGATTTATCAATGGACGAAAAAGGAAGATTATTCACAGAATTACTGAAAATGATGACAAGAGCAGTTCCAGACAAATATGTAAAATACGTACCAAAACTTATCTCTGGAGAATCATATGAATTCACATTTGAAGAAGATTACACTTCATTTAAAGATGCAAGCGAATACAGTACAGTAATTAATGCATGTGGACGAAATGGAAGACATGAACTTGGCCTTGAAGTAATAAAAGGAAATAGGGACAAAATAGCAGGTGAATTAGAAACATTAGTGAAAGATCATAAAAGATACTTGGCTCAAAACATGTCACGAATTCAAGAAGCCAATTCCGTGGAAATACTTGAAAACATCCAATACTTTGATGGTGATGGAATAAAACCTAGCGTTGTTGGAACTATTGCGGGAATGCTTTTAAATAACTATGACTGGCAAAAGCCAATAATAGGTTATACTCATATTGATTCCGACCAGCCAGGATACAAAGTTTCATTAAGATGTTCAAAACTCCTAGGATATGAGGGAATACACTTCGGTAATATGGTGAGGGATATTTCAGCAAAATGTGGTGGCTCCGGTGGAGGACACAGTGTAGCTTGTGGAGCTTACATTCCCGAAGATAATATGGATAAATTTATTAATTTATTAAACAATTCATTTTCCATTAGTTAAATAACCCTTCATTATTTTTTTTCTATCATAAATTACTTTTAATTACATTTAATTTAATTTTTATAACATTATACGTATCTCAAAAAAAAGTTTAAATAAAATCAAGAATATATTAATAAATAAGGTTTAAAAAATTATTATTAATGTTGTAATACAATAAATTAGGGGTATCATAATGAGAATTTTTAAAAATAAAGGTGAATTCACAAAATTCCAAATATTAGCAAAAATAGCTCAACAAGAACCACATTTAAAACAAAAAGATATTGCAGAAGAACTGGGAATTACAGTACAAGCTGTTTCTGAAAATATTAAAACATTAGTTAAAGAAGGTTATGTTGAAACAGGAAGTTCTAATTTTAGATATAAAATTACTAAATATGGTATAGACAAAGTAAAAACTGAAGCTATTAACTTAAAAGCATACTCTGATATGGTTTTAAACACTATGAATGGTTACAAATCTATTTGGCCTGCAATTGCTGCAGAAGATTTACATCAGGGAGAACAAGTATGGTTAAATATGGATGATGGAATATTATATGCAGATACAGAAGATAAATCTGGTGCATATGCAGAAGTATTTAGTGATGCTTTAGAAGGAGAAGATGTAACTCTAATTAACCTTGGTGGAGAAATAGATTTAGTTCCTAAAGATGTTGTAATAGTAAAAATTCCACCAATATCAGAGGGTGGTTCAAGAGTCTGTGATATGGATAGAATTCAAGAAATCTATGATCAAGACTTTGACAGAATAGGTGTTTTAGGTACAAGTGCTAGAGCAATAACAAATCATTTGAATGTGTCCCCTGACTTTGAATTTGCAACAGCTAGTGCAACAGCCAGTGCCGCAGAAAAAGGTTTAAGAGTATTGGTATTTGCTGTTGGTAAAATGACAAACAGAATAATATCAAAATTAGAAGAGAAAGGTATTGTATATACAATTGAAGATGTTAAAAAAGTATAATCTTCAAAAACTATTTTTTTTTCATATTTTTTTATAGCAAACTCCACTAGTATTTATTTTAGTAATTAAACAATTTTCCACAGATATGTCTGGAGAATAAGATAAAGCAAATGCAGTGTTTCCTAACATTGCCATAGAAGAACCAATACTTTCTTCATCCATTATATTAAGTATTTCATATAATTCTGGATTAATCAGTTCTGTTTCCTCAGAGAATTTTCGGGATAATCCTATGAAATTTTCTATGCTGGGATTACTTAACAGGTGAGAAAGTAACTCTTGACCACTATGGTTAATTCTTTGAATATGTTCAGGATTTTCTATAATATCTCCGGTATTGATTGAACTTAATGTTTTAGTAATCACGTACACTGGTTTGTTTAATAAAATTTTGTCAATTTTTGCATTCTTTGGTGATCCTTCTTTAAGCCGTATCACGCAACCTCCATGCATCTCAGAAATAACATCACCCAAACCGCTAGATTCAGCAATTTCGGTTAAATGAGCAATTTCTCCTGCTTCATTAAAACTTAAATTAATATTAAGTAATTGTGGTAATGTAAAACTAACTCCTAATGCAAACCCTGCACTAGTACCAAACCCTGCACTAATTGGAAGATGGCTTTCATGATTTATGGTAATGTCATACTTACTTAAATCTAACTTGTAACGTTCTTTAATAATTGAAACAGCCCTTCTGCTAATAGTATTTAAATTATTTTCTTTATTGTTAAGAGTCACTTTAATTTTTCCTGTACCTTCCTTTAATATTGTTTCAGTAGTTACACCTTCTTCAAGTGCAATACCTGCTCCTCTTGAACCTTTAAGTAGGGGATTGTTATTTTGGTATATTTCAAAAAAACCAGTAATATGACCAGGTACAAAAACTTTCAATCTTTTTATCATATATTTATTTATATTCTTCTTTTCATAAATAACATTATAAAAGAAAAAAATATTTTTAAAAAATATAGATATGGAGTATTTTAATGTCTGAAAATAAAAGAATAGATTTACACACCCACAGTATATTTAGTGATGGGGAACTATTACCATCAGAATTAGCAAGAAGAGCAGATGTGCTAGGTCATAAAGCTCTTGCAATAACAGATCATGTAGATGCATCAAATATTCAGGTAGCATCACAAATAGTAGAAGCAGTAAATGATATAAGAGATAACTGGGATATACAGGTTATACCTGGAGTAGAAATAACCCACGTACCAATAGAAGTAATAGACAAACTTGCAAATAAAGCAAGAAGTTATGGTGCAGAAATAATAGTAGTTCATGGAGAAACTATAGTAGAACCTGTTAGACCTGGAACAAACAGGGCTGCAGCTGAATGTCCTGAAATAGATATAATAGGACATCCTGGATTAATCACAGAAGAAGAAGTGCAAATTGCTATAGACAACGATGTATCCTTAGAAATTAGTGCACGTAAAGGACATTGTCTAGGAAATGGACACGTAGCAAAACTGGGATTAGATATGGGAGCAAACTTGGTTCTTGACACAGATACACATGCACCAGGGGATTTAATTAATTATGAACTTGCAGAAAGAATAGCAAGAGGTGCAGAAGTTCCTGAATCCGAGATTCCAAAAATATTAAAAGATAATCCTGAAAAAATTCTTAAAAAACATGGATTAATGTAAAATTAATAGTTTGTTGTATAAGTTAATACAACATAATTTTTCATCTATTTTTATAACATTATTATTGTACTTTTATAAAAAAGAAAGGACAATAGTACTATTTTATCAAAGTAACATATATAAATAATTTAAATCTAGAAACAGTTGTAATATGGTTTATATTATTGAAGAAATTAACAATATATCTGTTCATATAGCAGAATTATGTGGTGTAATCAGTTTAAGTTTATTTGCTTCCTATGCTAGAGATGAATCAACTTCTAATAGGTATATTGATCTTTTTTATCTATAAAAATAAATATTAAAGGATTACTTGAATATATAAGATTTGACACGATTAATATTTTGATTAGTAACATATTTGTAGTATACTAAGTATACTATTAATAGGTATTAATATGATGACAAAAACTATAAAAATATCTAAAAATACCCATGATGCTTTGTTCGAATTAGCTTCTAAAAAAGATACGTTTAATGATGTAATAACTCGTCTCATCAAATATTACAAAGAAAATGAAGAGTTTACTGATGAAGAAGCTGAATTTTATAATAATGAAATAGAAAATTTTGAAAAAGGAAATTTGAATAATGTTTCTGAAATAACATTAGAAGAGTTAGATGAAAGAATATCCTTATTAGAACAAGAGATTAAACATGAACTATAAATTATTTGAACATGATAAAGCTAAAAAATTCTTTAAAAAACATAAAAATAACAAATCATTGTTATTAAGATTAAACAAGGAATATATAAACATTTTAAAAAATCCATTCAATTCATCATACAAGGAATTAAATAGTGTTAAATGTCCCAAATGTCATAGAGCTAAATTGGTAATTATAGAATAATATTTTACATATGAGAGTGTGCGACAATTTTTGGGTTTTAGAATAATTGATTGGGACACTTTATTTATATTTTAATTTCATATCTTGTTTTTTAATTTAGATTTATTATTTTTTTGTTGTTTGTTTGTTCTTTTTGTTTTATGTTGTGTATTTTTACTATGTTTTGTGCTGTGGCCATGAGTGTTTGTTGCATTTTTGCGTTGTTTAGTCCTATTGGGTGGTATTGTATGTATTTTAGTGTGTGTTTGTTGTATGAGAATCGTGGTTCGACCATTGGCATTCTCTTTTTGTATTGTGCTTGTCCTTTTGGTGTTTCGAATTTATAGGCCAGTTGTTCTTTGGCATCACTTGTGTAGTCGGTTATTACTTTACCAGTCATCTTGTTGGTTAAGCATATCTTTTTGGATGGGTATTTACTGCATTCTTTGGTGTAAAATACTATTCTGTCAGTGTATTTTCTGGGGTAGACTTGTTTGAGTGGTAGTATTTTGTTTTCTGGGCATATGTATGCGTAGTTTTCTTCGTCTTTTATCATGTTGTGTTTTGAGTATCCGTCTTTTTTGTTGGTGTTGGTTTTTCTTTGGTTGTGTCGTTTTATACAATCTTTTTGTTTGCCTGCTTGTTCTCTATTTGGTATAATGATGGAGTATTTTCCTTCTTCATGGATATCATGTACTGTTTGGTTGGTGTAGTATCCGTTATCGGCTAGTATGTCTAGGTTTTGTATTATTTGTTCTGTTTCTTCATTTGTTATGTTTAGTGCGTTTTTTAGGTTTGTTTGTGTTTGGTTGATCATTGGTATTAGTTGTTTTTGATCGTTAGCGTCTGTGGTTATGTCTACTGCTATTATTAGTCCGTTTTTGTTGTCTACTGCTATTTGTTCGTTGTATCCTGTTTGCATTAGTCCTTCTTTGTCTGGGCTTTTGCGTGCTTCTGGATCTGTATAGTTCACGGTATTTTTACCACTCTTTTCTAGTTCTGTTTTGCATTTTTCTAGTTTTCTTATTTGTTTGTATGCTGTTTCTGGGTGTTCTATGGCTTGTTTTAGTATTTGTTTTCCACAGAAGTTTAAATCATTTTTATCGATGAGTTCATACATTTCTTCGTCAAATTTAGTCTTATCATGCTCTATACTGTTTTTCATTGGTTTATTTCTGTATGTATCTAATGTTTGTTGTTCTTTGTCCATTTCATTGCGTGGTTCTTCGTGTTTTATTTTCTTTATTGTTTTTTGGTTTTTCATCTGGTTTAACTTTGATATTACGTGCTTCTTTTAATGCTTCTTTTATTTGTTCCTTTTTATCGTTTGAATTTTGTATTGTTTTGTTTTCTCGGTTTTCTAAGGCTTTATTTTCTTCCATATCTGTAATGATGCCCTGGCGAATGATATGTAAAAGTTTTAGTACATCTTCATTGGTTAAATTATTATATTTGTTGGCATAGGCTCGTGTTTTACTTCCATCAATGCTGATGCTGTCTAAATCAATTAAATTTTTGTTATGTCCATAATTTATTGTTTCAAGAAATATCTTTTCTATAATGTCGCTGTGGTCGCGTTTAAAAGCTGCTATAGTGCTGAAAACAGGTGTTTGAAATCCAGCCAAATACATAAACACAATATTCTCACGAACAATACGTTCCAACTTACGACTACTATGAATAGAATAAATAGTACCTAAGATGATGATACGAACAAGCATTGCGGCAGGATAAGCCTTCTGACCAGGAGTATCCGCATACTGAAAATCAATCTCACTAAAATCCACACAATTCACAAGTTTCTCAATAAAAAAACAAACATAATCATCAGGAATCATAGTACGTATATCCTTAGGTAATAAAAATGTCTGACCAATAGTATCTTCTTGTAAAACCATAAATAACAAAACCATTAAATTTAATTCTCTATATAATATATTTATACAACTTTATATATAAATATACCTAAAAAACACCATTAATAATTAATATAAAATTGAATACAGAAAATATATAAAAAACTAAATAAAATTAATTAATTATAATAAAAATAGAATGATTTAAAGTATAAAAAAATTAGTTATATCTGAGAGTTGTCGCACACCCTCCAACAATATAAAAAAAATAGATCCCCCTCTAAAATGGGATTTATAAGAGATAGATACAATAAGAATTGATATCTATACACTTACAGTATAAACTATGTAATTCATAAACAATATAATTATCCATTACACTAAATTAGAATATTTCATTAAATTTGAACGTATAATTTTCAGGAACATGCACATACTCAACATACATACCATCATACTCCGTGATATGATCATACATTAAATCTCGCAATCCAACTTCTTCAATCATACGCCCTATTTTTTCAATCATAGCCTTTAACCGTGAACTCTCACAGGACCTGCCCATAAAACTGTCATAACTAAAGTTTTCATCAACAAATAATGATCTACGAGAATCATATGTTAAAAAATCATATACACTACAAGTATCATCAGTTAATATCATCAGATAAGTAACCAGGCCATCTTCTTCTAATCTTAAAATAGTGTACATCCTACCATAATCTCCCCATAGTTATATTAATTCTAATGTCATAGTATAACCCTTATTGTTATCAGCTGCCACGGTCTCACATAAGATAATTGTTTCACCACTAGTGTAGTCATCAATCTTTAATAGTTTCTGTGGAATAGTCAGCTGATAACCAACAGTATCATTTTTCCTTGTATGCTGTATACGTATTTTCTTATAAGTATCACCAGGATGGGTATGTAAAACTAGTTTATCCTCCCTTTTTTCAAGATAAACAATATCTTCACAGCCTAACAATTCATATAATGCTTTAGGAAACTTAATATGATAAGACAAGTACTCCTTCACAGTATTATTCTTAAGTTTCTTCTTATATGATAACCTTTGCAGCAAAATATAATATTGAACACATAATCTGCCATCCCTAATGGTAATCTTATGTTTCTGTGTTATTTTAGTCAACTCTTATAAATCCCCAAAAAAATTATTTTATTTCATTGCTTATTATTTATGTAATATATCTTTCATATAAAATATATATTTTCTATACTCATAAAAGTATAGAATTATATAATATAAAAAACAAATACATATAATATGAAAACCGCTTACCTAAACCCATACGGACAATCCGCATACACGATAATCTACAACTACGGAAACATAACACAAATCACACAAAACACACAAGAAATAAACAACATAATACAACACACACCAAACCAGGAAACCAAACATGTAAACACAATACAAGAACTATGCAACGAAAAAATAAGACAATACTACCAACAACAAACCAATAAAAAAACAAACAACTACTACAACTACCTATTCA
>ODAI012037600.1_pt1 | contig 13771 bp, 13 predicted proteins | sample 1539321 | NCBI WGS metagenome assembly ODAI01 (sample SAMN02144231, study PRJEB22623) | gut metagenome | biome: sheep rumen | host: Ovis aries | place: New Zealand
GTATCCCGCCGGCAATGAGAGGATTGCCTCAGATTGAAGTTACATTCGATATCGACGCTAACGGCATTGTAAATGTTTCAGCAAAAGATAAGGCTACTAATAAAGAACAGAAAATTACAATCACTAATTCTTCTAACTTGTCAGAAGCAGATATTGATAAGATGGTTAAAGAAGCAGAAGCTAATGCTGCTGAAGATAAGAAGAAAAAAGAAGAAGCTGAAGTTAAAAACAATGCAACAAGCTTTATCGCATCAGCTGACAGAATCGTAAAAGATTTTGAAGGTAAGATTGACGAAGCTGACAAAACAAAACTTGAAGAGCAAAAAGCTGCTTTACAAAAAGCTTTAGATGAAAACAAAGATTCAGAAGAATTAAAGAAATTGTCGGATGAATTGCAACAAACAATGTTCAGTATTTCACAAAAAGCTTATGAAGCTGTACAAAAAGAAGAACAAGCTAACCAAGGTTCAGCAAGTACAGACAGTGCATCATCATCTTCAAGTGAAAACAAAGACGATGACGTTATTGATGCAGAGTATACAAAAGAATAATTTAACATTATTCCGATATAATTTAAAGACCACCTTTTTAGGTGGTCTTTTTAAATTAATAGTTTCTTTCCCCGCAATCACAATAGCATTCTTCATTGTCATGAGTTATCATCAAGATAACAGCAGAAATGCCTACTAATGCGTAAAGTATTCTTGTCAATATTGTGGCATCTCCAAACATTGCAGCTACAATATTAAAGTTAAATAACCCTAATAGACCTAACGTAACAGCACCAATCAGAACAAACGCCAAAGCAATCATTCTTAATATTCGCATATCATACCTCCTTTCAAAATTATCACAATATCATTCTAGATTTTTTAATATTCTTTTACATTGTCCAAAGGTATAAGTTAAATATAACCATTCGGCTAATTGATTAAATCTATCAAGCATGATAAATATTACTTTATAGAGGATATAAGAATGAAAAAGATTTTACTAATCGGATTATTAATGTTTGCGGGGTGCGGAGCCGGCTACGCAATAATGCAGAGTTTGGATGTTCAGGAAAAAGCAGGTTGCTGCTCACGTCATGGCGGAGTTTCTTATTGCGGCAAAAGCGGATATTATGTTTGCGCTGACGGTTCAAGAAGTCCTTCTTGCAGATGCCGATAAGGTAACGATAATTATTTTATGCAAAAATTTATATTTACGTATTTTGTATAGAATATGAAATATTGGATTATATTTACATTAACAATAACAACCGCATTTTTTAGTCTGTGCTGCGGCGCAGTCAAAATGGGGCAGGATTATTTATCAGAGCAGCAAAGCTGTATAATGCAGTCATTATACAAATTATAGTCATTAATACTTTGCCGAAAAAAAAATATAAATTAGTTAAAGACAGATTATTTACACGATTCTTCCAATTTCTTTTTAATTATCTGTAATTCATCTTTAGTCAGATATCTTGCAAACTGTGAAAACAGATACATAGCAGCATCATAGGAGTACTGTCTGCGTTCTACCTTTTCTAACCATTCTCTGACTTCTCTTGTAATCATGGATATCACCTCAATAGAATTGTAACAGAAATAATACCTGATTGTCGAATGTAAAAAAGATTAAATTCACATATCATAATTCCGAAAGGAGTTACGTTATGACTGAAAAACTCGAATTTTATAAGTGCAATGTGTGCGGGAATATCGTACAGGTAATAATAGACGGCATTGGCGAACTCGTATGCTGCGAAAGACCTATGGAAAAATTAAATCCGAACACACACGAATCCGGTACAAACGAATACCACATTCCCGTATACAAAACAGACGATAACGGGTTTACATCAATTCAAGTAGGTAAAGAATTACACCCTATGACAGAAGAACATCATATTGAATTTATCGAAAGAGTTTCTGACGATAAAAAAAAGATTATGCTTCAATACATAAATCTTGATGAAGAACCGAGAATGGAGCTGCAAAATAATACAGGGAACGAATATGCCGTAGAATTATGTAATATTCACGGGCTTTGGGAGGGTAAGAATGATAAATAATAAAGTAGAGGACATATTAAATGCACAAATTAATAAGGAATTCTATTCCGCTTATTTATACCTTGCAATGTCTGCTTATTTTGACGAGCTGGGTCTTAAAGGTTTTGCTCATTGGACAAAAGTGCAGGCTCAAGAAGAAATGGACCATGGAATGATATTATTCAACTATATTCTTGAGCGGGACGGCAAAATAGACCTTAGACCTATTGAAGCACCAACAAGAGATTTTCATGACCCGCTTCAGGTTTTTGAAGCAATATTAGAACACGAAAAATTTGTAACAAAAAGCATAGAAATAGTTGCTAATTTTAGCGAAGACGAATGCGACAGAGCCACCCGTCACTTTATCGATTGGTATATAAAAGAACAAGTAGAAGAAGAAGCACAAGTTCTTGATGTTATAAAAATGATAAAAATGTTTGGAACCGAATGTCCTATCCTTTATCATATAGATAAAGAACTTATGACCCGCGAATACAAAAAGCATTCCTAAAAAAAAGAGGTTCAAAAGAACCTCTTTTTTTTTATTTATCTTCTTTTAATATATAAACACCGGTAGTAGTAACAATATCACCGTTAACAGGTTCTCCCTTTATTGAAAACAGTTTATAACCATCAGGCACTCTATCACCGGCTTTAAAAACTCCTTTTGATTTTTTAGGAGCAGCTGCCTTACCATCTACCTGAAGGACATCTGCGGCTGTTTTCCCTTCATTATTCGGGTCCTCAAAATCGCCTATTGTCGGGTCCGGATCTGGCGGAACTTCATTATCATCGGGAACAGGTGGGTCGCCTGCTGTTGGTTGAGTTGTATCATCAGAACTTGGTACCGGTACGGGATCATCATCGCTTGGGACCGGGGGATCGCCTGCTAACGGAGGGGTTTGCTCATCCTCACTCGGCACAGGAACCGGATCGTCACCAGGAACAGGCGGGTCACCGGCTGTGGGCGGAGTTTCATCCCCCCCTGTCGGCTCCGGAACCGGAGGTTCTGTCGGACAATTTGAGAAAGACACACCTTTCCACGGTTGTTCATTATCGGCCTTTTTCTTCGGTTCAAATATTAACTTATTTTCAGTTTTTAAATCTTTTACACTATCATCTTGCTGCCCAAAATTCTTTTTCGGAAATTGATTTGAACCATCAATAGAAATACCCATATCAGTTTCTCCTTATAAAAATACTAATCTCTTACAAAATGAGTAACGGCCCTTCAGAAAAAATCTTTAGAGATAGTAAAAAATTTGTAACATTTTGCAATATATGATATTATCATATTGGAGGTTTTATGTACAAATTAATTAACGGGACAATTGAAATTACCAGAAAATGCTGTGCAAAATGCATTCACTGCATAATTGATGCAGGACAAGAGAGAGAAAATGAGCTTAGTTCTAAAGAAATAATTAAACTGATAGAAGACTTCCACGATTTAGGATGCAAAAATGTTATTCTTACTGGCGGAGAACCTTTTATGCGAGAGGATTGGCCTCTTTTTGTACATAAAATTTCACAGTTAGGTATGCGCCCCTTATTTATGACAAACGGGTTACTTATAAATGACAACACAATTGATTTATTAAAACTGTACCCCAAGACATGTTTTGGATTAAGTTTAGACGGGGCAAACAAAGAAACACATGATTACATAAGAGGTATTGACGGGATATTTGACCATTTTTGCGAAATAATACCGAAATTAAAAGCACAAAACTTTTACGTAGCTGCTGAAACTACGGTAATGAATAAAAATTTTAACCAACTGGATGATATATTAAATTTATTGGTACAACTTGAAGTAAACGCTTGGCAAATACAAATAGTTAAACCTAATAAAAGACTTCCAAAAGAAGAATATTTAACAGAAGAGCAGTACTATGAGCTTGCGAAAAAGATAGTATATTTTAGAGAACACTTCTCAGATGCTTTAAAAATTGTTGAAGCGGACTGCATTGGTTACAATTCGATAATGCAGGATAAATTAGGGATAAAAAATTGGCGAGGCTGCGAATGCGGTATATATAGTGTAAGCGTTGAAAGCAACGGCAACGTCAAGGGCTGTCCGAGCATGAACAATTCGGAAGGAAATATCCGCCAAACGCCATTTAAAGAAATCTGGAATAATCACAATTCTTTCAGTTACAACAGATGCCCTGAAATAGAAAACTTAGACGGCTATTGTAAAGAATGCAAATATAAATACACATGCCGCGGCGGCTGTCCTGAGAATCCTGTAACAAAATGCGGCAACAAGTACTGCTTATATAAAATAGAGAATGCCGGCTACGACAAGTAATAAAAGTTGAGCAATACGGATAAGTATGCAAAGCTAACCTCGTATTTTGCGACGACGAGAGCAAAATACACGAGGGGAGAGGACTCCATCCCATAAAAAAAGACCTTTGCCTTTTGCAAAAGTCTTTAATTGGCTGGGATGGAAGGACTCTACTTAGCCGTTGGCGAAAATTTGATTTTTGAGCCATACGGATAAGTATGCAAAGCTAACCTCGTATTTTGCGACAACGAGAGCAAAATACACGAGGGGAGAGGACTCCATCCCATAAAAAAAAAGACCTTTGCCTTTTGCAAAAGCCTTTAATTGGCTGGGATGGAAGGACTCGAACCTCCGAATGCCTGGACCAAAACCAGGTGCCTTACCACTTGGCGACATCCCAATATCGGGTACAGTTATTATAATAATACATAAATATCGATTGTCAAGTCACATAAAGAAAAACCGACACTTATATGTCGGTTTTTCTTATATAATATCTAATTTATAATCTTAGATTTTACCTTCCATTACCAAACTCATATACAACAGTTGGTTAGCAATTGATGGAGTCAAGTTAACAAACTGAGTTCCGGCACGTCTGTCAGATGCAGATACAACCTTAACATCAGTATTTACATTCATATCACCAAAGCTGAAGTTTACAGGAATTACATCACCAACTTTAAGCTGTTTGTTGTGAGTAACTGCCATACCACCTCTTGAGATATCAAGGATAGATGACATTTTTGAATTTGCTTCCATAGAAATTGGTTCATTGTTTGCATTGAATCTGATATATTGACGTTTATCAATAGTAGGAACAACTTCAGCAACTTCTTTACGTCTAATCATTGATCTTTCAATAACTTCTTTTTCCTCATCAGGATCAATGTCCGGATTAGGATCATTGTCATTGTCAGCAGCATTGTCGTTATCGTTGTCATTATCATTATCGTTATCAGCGTCATTATCACTGTCGTTGTCTGAGTCATTATCAGCATCGGCGTCAGCATCGGCATCGGCATCGGCGTCGGCATCAGCATCTGCGTCGGCGTCAGCATCGGCGTCGGCATCTGCGTCAGCATCTGCATCTGCATCAGCGTCTGCGTCGGCGTCAGCATCGGCATCGGCGTCAGCATCAGCATCGGCGTCGGCATCTGCGTCAGCATCTGCATCTGCATCAGCGTCTGCGTCGGCATCGGCGTCAGCATCAGCGTCGGCGTCAGCGTCGACATCGGCGTCAGCGTCGGCATCGGCATCAGCATCTGCGTCAGCGTCGGCATCAGCATCTGCGTCAGCATCTGCGTCAGCATCTGCGTCAGCGTCGGCATCTGCATCTGCGTCAGCATCGGCATCGGCGTCAGCATCAGCGTCTGCGGCGCTATCATCATCGTTTTCAGGAACTACCAGATTATCATCGTCATCCTCTGTTCCTTGTTTATCCTTATCATCTGTACCATCGTAGTTCGGATCATCACCCTGCTCACTACCACCGGTATAATATATTCTTCTGTCAGGATCAGCATCAATATCTTCAACATCATCAGGTCTGACAGCTGAAACTCTAATGGATACATCCGCATCATTATTAGGATCGTTGTCCTCATTCTTAGGATTTACCAACGGTTTTGTTGCATCATTAGGAACAACGTAAGATTTACCGTCTTCATCTCTGTGCGGGCCATCAGTTACGAACTCATATCCGCCGATAAATGCGTGATCAGCGGCGATATTTACGTCTTGTTCGTGAGCCGGTCTGCCTTGCCCTTGACCATCAATTTTACCTTCTCTCACAACTAATGTACCGTGTGGTTCGTGATTTGTCATACCAACCGGAGCCAAATCCAAAACTTTTAAATCTGCCTGATTTGGAACAATCGGCTTACTGTAATCACCATAGTAATCACCAGGTTTTTCGTATTTTGGAGTTTCACCCAAATGGTCAATAATCATATACTGTCCGCGAGTAGTAAGATTTACCTTGTCACTTGCTACAACTTCGCCAATATGAGTATCTCCGGAGAATTCAGCATTAACACTGCCATCTCTTGCTATGATTGAACAAACTTCAGTATCGCGTCTTTCATTGTTTACATCAAGCCCTTTAACGTTAATGTCACCGGTATTAGTCAACATATCAACACCATACTTAGCGTTTGGAGTATAACCTAAAATTCTTTCATCATGCTTTGGATCGGTAGTATTGTAATGATATGCATCATTAAAATCACCCGCTGTTTGAACAAATGTAACAGCATTACCTTTTTCCCCGATACCGCCGCTTGAAATCATTGAAATTCCCTTACCTTCAACATTTGCAAGCTCAGCATCTTTTGCTGCATTTAAAATTTTGAACGGTTTAGCAGCTTTCTTTTCAGCATCAGCTAGAAGAATAACTCTTCCGTCTGCCTTTATCCTGTCAACTTTCATATCAGAATTTAATGCTGCCATATTAATAACCAAATCCTCAGATTTATTTACTTGAGTTGTATCAGCGGTATAAACGCCATCAACATTTGCATTGACTGAAAGTTTTAAGTCTCTTGCGTCTTTACCGATGCCGGTACAAACACCACCGTCACAAGGTCCTATTTCTTTACCAATATTACCATCTTTTACGTGAATATTCAAGTCACCGTCTTTAGATCTGATTAAAGTCTTTGCAACACCAGCGTTGTATACGTTACCGTTTTCAACATTGATGTTAACATCTCTACCTGTTGATGTAATGTAATTTTCTCTTGTCGGAAGTTCTGTTGCCCCTATAATTACATCTGAATCATAACTTTCAATATCAACACCCTTAGATGTTACGAAGCCTTTTACCTTTATACCATCTTTTCCGGTATTAGAAATCAACGTACGATTTTCTCCTGTAATTTTTGAACCTGAATCAATCAAAATACCTTTTTCACCGGCGTTTAACACTTTGACATTTTGCATATTATCATCAGAAACAGCAGTTTGCGTTATGTTTGAATTTACAACAGAAATACCGCCATTATCTGATTTATTATCAACAAGAATGTTACCTTTTAGATTTTTTACATTTGCTGAATTAAATTCAATACTTGCAGTTTTTTCGTTAATAATATTAGTATTACCGTTAATATTTTCTATTTCAGACTTGGATTTAATACTGATACCGTCTGCACCGCTATTTACAATATTAACATCTCCCTGCGCATAATTTCTTACCAATGAATTGTTCGAAATATTTATTCCGCCTTTACCGTTATTATTACCGTATGCACGAAGATTTACAGAACCTGAAGTATTCGCTATATTTGCGTTGTGAACACCGGTATTAACCAAACTGTTAAACAAAACTTCTGCCCTATCATATGATGCTTGTGTAAAATCATTTTGGTCAAAGAAATGTCTTGTAGGCAATCCATTTGCATCAGTATTTTTACCCTCATCATTTGGTTTAATCTTATATGAGTTCTTAGGAGTAAATATTTCATCATTTTTTACACCTGTAAGAATCTTACCGTTATCAATATTTATATCACCTGCATCAACATAGACATCATTCCTTGCCAATACTTTACCATTAACAGTAACATTTCCGCCGCCTAAACTACCAATTGTTGAATTATATTCCGGAGTTCCGGGATGAGCCAAGATTGGAGCATGCTTATCAGGAGCTCCTATAAACTGATTAAATTTGTCTTGGGTCGGAGTAACAACAGTCAAAGAACCAACATTCAATAAACCACTTGCACCTACGACCATGCCGTTAGGAGAAACGAATATTGCATTACCATTATAGAAATTTCCGTCTTTCATCGTGTTTACTATACCGTTGACGTTAATTCTGTTGTTTACAAAATTGACGAAATTATTAATGTCATGGGTTCCGGTTTTACCGTCCTTTGTCCCATACCATTGGTATATCAAGTTCGCAATATCACCTTTGTCAAGATTAAAGTTTTCATACCGTCTGTAACCGGTATCTTTGTTAAAAGCTTGCGGTGCAATATTATAAATATTTGTTTTATCGGTATTATGAATTACACTGTCACCTGTAACACTTCCTGCACCTGTAATTGAACTTGCCATAACAGGCATGAAAGATTGCTGTGCTATAAATGAAAATGACAGCAACGATACTACTATTCTTCTTTTTCTTGATGAAAGCTGCGACATTATTTCTTCCTTTCGATTCTTATTTTACTTATATATTAAATACTTTAATTATATTCGGCTTATATCCCTGATTATTGAATCCGAAACAGCTACTGAATGATTTTAGCACCCACATGCTCAGATTGCCATAAGATATATATTGAATATTAACTTTTGTTTACATGATTTATAAATTCCTGAAGATTTTTTTTTGCTACCAAGCTTGGATATTTAATTAAAAATACAGATTTTATTTACAAAAATTTACACGAACTAATAAAAAAATAAGGTATCGAAATTTTGTTCAATACCTTATTTTCTTTTAACCAAAATGTTTATTAAGCTTCCTTATTAGTAACAATTAATTTTCTGATTATAAAATAGAATATATAATATGAAACTAACAAAATTGCCATTTGTGCATAATTTTTAGATATCACACTTCCGACAGTAAACATCTTATATATTAAAGCTACCGGAACAAAAGTAATAAATATCGATAACAGTTCCCTTTTAGGTATTATCAAACCGAGGTTTGGAAGTCTGATTATCGAACTCAAAATATAGAATAAGAAATTAGAAGCCAACATTGCAACCCCGACGCCTTTTAATCCCATAATCGGTACCAGATATAGAGTTAAGACGACATTGGATATTCCGGATAACAATTTAATAATAAAAGTTATCCAAGTTTTATTTGCCAAGTGATACTGCAACGTTGTGTAATCGGTTAAACATAAGAACATTGTACCAAATACAAAATAAGGAACCAATACTGCGGCATGCATGAATTTAACATTTGTATTTAACAGAGTAAGAACATCTTGAGGATACAAAGCCATAACCGAAACAATAGGCAATGCAGCCAGCAAAAAATACCCTGTAAAACGACCAATTATCGGGCGTACATCTATTTTAGCTTCATACATTCTGTATATTCTCGGAATTACAGCAACAGTGATTATCGAAAATATAGTCATTAATATAGACATCGTCGCACCGTATGCAACGCCAACAAAGGCAACATCCGTAAAACCTTTTATACTGTTCATTACAACTTTATTACTTTGATTAATAATCCAGCCGCTTAAAGATGATGCTGCAAGAGGGAACCCATATAACATTATAGGGAACAAAACACTCCATGACAACTTTGGCTTTTTGAAATACTTAAATATTTTACTTTGAAACATTAACAAAAGGTCAGTAATCGAAATTGCAACACCCATCGCAAGCAACATTGACATTGCGCCCAAATGTAACATTTTTATAAATAATATAGATAAACCAATTGTTAAAAACTGATTAAATATCGTAGAACATGTATACGCTATCGGTTTAATTTGAGCACGCAGCAACTGAAACAGCAGCGCTCTTACAGCAACAGGAATAATTAAGAATAACACAGCCCAGAAAAATATCGGGTTTACCTTAAAAAATGTAATCATGCTATTTTGGAAAATTGCGCATAATCCGAACATTATCATCAAATTAATACCCAAAATAGAAACCAAGGTAGATAAATACTGAGATAAATCATCCGCTAACTGCGCTTTTCTGAAGAATCTCAAGCCTGATAACCCTACCCAATCAGAGAATATAATACAAAGGAATGACAAAAAAGCAATTGAGAGTGAATACAAACCGTACTGTTCAGGCAGCAACAAATTTGTATACACGGGAATAACAATCATATTACCTATCATCCCTATAATTTTCGACGGTGAATATTTAAGCATATCCTTAAATATTCCACGAGTTTGAGCTATTTCTTCTTCTATATTTTCAACGTATTCTACCATTTAATACTTCCTTCTATAACTAATTTGATTTTTATATTATTATACATTCCAATATTTATCAAGCCATCTTGTCGGTTTAACATACCTTAAGCCGCCTTTACCGCAAAATCCGCTATATGCCTGTTCCGGAGTGGGACGACCATGGAAAACAATAATTTTTGCATCTTCCGGATCTTTTGCCATTTTAAAGAAATTCAGCGGAAACGGCTGCAAACAATTACGCTTGAAACTTACGCACCAAGAGTGTTCCCAATATTTTAATATACCTTTTTTATGCATTGCATATGATAAATAGGCTTGTTCATTTTTATATTCTTTTCTTATATCATTTCCTAATTTATAAAAATCAGTCAACACATCCGGATATTTTCCGACTTCAAATCTGAACACTGAAGAATTCCCGATAATATCATTCGGAAAATCCCAATCCTTTACAATTAAGAAATCGCCTTCAGCCTCAAAAAACGGATCTAAACTTTGTCTTATCACTATATCCAAATCAAGGAACAATGCAGTACCTTTTAAATCGGCGAGGGGCGCATTAAACAAAGATAATTTTCGCCAGCCCTTATCACCTATTGCTGTATTATCTTCATATGGCGGAAGTTCTCTGACTTCTATACCATCTGCCAAACCTTCGGCATTATCAGTAAAGCAAACAAACCTATGCGGGACAGTTAAGTTTTTCTCAACCATTCTGTATAATCTGTTAACGTATTCTGCGCCAAACTTTGTTCCCCACTTAATACATATAACATTCTTGTCCATAATAACTCCTTAGAAGTGTATAATCCTATTGGCTATAATAAAGGAAGCATATCTCAAATTCAAGTTTTTTACATTTATATGAACTTATATTTTACAATTGAAAATACACATAATGAAAAGGAGATTGAATATTCAACCTCCTTTTCATAACTATTATAGAATCTTAAACTTTTCTCTTACGAGCAGCTTCAGATTTACGTTTTCTTTTTACGCTTGGCTTTTCGTATCTTTCACGTTTTTTTACTTCAGAAAGAATCCCTGCTTTTTGGATTTTCTTTTTGAAACGTCTTAATGCTACTTCGATACTTTCGTTTTCGCCAACTTTAACTTCTGCCATTTATATTTTCACCACCTTATGGTCTCTTGTATATGTGTACGGACACATTGTAATATAAACGCTTTTATAATGCAAGAGGGGTAAACAATTATAGAATATGACTAAATTTAGTTTTCAATAATAATACATTCTAAAATGTTGTTAAAGAAATTTTCCAAAGCCAAATCAATTGCTGATGACTCATTATAGTTAGTATCTGCATTTGTTAAATTATTCATACATCGCTCCCATATTTGATTTATAGTTTTCTATACGACACTTCCGATAAAATTCTTTAATTATTTTACAAATTTGTTACAAAACGTATAAATATTGAGAAAAATAATTTCCTTTAAAGTACAATTAAGAAAAAGACAACTTTGGGAATTAGGTTTATTATGATGACAAGTTACGATTTAACAAGTTATAACTATTATTCAAACAGAAATGATATGGAATTGATATCTACAATTGTAGATTCATTGAAAAAAATATTGGAAGAAGATAAAAAACAAGACCAGCCATTGTTTTTACGTATATCTGATAATTTAATCATGAATATCGCAAGAATGGTTGTTCAAGAAAAGAAAAAAACATTTCTTATCGGTATTACAGGCGAAAGTGCATCCGGAAAAACTGTATTTGTGGATAATACAATCAAAGCATGCGTAAAAGACCGTAAAGAAGGTATTTATACTGTTATTCGCTGCGATGATTATTATAAAGATACTTCAAAAGAGTTAAAAGATGCCGGAAGTTATGAAGCATTATTTAAGACCGGTTTTAGCTTTGACACTCCTGATGTTATTAATCTTGAATTAATGAAACAACATCTGATAGGCTTAAAAAACGGAGAACAGGTTGTTTCACCAAGATATGATTTTGTAACTTGCGAATCTCATCCTGATGGTGAAATAAAGAAACCTGCTAAAGTTATATTGACAGAAGGCTTATACGTTCTAAATGAAGGCGTTAGAGATATTATGGATGTAAAGGTTTACGTATACACTCCGCTGGAAGTAATAAAAGAACGCTGGTACAAGAGGGCTGCAAGCCGCGGTAAAGTCGGTGCGGCAGCTGATTTACAATTTTCTGATGTGAACGCAACGGCACAAGAATATATACGTCCGACTTATCAGATTTCAGATGCCGTCATTAACGGTATGGTTTCTCAAGAATACATACAGATAATTACAGACAAAATATTTAATACACTACATGATATTTGCGGATAAAAAGTTTTACTACGACTTTAACGGGAGAGAGGAATAAATGATTGAAGAACTTTTAGAAAATTTTGGGTTAGCGGAATGGGTTGCTGATGCAATCTGTGACAGCCTGATTATATTACCGTTTTTATTCGTAATATTTGTTCTAATCGAGTTGTTTGAATTTTATTATTCCGATAAAGTAAAAAAATATGTAAAATACACCCAATCCGGCGGGCCCGTAATCGGAAGTTTAGTGTCACTAATTCCTCAGTGCGGATTTTCTGTCATCGCAAGTACTCTGTATGTCAGAAGGTACATATCAATGGGTACATTGATAGCTATATATTTGGCAACTTCCGATGAAGCATTACCTGTTTTAATGGCTCATCCGGATAAATACAAATATATTTTACCTATAATAGCAGTTAAGCTTTGTGTGGCTATCCCTGCAGGTTACATTATTGATAAAATATTTGCTCCTGTTTTAAGAGAAATAAGAGTTCCAGAAAAAGGAGAACTGGGCTATGTTGAAAGAGTCGGACGACCGAGCAAACGTGAAATATTTTTTGATTCACTCAAACATACCTTTAATATATTTATATTCATATTAATAATTACATTAATTCTGAATTTTATATTTGACGAAGAAAAAATTGTTGATTTTTACCAAAATGGGGTACTATTGTACAAATTCATCCAACCCATTGTAACAGCTATAATAGGATTAATTCCAAATTGTGCAGTATCATTGGCTATTACGGTTTTACTAATTAAAGGTACAATAGGATTTGGCGCAGCAATGGCAGGCTTACTTTCAAATGCAGGCTTAGGGTTGCTGGTATTACTTAGGGGCAACAGAGCAAAAAATAACATAAGAATCGTTCTCATACTGTTAATAATCAGTATAATAGTCGGAGAAGTGCTTCAGTTACTGCCTAAGCTGTGGTAAACTTACTAAATTTACACATCAGCGCCGCCATCTTGCATTTTCTTTAAAACGTTGGCTCCGCCTTCTTTTTCACGCATAAGCTCCATAATAAATTCATTTGCTTCCGCATCTCTTTTTAGAGCTTCTTTTAGGGTATACATTTTTTCATGATCAAGATTTGACATTTCTGGATTTCGTTTCTCTGCCATATATTTTTTAAATATTTCCTGAGTTTTGAAATCAAAACCGTCCAAGTTACTCTTGTACGAGTACCAAAGATA
>ODAI014354617.1_pt1 | contig 13771 bp, 10 predicted proteins | sample 1539321 | NCBI WGS metagenome assembly ODAI01 (sample SAMN02144231, study PRJEB22623) | gut metagenome | biome: sheep rumen | host: Ovis aries | place: New Zealand
ACCGGTTCAACAAGGCCCAGCAGGACGCCTTCCTGCCCTATGTGGAAAAGGGGAGCATCGTGCTGATCGGCGCCACCACGGAGAACCCGTCCTTCGAGATCAACAGCGCGCTGCTGTCCCGGTGCAAGGTGTTCGTGCTGCAGGCCCTGACCCGGGAGGATATCCTGGGGCTGCTTCACCGCGCCCTGACGGACGAGCGGGGCTTCGGCCGGGAGCATGTGGAGATCACGGAGCAGGCCCTGGAGGCCATCGCGGACTTCAGCAACGGGGACGCCCGGTCCGCCCTGAGCACCCTGGAGATGGTGGTGCTCAACGGGGACGCGGATGAAAAGGGGATCACCGTCACCGACGAAACCCTGGCCCAGTGCCTCTCCCGGAAAAGCCTGATGTATGACAAGGACGGGGACGAGCATTACAACCTGATCTCCGCCCTGCACAAGTCCATGCGGAACTCCGACCCGGACGCGGCGGTCTACTGGATGATGCGCATGCTGGAGGGCGGGGAGGATCCCCTGTACATCGCCCGGCGGGTGCTCCGCTTCGCGGCGGAGGACGTGGGGCTGGCGGATCCCCGGGCCATGGAGGTCGGGGTCGCCGCCTACCAGGCCTGCCACTTCATCGGCGTGCCGGAATGCAACGTGCACCTGGCGGAAGCCGTGGTCTACATGTCCCTGGCCAGCAAGTCCAACGCGATGGAAATGGCCACCATGGAAGCCCGGGCCGCCATCGAGAAGGAACCGGACGCCCCGGTTCCCCTGCACATCCGCAACGCGCCCACCACCCTGATGAAAAATCTGGACTACGGCAAGGGATATCAGTATGCCCATGACTACGCGGAAAAGATGACCGCCATGGAATGCCTGCCCGACAACCTGAAGGGCCGGCGCTTCTACCACCCCACGGATCAGGGGCAGGAAGCGCGCTACCGGGAGCGTCTGGAGCAGATCCTCGCCTGGAAGGAAAGCAAAAGGCAGCAGTCCTGATTCCCCTTCCGGCGGCCGGTTCCATCCCACAGGAGGAAACAAACGTGCTGAAGCTGAAACGAATTCCCGCCCTGCTGCTCTGCCTGCTTCTGCTGCTGACAGCCGCCCTTCCGGCCGGGGGCGCGGAGGAGGATCCCGCCCCCACCGTCCGGGTCTGGCTGCAGCGGCTGGCGCTGACGGACCGGATCGATCTCCGCCTGCAGAGCGAATACCTGGCCTCCTGGGGAAAGGAGAGCCGGATGCTGATTCCCCGGGGGGCGGAAATGACGGTGCAGGTCCGCCGGGATCACCTGGTGCTGTTCTATCGGGACGCCGCGGTGGACTGCGGGGAAACGCTGGACCTGACCCGCACCCGCGATCCGCAATCCGGCACCGGCTCCGCCGGGCTGTGCGTCCTGCCCTGGGACGGGCTCTATCCGGGGGACCTGCGGCTCAGCGTCTCCGGCGGACAGCTCCGCCCCATCCTCACCGCCAGCGTGGAGGACTACCTGCTGGGCGTCCTGCCCTATGAGATGAGCGAGGACTTTCCGCTGGAAGCCCTGAAGGCCCAGGCGGTCTGCGCCCGCAATTACGCCCTGAGCCGGGTGAATCCGAAGCGGGACTACGATCTGGTGGACACCACCAACGACCAGGTTTTCCGCCCGGTGCTGTCCTCCCAGGCCCGGACCGCTCAGGCGGTTCGGGAGACCGCGGGGCTGGTGGTCACCTCCGGGGGCGCGCTGGCCAGCTGCTACTACAGCGCCTCCAACGGCGGGCAGACAGAGCTGCCCTCCCATGTGTGGAGCGGCGCGGAAGCCAGCAGGTGCTATGCGATCACGGAGGATCCCTACGATCTCGAAAACCCCGAATCCATTCGGAAAAAAGCGGATCTGCGGAAGGACGGCACCCGGCTTCCGGAGGACTTTCTGGCCATCCTGCGGGAGAAGGTTTTCGCGCAGCCGGAAATGAAGGAATACTGTCCGGATCCGGAGGCCTTCCGGGTGGATGAAATCCGCTCCGTCGCCCTGACCACCCCCCGCTTTCCCGCCCCCAGCCGGCTGATGACCCGGATGGAGATCACCGTTTCCGTGTCCGGAAGAAAATATCTGCCCGCGGACACGCCGGAGCCGGCCCTGTCCTTTGAGCCCGACGAGGACGATTCCACCGGCACGCCCCCGCCGTCCCCGACGCCGGTGCCGGCGCTGCGGCTCGGCGATTTCCAAAGCGCGGGCACCTTTGCCCTGACCTTCGATCTCTTTCCCCGGATCGTCCAGGCCCTGAATCTGAGCATCTACGGCGCCAACAACGAAATCATCACCGTCTCCGAAGGCGAGGACGCCTTCCGGCTCTCCGCCGGCCGATACGGCCACGGCGTGGGCATGAGCCAGCGGGGCGCCCAGTGGATGGCCGGCCATTACCATAAAACCTTCGAGGAAATCCTGGCCTTCTACTTTCCGGGCATGAAGCTGCAGAAGGCCGCCGCCGGCGCCCTTCCCATCCCCACGCCGGATCCCGTGCTGGCGGAAACCCCCGGACCCGCCGCCACGCCCACCCCGCGGCCCACGCAGATGCCCGTCACAGAGGACAATCTGCCGGAGGGCGCGTGGCTGGCCAGCGTGGAGCACATCGCGGACGACAGCACCCTGAACCTGCGGGCGGAGCCTTCCTCCGCCGGGGAAATCCTGATGCGGCTGTACCGACACCAGAAGCTCATCGTGCTGGAGACCTGCGAGGACCCCGTCTGGGTGCATGTCCGCACGGACGTGATCGAGGGCTATGTCATGGTCTCCTTCCTGGAGCCGGTCTCCTGATCGGCCCCCGTCCGGGCGTCTTCCCTTCCATCCTGCTTTTCCCCCGGGCCATCCCGGGAAAACATAACCAGGCGCAGGCATATCCATCCATTCGGCAAAAGGAGGAAACACGGCATGAGAAAGGTATTGTTTATCGGCGGAACCGGAACCATCAGCGCGGCCATTACCCGCAGGCTGATCCGGGAAGGGAACTGGGAAGTCTGGCTGCTGAACCGGGGCAGCCGGCCCGAGGCGGTTCCCGAGGGCGCCCGCAGCGTGGTCGCGGACATCAATGACGAGGCGGATGTCCTGCGGAAGCTGGAGGGCATGAACTTTGACGTGATCGGAGAATTCATCGGCTTCACCGTGGATCAGGTGGAGCGGGACTACCGCCTCTTCCGGGGACGGACGAAGCAGTATATCTACATCAGCTCCGCCTCCGCCTATCACAAGCCCGCCGCGGATTTCCGCATCACCGAGGGAACCACCCTGGCCAATCCCCACTGGGAATATTCCCGGAACAAGATTGCCTGCGAGGAGTTCCTGATGAAGAAGTACCGGGAAGAGGGTTTCCCGGTCACCATCGTCCGCCCCAGCCACACCTATGACGAGCGGAGCATTCCCGTGGGCATCCACGGCCAGAAGGGCCCCTGGCAGGTGATCCGGCGGATGCGGGAAGGGAAGCCCGTCCTGATTCAGGGCGACGGAACCTCCCTCTGGCACCTGACCTTCAACGAGGACTTTGCCATCGGCTATACCGGCCTCATGGGAAACCCGCATGCCATCGGGGAAGCCTTCCACATCACCGGCGATGAGGTCCTGACCTGGAACCAGATCCATGCCGCCATCGCCGACGCGCTGGGCGTGGAGCTGAAGCCCTACTATGTTTCCTCCGCCTTCCTGGCGGAAGCGGGCAAAAAGTACGGCTATGACTTCGGCGGAAGCCTGCTGGGGGACAAGGCCGTCTCCGTCTTCTTTGACAACACGAAAGTGAAGCGCCTGGCGCCGGATCTGACCACCCATGTTCCCTTCGACCGGGGGGTCCGGATCGCCCTGGACTACATTCTTTCCCATCCGGAATGCCAGCAGCCCGATCCGGAATTCGACGCCTGGTGCGACCGGGTTATCGCGGCGCTGGAAAAGGCAAAAGGGGAGATCTGATTCCCTGCCGGCCCGGCCGGCGCAAAGAACACAAAGCAGGGAGCGGACAGGCTGTCCGCTCCCTGCTCTTATTCATGCTTCCTTGCTGCTCTTTCCCAGATAGGCTTCCTGGATCGCCGAGCTGGCCAGCAGCTCCTCCCCGGTTCCGCTCATGGTGATCCGCCCGGTCTCCAGCACATAGGCGAAGTCGCAGGCGTGCAGCGCGGCATTGGCGTTCTGCTCGATCAGCAGCACCGTCATGCCCGTTTCCTTCAGCGTCTGGATAATCCGGAAAATATCCTTCACGACCAGGGGCGCCAGGCCCAGGCTGGGCTCATCCATCATGATCATCTTCGGACGGGTCATCATCGCCCGGCCCACCGCCAGCATCTGCTGCTCGCCCCCCGACAGGGTGCCCGCCAGCTGCCAGGAGCGCTCCCGCAGCCGGGGGAACAGGTCGTAGATATACTCGATATCCTGCTCGATGACATCCCGGTCCCGGCGCAGGTACGCGCCGATCCGCAGGTTTTCCAGCACCGTCAGGTTCGGGAAGACCCGCCGTCCCTCCGGCACCATGGCGATGCCGGTTTCCACAATCTTCTGGGTGCCGTAGTCCGTAATGTCCCGGCCCTCGAAATAGACCCGGCCTTCCTTGCCCCGGACCAGGCCGGAGATCGTCCGCAGGGTCGTGCTCTTTCCCGCGCCGTTGGCGCCGATCAGGGTGACAATCTGCCCCTGTTCCACCTCGAAGGAGATTCCCTTCAGGGCCTCAATGCCGCCGTAGCTGACCACCAGATCCGTCACTTTCAGCAGGCTCATTCTTCATCCACCCCCAGATAAGCGGCAATGACCACGGGATTCTGCTGTACCTCCTCCGGCGTGCCGTTGGCGATCGGCTTGCCGAAGTCCAGCACATAGATCCGGTCCGAGATGTCCATTACCAGATTCATATGGTGCTCAATCATGAACACGGTCAGGTTGAACTCATTCTTGATCCGGACAATGAACTGCCCCAGCTCGTTGGTTTCCTGGGGATTCATGCCCGCCGCCGGCTCATCCAGCAGCAGCAGGGTCGGCTCCGTAGCCAGCGCCCGGGCGATCTCCAGCAGCCGCTGTTTTCCGTAGGGCAGGCTGGTGGCCATTTCCTCCGCCACGTCCGTCAGCCCCACGGTTTCCAGCAGTTTCCAGGCCTTCTCCCGGTTTTTCTTTTCCTCCTCCGCGTTCAGATGCAGCACCTGGGTCAGCAGACCGCTCTTCCGGCGGAGATGCATGGCCGTCATGATATTGTCAAACACGGTCATGCCGGAGAACAGCCGGATATTCTGGAAGGTCCGGGCGATCCCCTGCTCCGTAATCCTGTCCGGCGTCACGTGCATCTTCTCCCCGCCGATCTCCTTCCCGTGGAAGTAGATATGCCCGCTGGTGGGCTGATACACGCTGGTCACACAGTTGAAGGCCGTCGTCTTTCCCGCGCCGTTGGGGCCGATCAGGGCGACGATTTCCCCCCGGTCGATATGCATGGAAAAATCATTCACCGCGATCACGCCGCCGAACTGCATCGTCAGATGCTCCAGCTTCAGCACGGTCTCGCCGTCCGTCTCCATGTCCGGGACGGTTTTGATTTCCATCTCGCTCATTTCGCCGCCTCCTTCCGCTTCCGCCGGAACAGATCCGGCAGCTCTCTCGTGCCCATGATGCCCTTCCGGAAGAACAGCACCACCACCATGATGATGATGGAGAACACCACCAGCCGGAAGCCGTTGCGCAGCAGCGGCACTTCGAAGTTTCCGATCATCTGCTTCTCATCCAGGAACCGCAGCCACCACTCGCTGGCCGCCACGAACAGGAAGGAGCTGAACACGCTGCCCGTTACCGAGCCCACGCCGCCGATCACCACAATCAGCAGAATCTCATAGGTCATGGCGGTGGTAAAGAACTTCGCCTGCACCGTCGTCTGGTACATGGCCAGCATCGCGCCGCCGATGCCCGCAAAGAAGGAGGAAATGCAGAAGGCCAGCCGCTTGTGATGCGCCAGGTTGATGCCCATGGCCTCCGCCGCGATCTCGTCATCCCGGATGGACTTCAGCGCCCGGCCGTATCCGGAGTGGAGCAGCAGCACGATCAGCCCGATGCAGATCCCGGCAATCAGGAAGGGCACCAGCGTGGACAGATACAGGGTCACATTGCCCTCCGCGTCCCGGATGTTGAAGTCGTTGAAGCTGGGGAACATCCGCAGCATGTTGGCTCCGTTGGTGATGGGCCCCATGGGATCCCACTGTACAATGACGCGGATGATTTCCGCGAAGCCCAGGGTCGCGATCGCCAGATAGTCGCTCTTCAGCCGCAGCACCGGCAGACCGATCAGCAGCGCGAAGAACGCCGCGGCCAGCCCGGCCAGAATCAGGGCCACCGCCACCGGCACCGTGAACTGGATCAGCCCGCCCTCATAATACTGATAAACCACCGGCCGGCTTTCCACCGGGATGGTAAAGATTCCGTACACATAAGCCCCGATCAGCATGAAGCCGGCCTGGCCCAGGGAGAAAATCCCGGTGAAGCCGTTCAGCAGGTTCATGCTCACCGCCACCAGGGCGTAGGTCGCGCCCTTTTTCAGCACGGTAAAGAGCATGGAGGACGGGGGCAGAATCTGCTCCGCCGCGAATACCGCCGCATACACCGCCGCCACGATCACCCAGGTCAGGACGGCGGGTTTTCTTGATTTCGTCTTCATGATTCGCTCCGCCTCCCTTACACCTTGTCCGTCGTTTTTTCACCGAAAAGGCCGGTGGGTTTGACAACCAGAATAATGATCAGCAGCGCGAAGGTGAAGGCATCGGAGAAAATGGCCAGACCCAGGGGTCTGCTGATGGCTCCGGCCTTGAAAAGGATCACGTCCAGGCCCTTGATCAGATTCTCCATAATGCCGATGATAACCGCGCCGATCACCGCCCCGGGAATGGAGCCGATGCCGCCGAACACCGCCGCCACAAAGGCCTTCAGGCCGGGCATGGCGCCGGAGGTCTGGATCACCGTGGGATAGTTGGTGAAGTAAAGCACGCTGCCCACGCCCGCCAGGAAGGAGCCGATCACGAAGGTCGTGGAGATGACGCTGTTGATCTTGATGCCCATCAGCTGCGCGGTTTCAAAGTCCTTGGAAACCGCCCGCATGGCCATGCCGATCTTGGTCCTGTTGATCAGCATCACCAGCCCGACCACTAGCAGAATCACCAGCACCGGCGTCACGATCGTCACGACCTTGGTGGTGGCGGAGCCGATTTTGACGGAGTCGGAGATCACCGGGATGGCCGGATACTGCTTGTTCAGGCCGCCGGTGATGTAGAGCACCAGGTTCTGCAGGGTGTAGCTGACCCCGATGGCGGAAATCATCACGGACATCCGGGGCGCGGTGCGCAGCGGCTTATAGGCCACCCGCTCAATCACAAAGCCGACCAGCGCCGTAATGATCAGCACCAGCAGCACGGAAATCCAGACGGGCAGCCCGCTGGCGGCGATATAGACCATGATAATTCCTGCGACCATGAAAACATCGCCGTGGGCAAAGTTGATCAGGCGCAGGATGCCGTACACCATGGTATATCCGATGGCGATCAGCGCGTACTGTCCGCCTACCGAAATACCGGAAAGCAGGTAGGGAAAAATGGTATCCCACATGACCGAAACCCTTCCTTTCGGATCATTCTTTCGTTCCGGGCGCCGGGCCCGGGATATCGGGGAACAGAAGCGCGGCGGAGGCACCCCCCCCCGCCGCGCCGGAGTCTACTTTCATCGGATCGGTTCTGGAATTATTCCACCGTCTGCTCAGCGACAAACTCCCAGTCACCGGTCTCGTTGTTCGCCTTCTTCACGAAAGCGGAGGTGCGGATGGCATCGCCGGTCTCGTCAAAGGCGATATGGCCGGACACGCCGTCGATCTCCACCGCGGGCAGGGCGGCCATCACCGCCGCGCTGTCGATGGATCCCGCCGCCTGCAGCGCCGCCAGGGCGGTCATGTATCCGTCGTAGCCCATGCAGGTCACGCCGGCGATCATGTCGTTGCCGCCGTTGTTGGTCATGGCCTCGGCGTCCTCCGCCAGCCAGGCCTTGAAGCCGTTGTCGAATTCCGCGTTGGCGCCTTCCTGATAGAAGGTGGTCACGATCAGGTCAATGCTGGTTCCCTTCGCCGCAGCCGCCACCACGTTACTGTCCAGCGTATCGCCGCCCAGCACCGGGATCGAGATGCCCTGGCTGGCCGCCTGGGAAACGATCTGGGTGGAATAGGCAATGGAGACGGGGCAGAAGATCAGGTCCGCGCCGTACATCTGCGCATTGCTCAGGAAGGAAGTAAAGTCGGAGTTGTTGGTCTGGAAGGAGTCGGTGTAAACCATGCCGCCCAGGCCCGTAAAGGCTTCCTGGAAGAACTTGATCAGGCCCTGATCATAGTCGTTGCCGGCTTCGCCCAGGCAGTAGGCGGTCTTGGCGCCCAGCTCCTTGAAGGCGTAGTTGGCCAGCACGGTGCCCTGGAAGGGATCCAGGAAGCAAACCCGGAAGTAGTGGCTGTTGCCCGCGGTCACCTGCGGATTGGTGCAGGTCAGGCCGATGGCCGGGATATTCGCGTTCTTGAAATACTCGGAGCCCGCGATGGACACGCCGGAGCCGTAGGAACCCAGCACGATGCTGACGTTCTCGGAAACCAGCTTCTGCGCGGCGGAGGGAGCCTTGTCCGCGGAAGAACCGTTGTCCGCCATCACCAGCTCCACCTTGTATTCCGTGTCGCCCACCTTCACCGTGGGAGCCACCCTGTTGGCATACTGAATGCCCAGGGTCTCCTGCTTTCCGCCGGCGCCGGAATCTCCGGAAGCGGGCTCAAACACGCCGATTTTCACGACGGGCAGATCCTCGGCCACCGCCATGGCCGCGCAGCTCAGCGCCAGAATCAGCGCCAGGACGATCATTGCAATCTTCTTCATGATGTTTTCCTCCTTTTCATTGTTCCTCCAAATAAAAGGACCGTTTTAGTATAAGCAGTTCCATTTTGGATGACAACCTGAAAAACAAAAAGAAGACAATCAAAATCGGCCGTTTTTCCGAAACGGCGCCCGAAAAAAAAGGAACATCCCCCTTCCGGCAGGATTTTTGCTCCGTCCTGAAGAATTATTCTATTCATGCGCCTGATCAGGCGCCGCATTACACGGCAGGCTCCCGCCTGAAGAGAGGAAGAAAACCATGAGTGAACTGACCCGGAGCGAACTGGAAGAAATCGAGGAGTTTCAGAAATATAAGTTCGATACCCAGCTGCTGATTGAGAGAACGGAAGAGGATCTGGACGACTTTGAAATCCGGGACTATATCTCCGAGCATTTTGAGGGCAATGAGCTGCTGGTTGTCGGAGACGAGGATCTGATCAAGATTCATTTCCACACCAACGAGCCCTGGCTGGTTCTGGCCTGGTGCGCCACCAAGGGCGATATCTACGACGTCGTCGTCGAAAACATGTTCCGTCAGGCCCAGGGGCTGCAGGGGTAAGGCACCCGGAGCCCTTCGTTTCCGCCGCGCTTTTCCGCGCGGCTTTTTCTGTTTCCCGGAGCGCCCCGGGGTTCGGAAGCCCCGGCGCCCTTCCGTTTTCCCGGGCTTTCCGGCCGGGCCTACCGCGCCATTCGGTTCCGCAGGGTTTCCGGGGACAGCTCCGGATTGATGGTTTCCTCGCTCTCCACGGCGACCGCCGCGGCCGCGGCCGCGGCGCGGCAGGTTTCCCCGAGGTCCAGGCCCTCCTGCCAGGCCCAGACAAGCGCCGCCATGAAGGCATCCCCGGCGCCGGTGGCATTCCGCATCCGGGCCGGGCAGCAGGGCGCGTGAATCATCCGCCGGCCGTCCGCCGCCAGCACCCCTTCTTCGCCCATGGTGATAAACACCCGGCCAAGCCCCGTCTCCAGCAGCTTCTCCGCCGCGGCCCGAAGGCTTTCCTCCCCCGTGATCCGAATCCCGGAAAGGAGCTCCGCCTCCAGGCGGTTGGGCTTCAGCGTATGGATCCGGGAAAGCACGGAACGCAGCTTTCCCGCTTTGGCCGCGGAGACCGGATCGGCAAAAACCGGAACCCGGCAGTGCTCCGCCGCAAAGGCCAGCGATTCCTCCGGAATGTTGGCATCCAGAACCACCAGGTCCGCGCCGGACAGCACGTCCATCCGCTGCGCCAGATATTCCGGCGTAATCCGGTCGCAGACAGCCATGTCGGACAGGGCCAGCGCCATATCCCCGTCCGCATCGTCCAGATAGATATAGGTGGAGGTTGCTTCCCCCGGCACGGTCAGCGCATGCCGGACGTCAATCCCCAGCTCCGCGCAGGAAGCCAGAATCCGCTGGGCGGGCAGATCGTCCCCCAGCGCCGTCAGCAGGCAGACATCCCGGCCCAGCAGGCTCAGGTTATGGGCGATATTCCTGCCGACGCCCCCCAGGCTGATGGTCACCCGGCCCGGATTGGAATCCTTCGCCGCCAGGGGGGCAAAGGGCCGGCCGCCGATATCCATATTCACACCGCCGACCACTGCAATATAGGAATTCATTTCTGTCCGTTACTCCGCCTTTTCAGAATGGGTATGTCCTCCGGATCCGGCGGCCCGCCGCATGCGCGCCTGCGGGCCCCTCCGTTTACTTGGCTTCAAACCAGTTGCTTCCCCGGTGCACCTCCGCCACCAGGGGCACCTTCAGGGCAATCACCTGCTCCATCGCTTCCTGCAGCAGCTTCGCCGCCGCATCCGCCTCCTCCGGCGGACATTCCAGCAGCAGCTCATCATGCACCTGCAGAATCAGCCGGCTTTGCAGATGCTCCCTTCGGAGCGCTTCATCCACCCGGACCATGGCCAGCTTCATGATGTCCGCCGCCGTGCCCTGGATGGGCGTGTTCATGGCGGCTCTTTTGCCGAACTCCCGGATGGGCGCCTTCGGGCTCCGCAGCTCCGGCAGGTATCTCCGCCGTCCCATCATCGTCTGGGCATATCCCTTCTGCGCCCCTTCCGACGCAGCTTCGTCCATGAACCGCTTGACCCCCGGATACTTTTCAAAATACTTCTCGATAAAGGAGGCCGCTTCCCTGCGGCTGACGCCGGTATTCCGGCTCAGGCCGAAACCGCTGATGCCGTAAATCAGGCCGAAATTCACCGCCTTGGCCCGGCTGCGCAGCTCCGGCGTCACCCATTCCGGCGGCACCTCAAAGATTTCACTGGCCGTCCGGGCATGGATATCCTCTCCGTTCCGGAATGCTTCCACCAGCGCCGGATCCCCGGAAAAATGCGCCATCAGCCGCAGCTCAATCTGGCTGTAGTCCGCGTCCAGCAGCACCCAGCCCTCCCGGGGAACAAAGACCTTCCGCAGCTCCCGGCCCTCCTCCGTCCGCACGGGGATGTTCTGCAGGTTGGGCTCCGAGGAGGACAGGCGCCCCGTGGCCGTCGCCACCTGGTCAAAGGTGGAATGGACCCGCCCCTTCGCATCGATCAGCGGCAGCATCCCCTCCACATAGGTTCCGTTCAGCTTCATCAGCTTCCGGTAGCGCAGCAGGGGCTCTATGATTTCCGGCGCGTCCCAGCGAAGCCCTTCCAGCACCTCCACCGCGGTGGAATAGCCCTTGCTGGTTTTCTTTCCGTGGGGCAGATTCAGCCGGTCGAAGAGCACCTCTCCCAGCTGCTGCGTGCTGTTCAGATTGAATTCTCCCTGGCCGCAGGCATCGATCACCTCCTGCCGCCGCTGGGCGATCTCCCGGGTATATTCCCTGCCCAGCTCCCGCAGATAGTCCGCGTCCACCGCGAAGCCTTCCTTCTCCATGCGGAACAGGGTATGGCTCAGGGGCATCTCCACCTGCAGCATCAGGTTCTCCATGCCCTCCTCCCGGATTTTCTCCCGCTGCCACCGCCACAGGGAGCAGACCGCCGCGGCATCCTCTTCCCAGTCCGGGCAGAGCGCCTTCAGCCGGTAGCTCTTTTCCTGGGGATTCAGGAGGTACGCCCCCAGCATGGTATCCCATTCCAGCTTCTCCGGCAGGGGCAGCTTCATCCGATCCAGCTGATGCAGCAGGTGCTTTCCGTCGTGCACCACCGCTCTGCCCGACTGCAGCAGGGGGGACAGCAGCGTCATGACCTCCAGGGGATCCAGCCCCGGCATCAGCAGATCCCCGCCCAGGGAAACCCGAAGCCGGTCCCCCGTCTCCGCCGCCAGCGTCACCCGGGTATCGCCCGCATGCAGGCACAGCGTTCCGGGATGGGCCGCAATCCACGCCTCCAGCTCCCCGGGCGCCGCGGCCTCCTGCCATTCCCCGAAGGGCAGCAGCTCCGGTCCCTGCTCCGGCGCAGCGGCCGCCGCGGCCCCGCCCCGATCCTCATTGATCCGCCGGACCAGTGAAAACAGCTTCAGCTTCTCCAGCGCCGGCACCGCTTTTTTCAGGTCCGGCAGGCCGCATTTTTCCAGGCTGAAGGAGACCGGCGCATCCCGGTGAATGGTCGCCAGCTCCTTGCAGAATCTGGCCTGATCCGCCCAGGCAGCCAGCTTTTCTCCCAGCTTTCCCTTGACTTCCCCCACATGGGCCAGCACCCCTTCCAGCGTGCCGTACTCCTGCAGCAGCCTGACCGCCGTTTTGTCTCCCCCCCCCGGCACGCCGGGAATATTGTCGCTGCTGTCGCCGGCCAGGCCCTTCCAGTCCGTCACCTGCTGCGGGGTAAATCCGTATTCCTCATAAACCTTCTCCGGCGTAAAGCGAATGGTTTCGCTGATGCCCTTCCGGGTAAACATCAGCTCCGTCCCGCCGCCGACCAGCTGCAGCGCGTCCCGGTCCCCCGTCAGCAGCAGGGGCGTAACCCCCGCCTCCGCCCCCCGCAGGCTCAGGGTGCCCAGCAGGTCATCCGCCTCCCAGCCCTGCAGGGAGAAGCGGGCAATGCCCATCCCGTCCAGCAGCGTCCGGATGGTTTCCAGCTGCTGGCGCAGCTCCGGCGGGGGTGCGCTCCGCCCTGCCTTGTATTCCGGATAAATATTGTGCCGGAAGGTCGGCCCGTGCTCGTCAAAGCAGACGGCCAGATACTGAACATTCTCCTCCCGGATCACCTTCAGCAGCATGCTCAGAAAGCCGTAGATCGCATTGGTGTAAACCCCGTCCGCGTCCATCAGCGGCAGGGCATGAAACGCCCGGTGGATCAGACTGTTTCCGTCCACAATCAAGAAAAGATCCTTCATGGCTGAGTACCCGCTCCTTCTTTTTCCGTTCCGGGAACGATCGGTGTTTCTCTGCGCTTCATTATATGCTTTTTCCATTTTCCTGTCCAATCCCCGGATGCCTCTCCGCGCCCTCCGCCGCTTCTCCGGAGGAGAAACCCGTCCCGGCGGGGCCGGAAGGCGCCCTGCCGGCGGCCCGGTTGTAAAAAACAATCGAAAAACATTCCGGAGGGATTGACAGCGCGGTCTCTCCTGTGGTATTTTTTCCGCAAATAAAGCAAACCTTTGAAGCGAAGATCAAACCGGGAGGGACGCCCACAGAGAGCGGGGGCAGCTGAAAACCCGCGGAAGGTTCACCGGCAAATGGTTCGCTGAGGGAAAGGGGAAACGGGAGCGCTCCCGGAGTATCCGGACCGTGTGCCCGCGTTAAGGGCGGAGCGTGTGTTGGCACGTTCGTGAAAGCGGGCCGCTTTCCGGCCTGATAAAGGTGGCACCATGGATTAATCATCCGTCCTTTAACCGGGACGGATTTTTCTGTACCTGCCCCTTCCCTTTCACCCACCGGGATGGCATCCGGCACCAACGGACCCCCGCAAAAAAGATTGCCCACAGAGGCGAAAAAAGAAAGGAAGGATTCCCCATGGCAGAAAAGAGAGTACTCAAAAACGAAACGACCAAAGGCTTTTCCAT
>ODAI014523867.1_pt1 | contig 13771 bp, 12 predicted proteins | sample 1539321 | NCBI WGS metagenome assembly ODAI01 (sample SAMN02144231, study PRJEB22623) | gut metagenome | biome: sheep rumen | host: Ovis aries | place: New Zealand
ATATGCCCTTTTCGTTCATGTAGTGCTGAACGGCGTTTGCCATCGTATGCCGCGGCTGGCCCATCGTCGGATGAACCACAATGCCGGACTGCTTGTTTATGACCAGCAGGTCGTCGTCCTCAAAGATCACATCGATAGGGATTGCCTCCGGCTCGAAGTCGCTCTTTTCGTCGGGCAGGTCGATTTCGATCACATCACCGACATTTGGCGTAATCCAGCCAAGCGTCTTTTCGCCGTTGAGGTACGCCAGATTCCCATGCTTTATCTTTGACCGCATGCGCGCCGAAAACGTGAAGCGGTTTCGAATAATCCACTTTATCGGCTGCCCCTCATCTTCAGTTGTAACTGTATAGCTAAATTTACTCATTTTCGATTTAAATAGTCAGACCTGTCCCCAAATTAGAAAAAAAGCCAATTTGGTGCCTGTCCCCAAATTCGCCTAGAGGAACTTTGTTTTGACTTTGTTCCAGAAGTCATAGCCCTCAAAGCGGAGCAGGTTGACAAGCGTATTGGATACGCAGATCTCGATGCTTTTAATGCAGCTGTAACGGTTGCTTTCGCCATCAACAGCGACAACAAACCTTTCCTTTCCGGTTTCAGGCATTATGCCGATAGTCAGATCTCCCGGAAGCAGAATGCTCGATGTAAAGCAGCGATAAGCCGTCGTATTCATCGGCGCAATCGGCGTAATCTGCAGCATCTTGATTCTCGGGTCCACAATGGAGCCACCAAGCGAATAGTTGTAAGCCGTGGAGCCTGCAGCAGTCGAAACGATGATGCCATCTCCCGAAAAACGCTCAATAAAGCTGCCTCCGATTGAAATATTTAAATGAATACTGTGTGTATCCTCATTTCTGATTACGATTTCGTTTAACCCCTTGAGGTTCACTTCCGAGCCGTCAACCATACGCATCAGACCTTTTACCGTCGTCATCGGCTGCAGGGAATATTTGTTGTTTTTATAGTTAAAAATAAACTCGTCGAGCTGCTCGGGATTGATTTCCTGGAAAAATCCGAGATGCCCTGTATTTATCCCGATAAACGGAATGTGCGGGAAATTGAAAAGATGAACAGCCTGCAAAAAAGCACCGTCTCCGCCTATGCAGACAATCAGCTCGGCCTCTTCGTCATAATCATTTGGCACTTCGAATCCGCTCTGCTCGAGCTTTTTCCGCAAAAGGTCGGCAGTCTTTATCGAAACCGATGTTTCATTGGAATATACGTAAATCTTTCGCTTATTCATTCGCTCCAACCTTTCTCAGCGCCTCAAGCACGTAATCAACATCGCTGGGCGTATCTATGTACTCGATCCCGCGCTTCATGCGGGTTTCACGGCCCTTGCCGGTAATCAGAATCAGCGCATCCTTTCCCATTTTGCTGCTTTCAGCCGCATCACAGGCTGCACGCAGAATGGCCTCACGCCTGTCTTCAATTATCTGATAAGGCTTTCCAAACGGCCTGATATTTCCTGCGATTTCCTCACAAATGTCGCGCACACTCTCCAGGGCGCAGTCTTCTTCGGTCAGATAAATCATATCCGCATAGATGCCCGCCGCCTCGCCGAGCTCCTTTCGCCTGCCCTGAGCTTTGCCGCCCGGACAGCCGAAAACTATGCTTACGCTGCTTTGCGGATACTGCGCCTTCATCGATTTGAAAAGCGTCTCAAAGCTGAGCTTGTTGTGCGCATAATCAACCACAAATGTGATTTTACCGTCATCCGAACGGAAAAGCTCCATACGGCCGTCGACCTTCGCATCGCAAAGCCCCGCCTTTATATACTCTGTCGGCACATCGAGCGCCCGGCAGATTGCAATTGCTGCAAGCGCATTGTCCACATTGAAGCTGCCCGGCAGCGCTATCGAAAACTCCTCATCAAATCCGCTCTCCTTTGACCTTACGCGGAAAGTGATTCCATCCACGCACGGCCTCACATCATAAGCCCACAAATCGCAGCTCTCATCATAACCGAAAATGACAGTATAAGCTCCCGACGCTGCAGCCGCCGCTATCACTTCATTCCAGTGGTCGCTGTTTCTGTTTACGACCAGCACCTTGCACTGCCCAAAGAGCTTTAATTTGCTTTCGAAATAATCCTCGAAGCTGCTGTGCTCTATCGGACTGATGTGGTCAATTCCGATGTTGAGGAAGCACCCCACATCATAATTTATGCCAAAGGTTCTGTCATATTTCAGCGCCTGACTCGACACCTCCATTACGACCGTCTCAATTCCGCTGTCAGCCATATTTTCGAAATGGCTGTGTAGCTCAAGAGTCTCTGCCGTCGTCAGATGTGACTCTTCGTCGATAACGCCGTCATAGTTTCTGATGCTCGACAGAACGCCGCAAGGTTTCTTTCCTTTCGAAGCACTGTATTTATCGATAATATTCTTTACAAAGTAAGTAGTCGTAGATTTACCCTTTGTGCCGGTGATTCCGACAGTGTTTAATTTCTGCCACACATTATCAAAATACACATTGGTAAGCACTGCAATCGCACGCCTGATATCCTTTACGACAATTGCGCCGATTTTTGCGTTTTCATATAATTTATCGCTGACATAGCAAAAAGCTCCGGCCGATTCTGCGGATAGCAGAAACTCCTCCCTGAAGCTCGCACCCTTGCAGATGAACAGAGTATTCTCCGTTACTTTTCTGCTGTCATAGGTAAGCATTTCTACCTTTTGTGAGCCCAGTTTTATGTCAAATTCGCACGATTCAAGAATTTCTGCAGCTCTTAGAGCTTCGATATATTCGTTTAAGTAGTGCTTTGTTTTATTCATATCAAATACCTATTTCAAATACTTTTTGTACTTGTAGTAATGTCCCAATTGGCCCTTTAACAGCCTGAGTCTGCGGCCGAAAGCGCTGTCCGGCCGGTAGAAAAGCGGATTAACGACCTTTCCCCGGGCAATCAGCTCTTTCATCTTTTTTACCATTTCGGGATTCTTTACATATTTGAAGGCTACGCCCTTTGGAACAACCATCCAGAGATTTTCATTGTCTACAATATTAAGGCTGAGCTCTTTTCCGTAAATCCAGTCCTCGACAAAGTATTTGGCAACATTTGCGCCCGCACCCGTTACATAGTAGTTCGATCTGCCCTGGCGGGTGTTGATTTCAAATGCCTTGAACTTTCCGTCTCTTTGGTCGTATTTGATGTCGAAATTCGAAAAGCCTATATAGTGCATCTCTTCAAGAAGCTTTTTATACTTTCTCTCGAGCTCTTCATCAACCTCTGTTATGATTACGGCATGGTTTCCTATTCCGTGCGGTGTATGCTCTTCGAGAAGCACATGTCCTAGGCACATCATCTTTACATTTCCGTTATGGTCGGAGTAGTTTGTCAGTACTCTCATAAAGGAGTCGTCGCCCGGGATGAAGTTCTGAATGATATTGCTGTCATCATATCCTGCGCCGTAAATATCATCGAGCACAGAAAGTACCTCTTCGAAGGTATCCACGCAGTAAACCTTTTTTTGAGTCGGAAACGGGTGTTTCCAGTACTCTATACCGCTCGAAGGCTTTATGATAAAGGGGCCTCCGAAAGGCAGTGTAAAATCATACCCCATCTCTTTTCTGTGTACAAAGGTATCGGGATAATCCACGCCCACCTTTTCGCACATAGCGTAGAACTTTTCTTTGTTTATCAAATCCGACATCTGACTCAGATCGATGTACGGAGCAATTACATTTTCAGAGTAGCTGCCCTTGTTCGCGCTGATTCTTTCGACATAGGCATCGCCGCAGCCTATCAGCAGTATCTTTTTATCGCTGTGCTCCAAAGCAAAATCATTTACCAGCTTTATAAATGTTTCCTGCTCGTCAGCCTTTGGATTTGGCGTATAATTCATTATCTGCGAGCCGTAGCATGGCATTGTGGGATATTTGCCGTACACAAAGGGCTTTATGCCATATTCCTCGTGAAAGGCTCTCGCAACGCTGTATACGTTGATATCACCTGCAAACAGCAGTGGAATAAAATCAATTTTGTCTGTCATTTTAACACCTCTTTGGCGATAATTTCGCCCAAAAATCCATTTTTTATCATACTATAATTTCAGCTTCTTTGCAAGGAAATAGGGGTATAAACAGGCACATAAAAAGGGCCGCCCTTTTGGGCGGCCATAAACCGTTATTCACGCTGATTAATCATCTTTGCGCCATTCAACCTTTACATCCTCAACCACAGTAGTATCAGGGGTAGGCTCTATCTCAGGCCCTACTACAGGCTCAGCCTCGGCAGTTGGAGTCTCAGCAGGCTCCACTGTTTCTACTGCCTCGGTATGCTCCGGGGGCTCTGCAGGTTCGGAAATGAGCTCCTTGAGGTTACCTGCCATGATTTCGTACATAGCAACTGTTGCCTGGAATATGTACGGCATCAGAATGTAAATTCCGATCATAGCTATGAATGTAAGAACCATAAAGAGCAGATTGTGCGGAATGTCATAAACCGGATTTGCCCTGTGAACGCTTTGAACGATAGCTACAGGTATTGAAGCGAGTAATTCCCAACCGATAAATGAAAGTGACAGCCAGAACAGCTTTGCCTTGTTTCCGTTCATCATGCGCTTTGATTCTTCGATGCACTGACTTGCCGAATATTCAGGGTGATCAACCAAAATGAAGAATGCCTGGCTGTATCTGAAGCTTGCAATAATTCCCGGTATCACTAAGAGAAGTGACCAAAGAATAATCTTTAACGTCATCAGCAGCATCAGAACGAATGTCTTTCCGAAGTTCTCAAATCCGGCAAAAATCTGGCCGTAGCCTGCCTCTCTCTTTCTGAATGCGCTCATGAAATAGAGGGACAGCCCAAAAGTAAACGGTCCCGAAACAAGCAATGAATAAAGTGCTCCCACCATCTGCGCAGGAGATGTGACAGGAAAGATTGAAGCAATTATCTCTGCAGGCAGTGTCATTAAAATATAATATACCAAGCATACAATAAAGCCCTCTTTCCATCTGCCCTTCAAAGCCTCTCTGGCAATAGCCCTGAGGTCGCGCGACGGAAGTGTTACGATTACCTGATTTTCCATAAAATCCTCCTTTTATTCCCTTTTGAAATAAATATACAATAAGTCAAAAAAAACTGACCATAGTTATATTACTATAGTCAGCTTTAATTTTCAACAAATTTGGTTCAATTTATTTATTCTCGAACTTTGGAGCTCTCTTTTCGAGGAATGCGCCCATGCCCTCAGACTTGTCAGCCGATGCGAAAGGCGCTGTGAAGCACTCAATTTCCCAAGCGCTGGCAGTAGTCATATCCATACCGTATCCAACGTTTACAGCCTTCTTTGCAGCTGCAATAGCAATCGGTGCCTTGCTCATGATAACCTTTGCAAGCTCTTCTGCTGCGCCAATTAATTCTTCAGGTGCAACAACCTTTTCGCAAAGACCGATCTCAAGAGCGCGCTGTGCAGTGATCATTTCAGCAGTCATGATGAGGTACTTTCCCATTGCCTTTCCTACGAGGCGAGGAAGTCTCTGTGTGCCGCCAAAGCCCGGAATGATGCCGAGGCCTACTTCAGGCTGACCGAACTTTGCCTTTTCGGAAGCGATTCTAAAGTCGCAAGCCATAGCAAGCTCACAGCCGCCGCCGAGTGCAAAACCGTTTACTGCCGCGATGATAGGCTTTTCAACAGACTCCATGAAGTTCATCACATTGTGGCCCTTTATCATCATTGCTCTGCCGCCTACAGCGTCGAGCTTGTACATCTGCGCGATGTCTGCGCCTGCAACGAAAGCCTTTCCCTCGCCAGTCAGAATTGCAGCCTTTGCGTTTTCGTCAGCTGCGAAAGCGGAAAATGCTGCGTAGAGCTCGTCGAGGACTTCATCATTTAAGGCGTTCATAGCCTGCGGTCTGTTGATTGTAATATAACAAATGCCTTCTTTTACTTCGTAGTTTAAGTTGTTGTACATTTTGGTTCTCCTCTATACAAGATTGACAAAAATTTATCTTTTCTATATCTTAACACCAAATACGTACTATTTCAACTGTTATTTGCTCTCAAAGGTAGTCTCATCGGTATTAACCTTTACAAGCTGAGACTGAATGTCGAGCTCGCGCTTTATGCGAATCAGAGCCTTTCTGACAGCCGGAATTGCAATAACTATGCATGTGATTGCAGCCTCTGCCCCAATGTATGAGAAATTGTAGCCGAGCGAGTAGACGAACGGATTCATACCCTCAGGTGCGTAAGCTCCAAAGAAGATAACGCCAGACAGCACTGCCATCACCAGACGACCGAATGCACCCACCAGATAAGCCGGGATGAACGCTTCCTTTTTCAACATAAAGATGATTCCTGCAAAGCCGATTGCACCGAATGCAAACGGATAGTCTAAAAGCAGCTGCACAGGATGAACCACGTAAGGCTTTAGAATCAGATCCAGAAGTCCTACGCACATACCGCACATTACAGCTCTCCTGGTTCCGAAGAGATAAGCGCATACCACTATCGGCAGCATACCGAGTACGGAAACCGAGCCGCCCTGCGGCATCTGGAACAGCGTTATCTGATTAAGCGCAATTGAAAGCGCTACAAGCAGCGCGGATACCACCATTGTAGTGGTAGTGTTCTTTCTGCCCTTTCCGGAAACCAGAACGCCGCCAAACATAACCAGCAGAACCAAAAGCGTTATGATCTGCCCTGTTAAAGAATCAAAGAAATCCTGCATTGACATAATAAAAAACCTCCTTCAATCAGGAGGGGAACTTTTTCCGACCGCCGAAGCGATGTCGAAATATCTTGCCTACGCCGGTATTATCCGGTTCAGGTCATGAGGGTATTAACCGTAAGGTTACTCTCAGCGAATGCTCCCCTAGAAAATATTTATTTAACAAATATATAATAGTCTTTAAGCACCTGTGTGTCAATAGTATGCTAACAGAAAAGTAGCTAAAATCACATCACTCGGCTATAACAATCAGCGTGCCCTTTTTCAGGGAAATTTCAGCAGTTTTTTCGGTCATCTCATTGCTGACTCCGAGAGGATAATCACAGTTTAAAACCGCATTTTCAAGCGGATAGAACACTCCCTTTATCGAAACATCGATGCAGTCGCCGCCGTGAGCGAAAATCGAAAGATAGTGCTTTGCGTTTTCGTCCTCGTTTAAAGGAAAATCTCTGTCCGCATTAAGGCTGAGCTCGGCAGGTCCGCGCAAAACGGTCACATTTCTGAATCCGTCAATCATGCTGATGCGTTCAGCTTTTTTTGCGGTCATAGCCATCGACTGCAGGTTTGCCATAGTGTGTGACAGTCTGCCGCCGACTCCGCCGATGATGGTGATGTCCCTGTAGCCGCGCTCGAGTGCTGAGCGCAGGCAAAGCCCGGTGTCGGTGTCGTCCTTTATGCTGCTGACACGAATGATCTCTATGTCGTCTTCGCTCGGCATCTGGCCGTCGTAGGAATCAAAATCGCCTATCAAAAGGTCTGTCTTTACTCCCAGCTCCTTTGCCAGAGCATATCCGCCGTCAGCACAGATGACAAAAGCGTCCTTTGTTTTTTTAACAATCCAGTCGCCGTAGCCTTCAATCAGGGCGCTGAAAATAACGCAGCGTTTTACGGTATTCATAGGTCCACCTCCCGTTCCTTTCAACTATAAGAATATAATATATTCCTTGATTTTTCAACAGGTATATTTACCTGCCGCTGATTTTATCACTTTAAATTGTTAATAAATAGATAACGATATCTTCTATTTACTTTACCAAATTCTAATGATAAAATAGTAATTAGCGGCGTGCATTTCGCATGCACCAGACTAACGGTTCATAAAACTATAATTACCACAAGGAGAAAAAAGAAATGTATAGGATTGCTCACAAGGCTTCATTAAATCCAACTGTTACGCAGATGGAAATTGAAGCTCCTCTTATTGCAAACAAAGCATTGCCGGGGCAGTTTATCATCCTTCGTGTAGACGAAGAGGGTGAAAGAATTCCGCTCACAATCGCAGGATGCAATAAGGCAGAAGGTACGGTAAAAATTATTTTCCAGATCGTTGGCGCCACAACCAAAAAGCTTGACGCAAAAAAGGAAGGCGAATTCATTCAGGACTTTGTAGGTCCTCTGGGTGTGGCTACCGAGCTTGATGGCCTGAAAAAGGTTTGCATCGTCGGCGGCGGTGTGGGCTGTGCAATTGCCCTCCCTATCGCTCAGGCGCTCCACGAAAAGGGATGTAACGTAACCAGCATCATCGGTTTCCGCAGCAAGGATATCGTAATCCTCGAGGATGCGTTCAAGGCTTGCTCGGACAATATGATTCTGATGACGGATGACGGCAGCTACGGCCGTCACGGAAACGTAACCGTTCCTCTCAAGGAACTCCTCGAAGGCGGCGAAAAGTTCGACCAGGTTATCACAATCGGACCACTCATCATGATGAAGTTCGTAGTTGCAACCTGCAAGCCGTTCGGCGTTCCTTGCGTAGTTTCCATGAATCCTATCATGATTGACGGAACAGGAATGTGCGGCGGCTGCCGTCTGACATTAAACCAAGACGGAAAGAAAGTCACAAAGTTCGCGTGTGTTGACGGACCTGATTTCAACGGCTACGAAATCGACTTTGACGAGGCAATGTCCAGAGGCAGAATGTACGCAGATTACGAGCGTCATGCATACGAAGAAACTTGCAATCTTTTAAATAAAGCTAACTAAGGAGGTTTTGAGAAATGGCAATTGATCCTAAAAAGCACGAGATGCCGAGCCAAGACCCCAAGGTTCGCGCACACAACTTTAACGAGGTAGCACTCGGCTACACAGTACAGATGGCAGTTGACGAGGCAAAGAGATGCCTTAACTGCAAAAACCACCCTTGCGTAAGCAAGTGCCCGGTTAACATCGATATCCCTGACTTTATCTCTCTGGTAAAAGAGCAAAAGTTTGAAGAAGCATATCAGTCAATTTCAAAGACCAGCTCCCTGCCTGCAGTATGCGGACGTGTCTGCCCACAGGAGACACAGTGCGAAAGCGCTTGCACACTCGGCATAAAGATGGAGCCTGTAGGAATCGGCCGTATCGAAAGATTCGTTGCCGACTACCACAATGAAAATGCAAAGGAAAAGGCAGCTGCTCCTGCAAGTAACGGTCACAAGGTAGCAATCGTAGGCTCCGGCCCATCCGGACTCACCTGCGCAGGCGACCTCGCAAAGAAGGGCTACAAGGTTACAGTATTCGAAGCTCTCCACACAGCAGGCGGCGTACTCGTTTACGGTATTCCTGAGTTCCGTCTGCCAAAGCGCATCGTTGCAAAGGAAGTTGAAGGCCTCAAGGAGCTCGGCGTTGACGTTGAGACAAACGTTATCATCGGAAAGACACTGACTATCGACGAGCTGCTCGAACAGGGCTACGAAGCTGTATTCGTTGGCTCCGGCGCAGGTCTCCCAAGCTTTATGAACATCCCGGGCGAATCTCTCAAGGGCGTATATTCGGCAAACGAGTTCCTGACTCGTTCGAACCTCATGAAGGCATACGAAGAAAATCCTCACACCCCTATCATGAAGGGTGGCAAGGTTGCAGTAGTCGGCGGCGGTAACGTTGCAATGGACGCTGCCAGAACAGCACTTCGTCTCGGCGCAGAGCACGTATACATCGTATATCGCCGCAGCATGGAAGAGCTGCCTGCACGTAAGGAAGAGGTTGAGCACGCTATCGAAGAAGGCATCGACTTCAGACTCCTTCACAATCCGAAGGAAATCCTCGGATACAACAATCCGGACGATCCTCGCGATCCAAAGAACGGATTCGTTACAGGAATGCGCTGCATCAAGTGCGAGCTCGGCGAGCCTGACGAAAAAGGCCGTCGCCGCCCTGTAGAAATCCCGGGCAGCGAGTTCGATATCGATGTTGATACAGTAGTTATCGCTATCGGTACATCCCCTAACCCACTGATCAAGAATACGACAAAGGGCCTCGAGGTTAACAGCCACGGCGGCATCATCGTAAACGAAGATGGTCTCACATCCCGCGAAGGCGTATATGCCGGCGGCGATGCAGTAACAGGCGCAGCAACAGTTATCTCCGCAATGGGCGCAGGTAAGGTTGCAGCCGCAGCCATCGACAAGGCACTCATGGGCTAATCTGGGGGCAGGCACCAAACTTCCAAAAAAGCTAATTTGGGGACAGGTCTGAAGATAACCTGAAGATAAAAAATAAAGTGCGGAGTAAAATTAAAGCTCCGCACTTTGTTAATTATGTTAGGAATTTTTAATCGTATCTGCTGATTTCCTCGACCCCTTCGGCAATCAGATCCTCGCTCTTTCCCAGAGCATCGAATTTAGCACGCATCGTCGGATTGTCCTTTGTCAGCTTTTTCACGCTGACATCATCAACCTTGTTGTTTGCAATTTTCAGCTGGTTGTCAGTACCAAGCAGCTCCTTTTTAACCTTTTCAAGATGCTGAATCGTTTTGTCAATTTCCTCTATCGCTTTGTCAAAATGGCTGTGAGCCAGCTCGTAATTGCGACTGAAATCTGATTTAAACTTCAAAAGCGAATCCTCAAATTTAGTAATATCTATGTCCTGATTTCGCACCTCTGCAAGCTGCTGCTTGTATTTGAGGGCATTGAGCGATGCGTTTCGCAGCAGCGTAATCATCGGTATAAAGCACTGCGGCCTGATTACATACATCTTTGGGTATTTGTACGAAACATCCGTTATCCCCGCATTGTAGAGCTCGTTATCCGCCTCGAGCAGCGATACCAGAACCGCATATTCGCACTTCTTTTCGTTTCTGTCCTTGTCCAGCTCTTTGAAAAAATGCTCGTTTTTATGCTTTGTGGCAGTAGTATCCATCTCGTTTTTCATTTCAAACATAATTGAAATGATTTCATTGCCAAAATCGTCGTTTTCGCGATAGATAAAGTCGCCCTTGCTGCCCGTCCGCGCATCGTTGTCCTTTTCAAAATAAGCATTCGGAAATGCCGTAGGCCTCAGCTGGTTAAACTGAATCTCGCAGTGCTGCTCAAGCGTCTCCCCGACCATCTTTGTCGACATTTTCGTCTTTAAGTCTTTATAAAACTCAAGCTGCTCGTCCTTTTCCTTCAGTAAGATCTGCGCAGTCTCCTTTTCCTTTTGCAGCTCCATCTGAAGATCATGCTTTTCGGACTCAACCTCTTTTACTGCCTTCAGCACAGCAATTTCCTGCTTTGAAGCCGCATTTTCGAGGTCGCTGCGAAGCTTTAAATTATCCGTTTCAGCCTTTTCCAGCTGCTTTTTCAGCTCTCCCGTTTCTTTATCGTGAACATTTTTCAGCTCCAAAGTCACCTTGTCACGCAAAGAGTCAACCTCCAGGCGATGCTTTTCACAAAGCCCCGACTCGATTTCGCCCAAACGCTTCTGCACTTCCTTTGAAAACTCCTGATCCCTGATCTGGCTGATAATCGAGCTAAGCTCCGCATCATCAACTGTAAACGGCTGCCCGCAGTGCGGACACTTTAATTCAGACATATTTAACCTCCAAATTATTCAAAAACAAAGAGAAATCGATTCGCTGCGTTCACGATAGCATCTGCATTCTGGTCGATGCACGAACCTTTTACCAATGTTAATGTGCTCAAAATTCTAGTCCTTTCTGTTTTTCCTACTATTTCACCCTGCACGCCATCAGATAATAATGATTCCCATTGAAATCAAAAGTCCCGGCCTTTGCCATGCCCGCCTTCTGCGTGTGCGCCGCAAACGACCTGCCGTTAATCTGATTGATGAATGTAGCCATAATCGGATACCGTCCATTCATCGTCGCCAGTGAAGCAAAGAACACCTTCTCGAAAACGCCGCTCCCGCGAACACTACGATCCACACATACTGGCCCATACTGATAAGTATTTTGCGTCGTCAGAGTCTGCCCCTCAAACTCATACTCCTCAAGATGCTCAATCATATAAGCAAAGAACGGCCACTCTTTCCAAAATTCCCACGGTGCCGCAAAGGCAAACGCCCGCACCTCTTCGCCTTCTTTGGCAATCGTTACACCGTTTTCCACGGTAATGAGACGCGAAAGCTGGTCGTCCGTCATATTCGTAGTAACGAACCCATCCTTTTTAAGCTCTTCTTCAATATAATCCACATGATTAGCCTTTAATAACGCCCGAATCCCATCAAAATCTTCCATTGTTGCTTGTTTAATGACCATTACTTTGCTCCTTTCTGTACAACCTTTTCTTAAGCCTGCACATCCCCCACGCTCTCACAAACCCGGCGCACAGCTTCATATGTTTCTTCGCGCACACCTGCTTTTTCAAAGTATGTTCCGGATTTTTGCGCCACATTAATTACATCGGTAACAATTTGCTCGGCTATTTGCTTTCTTATACCCATCTGCACCGCACTCTCAATCATGTCACTATACTCAATATTATCGGATTTGTTATTAATAAGCATCTGATGAGCCTTGAGCCAACGGTTGTTCGGATCATAAGAAAAAGTAACATCATATGCCGGAGCCAGCGTCCACTCACCCCGCCTGTTCATCAAGAACGAGACATTTTTCACATGATCGTCTTGATTTACCATGATGACATTGAACACCATTCGCCTGTAAAACTGCTCTATTTCCTTCTGAGTAAGCCCTATTTCGCGCATATAGTGCGCCGCCTGCTCATAACTGCACAGACCCGGTATATTGTAATCTGTATGCGTCAACGCTGCCAACGTCTGCATATGAATCTTTTTATTATCAACGCGATCAAACCTTTTAGTCATAAAGTGATGCAAACCATTGTCTTCATAGATTCTGCACTCGTTCATTGTAATTCCCGCATCACAAGCCATCAGATAGTAAGCGTACTCAATTAAAGTATATTCGATGCTGTCCTCGAGATTATGGTCTCCGTTCTTTTTAACCCCATCGAATTTCATCAGCCAATAATCAAATCCGGTTCCCGCATCTGTCTGACCGCTTTTAATTTCATGCTTTTCTTCATTCCATGCGATAAGTGCTTTTGCTCTGGCACCTCCGGCCGAAGTTCCAAGCTGCACAAGCTGACTGTACCCAACGTTATCCTCATTAATTGTGATTTTCTTTCTATCGGATAAAACTTCTGAAGCAAACTCGACCATTTTGCGAATGTTTACGGGCTCTTCACCGCTAATCGCCGGTCCTGCCGCAGGTACATATTCAAGTGCCCCCATTCCTCTCGAACCGGTATAACAAAGTCTGTCAATAGCATTAAACTCTTCTGCTGAGCGCCCTTGCTGCGCAAGCCACTGTTCTATGATTCTGTTTCCGAATTTGTCGGGAAGAGAATCTGCTACAAGTCCCGGTGCTCCGTGAAAGGCACTGCCCGCAAGCTCCGGAAAAGCATATACTCTATCAGAAAGAGGCATTTTTAACGGAGACAACTCTATCCCACCGGTTAAAAATTCTCTATCATATTCAAAAGATATGTAAGGCAGATTTTCTTTATTATGAATTATTCCTATTCTCGTGCCCCATAAATACACTTCTGCGGTGCTAATCATTTTTCGTCACCCCATTTGAATGTCTGCTTTGCGCTCTTTTTTCTGCTGCGAGCCCTTACTTTCGGCTGTTCGAGATAAAATGACGGTCTATCTTTCTGGTCCGGAACGAGCAACAACAGATTGTTTTCAAGACCCAGGCTCCTCAAAAGCTTTGCAAAATTACTAAGACTGATATCTTCTCCATTTTCAAATCTTGAAATACTGCGCTCTGAAACTCCTGATTTTTCCGCCAATTCCTTTTGCGTCATTGGGGAATAAATCCTATAGAGTTTCATTCTTTCACGCAGTTCATCCTGTATACTGA
>ODAI013067486.1_pt1 | contig 13770 bp, 9 predicted proteins | sample 1539321 | NCBI WGS metagenome assembly ODAI01 (sample SAMN02144231, study PRJEB22623) | gut metagenome | biome: sheep rumen | host: Ovis aries | place: New Zealand
CGAGAAGGCAGCAGCTGATGGAGCAGCAGGGAATCGAGTTCAGGACCGGCGAAGAGATCCGGGACAGGGAACAGGCCGAGGCACTGATGCGGGAGTATGACGCCGTTGTCCTGTGCTGCGGAGCGAAGCAGCCCAGAAGCCTGCAGGCGGAGGGCCTGGAGGGAACCGGCGGCGTATATTTCGCGGTGGATTTCCTGAAAGCCGCTACCCGGCAGGTGCTGGGAATCGAAGATCTGCCGGCAGGGATGAATGCTGCCGGCCGCGATGTCGTGATCGTCGGCGGGGGAGACACCGGCAACGACTGTATCGGCACCGTTCTGCGCATGGGCTGCCGCTCGGTGACCGCGCTCGAGATGATGCCGAAGCCTCCGCTGGAGCGGACCCCGGACAATCCCTGGCCGCAGTGGCCGAAGACCCTGCGCACCGATTACGGCCACGCGGAAGCTGCCGCCCTCTTTGGGGCCGATCCGCGGGTCTTCGGGACGACGGTAAAGCGCGTTTCCTCCCGCAGGGGAAGAATATGCGGAATCGAGACCGTGGGCGTGCGCTTCACGGGCGGAAAGCTGACTGAGGTCGAGGGCACGCTGGAAAGCAGGAAGTGCGGACTGCTTCTGATCGCGGCCGGGTTTACCGGTGCCGAGCGCGCCCTGCCGGAAGCCTTTTCCCTTGCCATGACGGGAAGGGGAACGGCGGCGACAGCCGAAGGGCAGTACGCGACGAATGTGCCGGGCGTCTTTGCGGCGGGCGATATGCACAGAGGGCAGAGCCTGGTGGTCTGGGCCCTCGCGGAAGGCAGAGCCTGCGCGGCCGAGGTGGACGCGTACCTGATGGGGTATCGCTGCTAAAAATGATTTGACACAGACCTGTTTCTCGCCCATAATATTGCGGGAACTTGGTAAAAGAGTAACGCGGAAAAGCGGCGGGAGTGATCAGATGAATTATACAAAGGACGAAGTCAGACAGTTCGTGGAAGAGGAGGACGTCAAGTTTATCCGCCTCACCTTCTGCGATGTATTCGGGCGGCCGAAAAACATCTCCATCATGGCCGGGGAACTCGAACGTGCCTTCTCGGAGGGGATCGCCGTCGACGCCTGGGCAGTGCCCGGGTTTGAGGGGGCGGCGAGGTCGGATATTATTCTGCATCCGGATCCCGCCACCCTTGCCGTGCTGCCCTGGCGGCCGGAACACGGGCGGGTCATCCGCATGTTCTGCGACATTTCCTGGCCGGACGGGACGCCCTTTATCTGCGACACGAGAGGGTTCCTGCGCAGGATGGAGGCGCTGGCGCTGGAGAAAGGCTATACCTTCCGCTTCGGGACAGAACAGGAATTCTACCTGATGCGCACGGACATGGAGGGAGAGCCCGCCATGGTCCCCTTTGACCGGGCGGGATATATGGATGTCGGTCCGGTCGACCGGGGAGAAAATATCCGACGGGAGATCTGCATGACCCTCGAGCAGATGGGCATCCGGCCGGAAAGCTCCCACCATGAGGAGGGCCCGGGGCAGAATGAGATCGATTTTGCGCACTGCAGCGCCCTTAAATCCGCGGATGACGCCCAGACCTTCCGGAATGTCGTGAGCGCCATCGCCGCCAGGAACGGCGCATGGGCGAATTTCTCCCCCAAACCGCTGGAGGGCGAGTCCGGAAACGGCATGCACATCAACTTTTCGGCGCTGGAAGGGGGAAAGGAAGCGGATCTTTCCCGGATCACCGCCGGCATTCTGGAACATATCGGGGAGATGACCCTGCTCCTTAATCCGGAGCCTGCCTCCTACCGGAGACTGGGCAGGTGCATGGCGCCGGGCTATATCACCTGGGGCAGGGAGAACCGGTCGGCGCTGATCCGCATTCCCGCGGCGTCCCCGAAATACAGGAGGGGGGAACTGCGCTCCCCGGACCCGATGGCCAATCCCTACCTGGCGTTTGGCCTCATGATCGGCGCGGGGCTTGAGGGCCTGGAGCAGGGACTTGCCCTGCCGGCAGAGTGCGGCGAAAACCTGTATCGGGCAGATGAGGAGGCGCTGCGCGGCCTTCGGCGTCTGCCGGCCACGCTGGAGGAGGCTGCCCGGGAAGCCGCCCGGAGCCCCCTGCTGCACAAATATCTCCCGGAGGAGATTCTGCAGGCGTACCTGGAGAGGGCCCGAGCCCTGCGCGGACAGGGTGAACGATCATGATACCGGTAAGCCGCATTTACCGGGTGCTCCTGGTCTCGGCGGCCCGCAGCGGGACGGCGGCGCTCCTGCCTTTTTTTCAGGGGGAAAAGTTCGGCACCGTCACGGTGGAGACCTCCGTATCCCAGGCCAGACGCCGGCTCGTGGATATGGAGTATGACCTGGTCATCATCAACACGCCGCTCCCGGACGACTTCGGGAGAAAGCTTGCTGTCGACGTGAGCGAGGGGAGCGGGAAGGTAGCCCTGCTGCTCGTGCGTGCCGACCTGTACGGCGAGATCTGCGCCGCGATGACGCCGGCCGGCGTGCTGGTCGCGAAAAAGCCGATCGACGCCTCCACCCTGGAACAGTTCCTCAATGTCATGTGCAGTGTGCGGGAGAGGCTGCGGGGCCTGGCGAAAAAGACCGTGACGCTGGAGCAGAAAATGGAGGAGATCCGCCTGGTGAACCGCGCCAAATGGGCGCTGATCAGATCCTGCCAGATGTCGGAGGAGGACGCGCACCGGTATATCCAGAAGCAGGCGATGGACCTTTGCCTGGACAAGCGCGAAGCCGCGGAGAGGATCCTGCGGATCTACGATACCCGGCAGACGGAGTGAGAGAACAGAAAATAAGGAGGAGACAGGAGACCATGGCACCGATCAATGAAAATTTCGGGAAACTGCCCGGAAGCTATCTTTTTTCCACTGTGGCGCAGAAGGTCGCCGCGTACCGCGCGGTTCATCCGGAGGCTAAGATCATCCGTCTGGGGATCGGCGATGTGACGCAGCCCCTGGCCCCCGCCGTCATCCGCGCGCTCCACGGCGCCGTGGACGAGATGGGCAGGGCGGAGTCCTTCCGCGGGTACGCCCCGGACAAGGGATACGATTTCCTGCGCGAGGCCATCGCGAAGGCGGACTACGCCGCCCGGGGCTGCGACATCAGCGCGGACGAGATCTTCGTCTCGGACGGGGCCAAAAGCGATTCCGCCGACATCCAGGAGCTGTTCGGGCCGGACGCCGTGATCGCGGTCTCCGATCCCGTCTATCCCGTCTACGTGGATTCCAACGCACTGGCCGGCCGCTGCGGCACCTATGACCCGGCCGCGGGCAAGTGGGACCGGGTGATCTATATGCCCTGCACGGCGGAAAACGGCTTTGCGCCGGACCTTCCCGGGGACGGGGCGGACATGATCTACCTGTGCTCGCCGAACAACCCGACGGGCATGGCGATGACAAAGGACCAGCTGCAGCGCTTCGTCGACTACGCCAACTGCACCGGCGCCGTCATCCTCTTTGACGCGGCCTACGAGGCCTACATCCAGGATGAAAATATCCCCCATTCCATCTACGAGTGCGAGGGGGCGAAGACCTGCGCCATCGAGCTGAGGAGCTTCTCCAAGAACGCCGGCTTCACCGGCCTTCGCCTGGGCTGCGCAGTGGTCCCCAAAGACCTGGTCCGCGGCGGCGCATCCCTGCACGCCATGTGGGCAAGGCGGCACGGGACGAAATTCAACGGCGCGCCCTACATCGTGCAGCGCGCCGGCGAGGCGGTCTATTCCGCCGAGGGGCAGGCGCAGATGAAGGAACAGATCGGCGTGTACCGGCGCAACGCGAAGGTCATCCTGGACGTGCTTACCGCCGCGGGATATACCGTGTACGGCGGGGTGAACTCTCCTTACGTATGGCTGCGCACGCCGGAGAACATGACCTCCTGGGCGTTCTTTGACTGGCTGCTGGAGGAGAAGAACATCGTGGGGACGCCCGGCAGCGGGTTCGGTCCCTGCGGAGAAGGGTATTTCCGGCTGACCGCCTTCGGAACCTACGAGGATTCCGCGGAGGCGATGGCCAGACTGGCACAGTAGAATTAAGCGAAGCCGGTGTCCGGGCAGACGGGCAGGATCCTAAGAAGGAGGAAGCGCAATGGCAAAATATATCTTTGTGACCGGCGGTGTGGTTTCCGGACTGGGAAAAGGGATCACGGCGGCTTCCCTGGGCAGGCTGCTGAAGATGCGCGGCCTGCGTGTCGCCTCGCAGAAGCTCGACCCATACATGAACGTAGACCCCGGGACCATGAGCCCGTTCCAGCACGGTGAGGTCTTCGTGACGGACGACGGTGCGGAGACGGACCTGGATCTTGGCCATTACGAGCGCTTTATCGATGAGAACCTGACCCGCTATTCCAACCTGACCAGCGGCAGGGTATACTGGAACGTCCTGAACCGGGAGCGCAGGGGCGGGTACCTGGGCCAGACCGTCCAGGTCATCCCGCACATCACAGACGAGATCAAACAGTTCATCTATGACGGCGCCGAAAGCTCCGGAGCCGATGTGCTGATCACCGAGATCGGCGGGACGATCGGCGACATCGAGGGGCAGCCCTTCATTGAGGCGATCCGTCAGATCAGCCTCGAGCAGGAAAAGGAGAACTGCCTGTTCATCCATGTGACCCTGGTGCCGTACCTGAGCGGCTCCAATGAGCATAAATCCAAGCCCACTCAGCACTCGGTCAAGGAGCTGCAGGCGATGGGCATCCACCCCGACATCATTGTGACGCGGGTGGACCGGCTGCTGGAACAGAGCATCAAGGATAAGATCGCCCTGTTCTGCAATGTCAAGAAGGACTGCGTGATCGAGAACGATACGATGGACTGCCTTTACGAGGCGCCGCTGATGCTGCACCGGCACGGGCTGGATACGGTCGCCTGCCGGGAGCTGGGGCTTGCCGGGGAGATGAGCGGTCTTAAGCAGTGGGAGGACATGGTCGCGCGCATCCACGCTCTTTCCGGCCGTGTCACGGTCGCGATCGTCGGAAAATATGTCGGCCTGCACGATTCCTATCTGTCCGTGCGCGAGGCGCTTTATCACGGCGGCTATGAGAACGACGCCGCGGTGGAGGTGCTCTGGGTCGATTCGGAGACACTGACGCCGGAGAATATCGAAGAGAAGCTGGGCGGCGCCGACGGCATCCTTGTTCCCGGGGGCTTCGGCGTGCGCGGCATTGAGGGGATGGTGCTGGCCTGCCGGTACGCCAGGGAGAGGGACATCCCCTATTTCGGGATCTGCCTCGGCATGCAGATCAGCGTGATCGAGTACGCGAGGAGCGTGCTGGGTCTCGGCGCGGCGAACAGTCGGGAATTTTCCCCGGAGGGCCCGGACTGCGTGATCGACCTGATGGAGGAACAGGCGGGCGTCTCGGCCAAGGGCGGCACCATGCGCCTCGGCGCCTATCCGTGCGTCGCTGCTCCGGGCAGTCTGCTGGAGGCGGTCTACGGGACGCGGGAGATCTCCGAGCGGCACAGGCACCGCTTCGAGTATAACGGCGCCTACCGGAGCAGGCTGGAGGAAGCCGGCCTTGCGGTCAGCGGTCTCTCTCCCGACGGAACCCTTGTCGAGGCGGTAGAGGCGAAGGCGAACCGGTTCCACGTGGGCGTGCAGTTCCATCCGGAATTCAAGTCAAGGCCGGACCGGGCGCACCCGCTTTTCCGGGAGTTTATCCGGGCGGCGAAGGAGCGGCGAGGCTGAAGCCATTTCGCCAACTGTGTTCAAGCGACTGCCAATCCCGTTCATGAAAAGAAGACTGCCCTCCGGGTATAATCAGAAGAGACAATGATTATACCCGGAGGGATTTTTATGCGTTACGGACATTTTGACAATGCAAACAGAGAGTATGTGATCGACAGGGTGGATCTCCCGGTCTCCTGGACAAATTATCTCGGGGTGAAGGAGATGTGCGCAGTCGTGAACCACACCGCCGGCGGCTATGTCTTTAAGGGGTCGCCGGAGTATCACCGGATCACCAGGTTCCGGGGCAACGGGGTGCCCATGGACCGGCCGGGGCAGTACGTCTATATCCGGGACAACGAGGACGGGGACTACTTCAGCATTTCCTGGCAGCCCGTCGGAAAGCCGCTGGATGAGGCAAGCTGCAGCTGCCGCCACGGCCTTTCCTATTCCGTCTATTCCTGCGCGTATAAGGGGATCTCGGCGTCCCAGAAGATGTTCATCCCCCTGGATGACGACGCGCTGCTCTGGGACGTGACCATCCGCAACGACAGCGGGCGGCCGAGGAATCTTTCCGTCTTTTCCTATCTGGAATTCTCCTTCCACCACATCATGATCGACAACCAGAACTTCCAGATGAGCCTGTACTGCGCGGGCTCCTCCTGCGAGGACGGGATCATCGAGCATGACCTGTTCTACGAGGAGTTCGGATATCAGTTCTTCACCGCGGACTTTGCGCCGGACGGGTTTGACTGCCTGCGGGACGCCTTCCTCGGGACCTACCACACAGAGACGGATCCCCGGGCCGTGGCCGAAGGGCGCTGCGGCGGTTCCTTTGAAAAGGGCGGGAACCACTGCGCCTCCCTGCAGAAGGACCTTGTCCTTGCGCCGGGCGAGGAGCGGCGCCTGATCTTCATGCTCGGGGACGGCGACCGGGCCCGGGGGAAAAAGGTGCGGGAGAAATACAGCCGGCCCGGCGCGGTCGACGAGGCCTTTGCGGCCCTCGGTGCCTTCTGGGACGAAAAGCTTTCGGCCCTGCAGATCCGCACGCCGAGCGAGGCAATGAACACGATGATCAATATCTGGACCCTGTACCAGTCGGAGATCAATGTGATGTTCTCCCGCTTTGCCTCCTTTATCGAGGTGGGCGGCAGGACCGGCCTGGGCTACCGGGACACGGCCCAGGATTCCATGACCATTCCCCACTCCAACCCGGAAAAATGCAGGGAGCGCATTGTGCAGCTCCTGCGCGGGCTGACGAGCCGGGGATACGGCCTGCACCTGTTCGAGCCGCGCTGGTTTGAACCGGAAAAGGAGGGGGCAAAGAAGCCCTTCCGCTCCCCGACGGTCATCCCCGGCATCAATAAGCGGGACATCATCCACGGGATAGAGGACGCCTGCGCGGATGACGCCCTCTGGCTCATCCCGGCCATCGCGGAGTACATCCGGGAGACGGGGGATCTGGCCTTCGCCGACCTGGTGCTCCCCTATGCGGATACCGGCACCGCGGCCTTTGCCGGCGCCGCCGGCGCGGGAGCGGAGGGCCCGGGAGCAGACGGGGCAGATCCGGCCGCGCCGGATACCGTGTACGACCACATGAAGCGGATCCTTGATTTTTCCGCCCGCGAGGTGGGGCCGGACGGGATCTGCAAGGGCCTGCGCGCCGACTGGAACGACTGCCTGAACCTGGGCGGCGGCCAGAGCGCCCTGGTCTCCGAGCTCCACTACTGGGCGCTGACGCACTTTATCAGCCTTGCCCGGCGCCTGGGGCGCGGGGAGGACGAAAAGACCTACGGCGAAATGCGGGAGAGGGTCGGGAAGGTCATCCGGGAGACCCTCTGGGACGGGGACTGGTTCATCCGCGGCGTCACGAAGAGCGGCCGCAGGATCGGCACAAAGCAGGACAGGGAAGGACGCGTCCATCTGGAGAGCAACGCCTGGGGCGTGCTCTGCGGGGCAGCGGACCGCGGGCAGGGAATAAAGGCGATGGACAGCGTTTACCGGAACCTGTACACCCCCTGGGGCATCCGGCTGAACGCCCCCTCCTATACCGAGCCCGATGACGAGATCGGCTTCGTCACCCGGGTCTATCCCGGCGTGAAGGAGAACGGCGCCGTCTTTTCCCATCCCAATCCATGGGCGTGGGCGGCGGAGTGCGTCCTCGGGCGGGGCGGGCGTGCGATGGAATTTTACGACGCCCTCTGCCCCTATAACCAGAATGACAAGATCGAGATCCGCCAGTCGGAGCCCTACTCCTACTGCCAGTTCATCATGGGGCCGGACCACACTGCCTTCGGCAGGGCGAGGCATCCCTTCATGACGGGATCCGGCGGCTGGGCGTACTTTGCGGCGACCCGATACATGCTTGGAATCCGCCCGGACTATGATACACTGGTGATAGATCCGTGCATTCCGGAGGAGTGGGACGGCTTTACCGCCCGGCGGATGTGGCGCGGCGCCCTCTATGAGATCGAAGCAGTCAATCCGCGGCACGTTTCGAAGGGCGTGGTCCGAATCGAGGTGAACGGGGAAGAGGTCACGGCTGTGCCCGCGCTGCCTGCGGGAAGCCGCGCAAGGGTCAGGGTGACCATGGGATAAGGAGCGGAAGAGATGATCAGGTTTGGTACCGGCGGCTGGAGAGCCGTGATCGGGGACGGGTTTACAAAGAAGAACATTCAGCTTCTGGCCGCGGCCATGTGTGAGAAAATGGAGCGGGAAGGCGCGGCGGACAAGGGGATCGTGATCGGCTACGACCGGCGCTTTCTCTCGAAGGAGAGCATGCGCTGGTGCGGCGAGGCCTTCGCGGCGCGGGGCATCACGGCGAGCCTGATCAACAAGTCGGCCCCGACCCCGCTGATCATGTTCTATGTCATGCGGCATCAGCTGCCCTATGGGCTGATGATCACGGCCAGCCACAATCCGGCCGTCTACAACGGAATCAAGGTATTCACTGCGGGCGGCAGGGACGCGGACAAGGCGGTGACGGACGAGATCGAGGAGATCGCGGAGGGGATCGACCCGGATTCCGTGGAGGAGATGGATTACGGACAGGCGCTGGAGGCGGGGCTGATCCGGGAGATCTACCCCGTCAATGAGTATCTGGACGATATCCTGGACAAGATCAACGTGAAGGCGATCCGCGGGGCGAACCTGCGCGTCGCCGTGGACCCGATGTTCGGCGTCTCCGAGGTCCCGCTGCAGATCCTGCTGCTGACGGCGCGCTGCGACGTGGAAATGCTGCACAACGGGCACGATACCCTCTTTGGCGGCCGCATGCCGGCCCCCTCGGCGGTGACGATGCGCCAGCTCTCCACCCGGGTGATGGACTACCGCTTCGATATCGGCGTGGCGACGGACGGGGACGCCGACCGGCTGGGCGTGATCGACGACACCGGCCGCTACCTGCACGCGAACGATATCCTGGGGCTGCTGTACTATTACATGCTGCGCTACCGGGGCGAGAAGGGCGACGTGGTCCGCAATGTGGCGACGACCCACCTGCTGGACCGGGTGGCGGCCCGCTTCGGGCAGCACTGCCATGAGGTCCCGGTGGGATTTAAATACGTCTCCGCGAAAATGCAGGAGACAGACGCCCTGATCGGCGGCGAATCCTCCGGCGGTCTGACCGTCCGGGGACATATCTGCGGGAAGGACGGCATCTACGCGGCCATGCTCCTCGTGGAGATGATTGCGGTGACGGGGCGCAGGCTCTCCGCAATGTACCGGGAGATCTGCGAGGAGTGCGGCGAGATCCGGATGGAGGAGAGAAGCTATCATTTCAGCCGGGAAAAGAAGGCGCAGCTCGAGGAGACCCTCTTCGTGCGCAAGCAGCTGCCGCCCATGGGCACAAGGCACGTTAATCGCGTCTCCTACCTGGACGGTGTAAAGCTGTATTTTGCGGACGGCGGCTGGGTGATCGCCCGCTTTTCCGGAACGGAACCGCTGCTGCGCATTTTCTGCGAGATGAGCACCGCGAAGGACGCAGCCGAGGTCTGCGCGCAGTTTGAGGAATTTCTCGGGATCGCTCCCGATCCCCAGTGAGGAAAGGACAGATGACCGGAAAAAGACAGAAGAGACCGCGCAGGCTGACGACGGGGATGATCAAGGTCATCCTCCTGTGCTGGATCCTTCCCTATATTATCCTGTCGGCGGTCCTGATCGCCGTCTCCGCGCGGCGGAGCACCCTTCAGGCGGAAAATACCCTGCGCTCCTCCATGGAGGGCGCGGGGCAGATCGTGATGGATGATGTGCTGTCCGCGATCGAGGATTCGCGGCAGGCCTCCTACGACGGCGTCATCAAGAAGGCCTACGAGACCTTCCTGCGGGACGGGGACGAGGGGGCCATGCACGCCGCCGTCACGGCGTATCTGAACAAGACCTACAAGTTTTCCCGGAGCATCTCCAACACCATCCTGCTGTACGGGGATGAGGTGAAGATGGAGTACTACACCTACAGCAACGCGGCCGGGGCGACCTACGCGAGCATCGAAGAGTTCAAGCGGGATACCGCGGAGGCGGTGCGGCTGACGGCAAAGGATCTGGACACGAAGACAAGGCTCATCTGCCTCGGCGGCCACCTCTATGTGGTGCGCAACATCGTGCTGAGCAACTACGAGCCCTTTGCCACCTTCGTGATGGAGCTGAACATGGACCGGCTCTTCGAGAGCATGGACAGTGTGATCTGGATGGAGAAGGGGATCGCGGTCCTGGAGGGGGAGACGGCCTACAGCTGGGCAGCCGGTACGGATGAGGACGAGCCCGGGGATGCCGGTCAGACAGGAACAGGCAGCGGGGAAGACGCGGAAACGGAGAGGAAGCTGCTTGCTGTCCTGGCCGCCGCGCAGGAGAAGGGCCCCGTGCCGAAGGACCGGGGCATGGTCTTTGCCTTTGACGCAAAGGAGAGCGCGGCCTGCCTCGAGATGAAGGTCAACGGGCAGCGGTACGCCTTCGTGATCTCCCTCGACCGGCGCGCGATGTTCGGCGAGCGGGCAGGCTATCTTTCCGTCTACCTCGTCGTCTTTATCACCCTGATCCCGCTGATCATCGCGACCTTCTGGTTCTTCTACGCGAACATCAACCAGCCGATCAGCGCCCTCATGGAGGGGTCGGACCAGATCCGGGCCGGCCGGTACGGGTACGAGATCCCGGCTTTCTCGCGGAACGAGGAGATGAGCCGGCTGACCGAAAACTTCAACCACATGTCGCGCAGCCTGGAGGAGTCCTTCCGGCGGATCTACGCGGAGGAGGTGGCGGGAAGGGACGCCGCGCTCAAGGCCCTGCAGTCCCAGATCAACCCGCATTTCCTGAACAATACGCTGGAGATCATCAACTGGAAGGCCAGGATGAACGGCAGCGAGGACGTGAGCGAGATGATCTCCGCCCTCAGCGTGATGATGAACGCGGCCCTGAACCGGAACAACGAGATGTTTATCCGCCTGGAGGAAGAGCTGACCTACGTGGACGCCTACCTGTATATCATCAAGGAGCGCTTCGGCGACCGCTTCCAGTTTGAGAAGGAGGTCGATCCCGCCCTGCTGGGCGTGAGCGTGCCGCGGCTGATCATCCAGCCCATCGTGGAGAACGCGGTGGAGCACGGCGGGGACGCGGCGGGCATGCGCACAGGGAAGCTGTCCATCTATGGGAATACGGATGAGCTGCACATCGTCGTGGAAAACAACGGCGCCCTGTCGGAGCGGGACAGGGAACGGATCGCGGCCCTGCTGGCCGATGCGGAGGAGATGCCCGCCGGCGGGGAAAAGACGGCCCCGGACAGCAGCAGCATCGGCATCCGGAACGTGCACCGGCGGCTGCGCCTGATCTACGGAAAGGAGAGCGGCCTGACCATCCGGGACAGCGGGGACGGCAGGACCGTCAGCGAGCTCGTCATCTGCCGCGGGCAGGGGAAGGCGGACCCGGAACAGTAAAGAAAAGGGGACGGAACAACCCCGGTCAAGGAAGAGCAAGCGCAGACAAAGGAACGGCCGGAAACAGGCAAGAAAAGACAAGGTGTCCGCAACCGCATTCATTCCTTTTTCCCTGCCGGGAAGGTATCCTTTAGATACAAACCAAAACATCCTCAGGGGTGAGGATGGAAGCAGGGAAAAAGAAACAGGAGGGTTTTACGGATGAAAAAGAGAATGGCAGTTTTACTGGCGGCTGCGGCAGTTTCCGCGGCGATCAGCGCACCGGCGATGGCCGAGGGCGTAACGCTCAGCGTGACCACGACCTATGCGGGCGAGGACAGCAACGCGCAGAACTATAAGGACAGCGTCGCGGCCTGGGAGGCCGAGAGCGGCAACAAGGTGGACGACAGCTCCGCCACCTCCGACGAGGCGTTCAAGTCCAGGATCATCACCGACTTTGAGGCCGGCTCCGAGCCCGACGTTCTCTTCTTCTTCAACGGGGTGGACGCCAACCAGTTCGTGGAGCAGGGCAAGGTCGTTTCCATCGACGAGATCAGGGAAGCCTATCCGGATTTCGCGTCCAACATGAAGGATGAGATGCTCGGCGCGTCTCCCGTGGACGGCGTGAACTATTCCGTGCCGGTCAACGGCTACTGGGAGGGCATGTTCGTGAACAAGGAAGTGCTCGAGGCGGCAGGCGTCGAGGTGCCGACGGCAGAGACCACCTGGGAAGACTTCCTTGCCATGTGCGAGACGATCAAGGCAGCGGGCTACACGCCGATCGCGGCTTCTCTGCAGGAGATCCCGCACTACTGGTTCGAGTACGCGATCTACAACTTCCAGAGCGCCGAGACGCACAACACGGTGCCGGAGAGCGTGGATGACGAGTACGGCCAGGCGTGGGTAGCGGGCCTGAACGACATCAAGGCGCTGTTCGAGGCGGGATACTTCCCGGAGAACACGCTGACGGCGACGGACGCCGAGCCCTTCCAGCTCTTCACGGGCGACAAGGCAGCCTTCCTCATCGACGGCTCCTGGAAGATCGGCGGCATCGCGGAAGCGGTGGACGACATCGAGAACTTCACAGTCGTGAACGTGCCCGGCAAGGGCGACCGCAAAACGACCGACGAGATCGGCGGACTGTCCATGGGCTACTACATCACCAGAAAGGCCTGGGAGGATGAGGAAAAGAGAGACGCGGCCGTCTCTTTCGTCTCCTTCATGACCTCCGACGAAGTCGTCTCGAAGTTCGCGGGCGTTTCCGCGACGGCCCTGAAGGAAGGCGCCGCGCCGGATACCTCCGAATTCAACGCCCTGCAGGTCGACGCGATCGCGTACACGGCCTCCTTCACCGGGATCTCCCCGGCAGTGCAGGACAACCTTTCCGCGGCGGCCCGCGAGCCGATCTTCGCGGACATGGCCTCCATCGTGAACGGCGATGTGGATGCGGCCGACGCCGTAGCCGCCGTCCTTGAGGCGAACGCGGAATGATCCGCAAAACTCTGCAGCTTATCATCTGATTAACATTTGATGAACACAGGGGGATGGTCCACGGGTGTCAGAGGGCCTGACACAGGGGGCCATCCCCTTTATGGTCCGCAGCCGGGCCGGCCCCGGCGGAGGGAGCAGAAAATGGGTGCGAATATCTACAAAAACAAAAAACTGATCTGGGTGTTCCTTCTGCCGGCATTCCTGTTCATGCTGGTCTACCTGTACTATCCCTTTGTGCGGAACATCCTCAACAGCTTCCAGCATATCAAGTATATGGGAACAGCCGGCGGGGAGTGGAACGCCCCCTGGTACAGCAATTATGTCAAGCTCCTCGGCGACGCCAAGATGAAGATCGCCCTGAAAAACACGGTGATCACAATCGCGGCCACCATCATCGGTCAGGTGGGCATCGCCCTGGTGCTGGCCCTTCTGGTGAGCAATATCAAGGCGGGCGCGGGCTTTTTCCGCACCGTCTATTTCTTCCCTATCGTGATCTCCGCCACGGCACTGGGCCTTCTGTTCAACCTGGTATTCCTGTACGACAAGGGCATGATCAACCAGTTCCTGCAGATTATCGGCTATCTGAACGCGGACACCAACCAGCTGATCGACTGGAAGTCCGCCCACGCCATGTTCACCATGCTGACGCCGGTCATCTGGCAGTATGTGGGATTTTACTTCGTGATCCTGCTGACCGGTCTGGCAGGCATTCCGGAGGA
>ODAI011151447.1_pt1 | contig 13769 bp, 9 predicted proteins | sample 1539321 | NCBI WGS metagenome assembly ODAI01 (sample SAMN02144231, study PRJEB22623) | gut metagenome | biome: sheep rumen | host: Ovis aries | place: New Zealand
GTTGCAAAGAAGTTCCAGGCGGACGGCTTTAAGATCGTGGCTACCGGAAGCACCTGTGACCTTATTACCGAGGCGGGAGTTAAGGCAGAGAAGATCAAGAAGCTTTATGAGGGGCGTCCCAATGTTCTTGATGCCATTGAGAACGGTGAGATCGATCTGATCATCAACTCACCCGTCGGAAAGGACAGTATTCATGATGACAGTTACCTGAGAAAGGCTGCTGTCAGAAAGAAGATACCTTACATTACCACCATAGCGGCAGCTCTGGCAGCCGCAGACGGTATCAAGTACATGGAAGAGGGCAAGGAAAGCGAGATCAAGTCCCTGCAGACTCTCCATGCGGAGATCAAAGATAAATAAATAGTTTTCAAAAAATAAGCAAAGGGCGTGATTTGGTCACGCCCCTTTTTTTTTATATGGAAACAGTGATATCCACATGTAGTTTAATTTGCTTCTTTGCCTGCAAGGAGAGGAGAAAATCTGTCTATGATCGAATCTCTTTCAAGAGCAGCCTTTGAAAGGTCGAGATCACAAAGATTTTCAAGAGGAGTCTCACTGTATCCTTCGGGAATAGAACTGATAACACCGCGGCCGGTGATAGGATATTCCGTTGCGTATTTATTCATAGCCTCATCTGAGATAGCCCAGTCAAGGAAGGTGTATGCACAAGGGTTGATTTCTGTCTTGTTGATCAGACAGTTAGCTTCAACATCCCAACCACAGCCCTCGGAAGGGAATACTACTTCTACAGGGTTTCCGTCTGCAAGAAGAGTAGCACATCTGTAACCAAAGGATATTCCGATAACACATTCACCGGCAGCAGCCATCTTTGCGGGCTTTGAACCGGAGGTGGTGTAGCATGCGATGTTCTTGTTGAGGTCATTCATATAAGTCCATGCTTCTTCGCCCATCATAGAGATAAGTCCGTTCACTGACAGCATACCTGTACCGGAGGAGGTGGGATCCGGCATTACAATAAGACCTTCATACATGGGATCCGTAAGCTCGGCAAAGGAATGGGGAACGGGAATTTCCATTTCATCGCAGAGTTCGGTATTTACAAGAAATGCGGTTTCATATACATCACAGCCGGTCCAGAGAGCTTCTTCGTTTTCCGAATCATAAAATCTTGGATCAAGGAGATCTGACCCTTCGGGAGTATATCCCTTGATAAGACCATAGGGCTCAAGCTGGAGGAGAACAGAAGCTGACGTTCCCCAGATAACATCTGCCACAGGGGCATCTTTTTCGGCTATGACTTTTGCTACCAGAGTACCGGTTGATTCACGGATTACTTCGACGTTGATATCAGGGTACTTTTCATAGAAAGACTCAAGATACTTATCAATCTGATCGTCTTCAAATGCGGTGTAAATAGTGAGAGAACCTGAATCAGCCTTAACGATTTCGCTGGATGATTCGGAATCGGCTACAGTTTCAGTGGTATCTGCAACTACTTCTTCGGTTACTGCATCTGTTACCGTGGTTTCTGTCTGGGCGGAGGTATCTTTCACATCCTCGATCTTCTTAACTCCACAGCCGGACAACAGAGTCATTCCCATTGATGCCGTCAAGAGTATCGACATCATTCCTTTCATTCTTTTTTTCATAATCATTTCCTCACTTTCATGTATTTCAAATCTCATCTTTAATAGCTATCGTGCTTTCCATTTATCGAGACGCTTGTGTGCATAGGAATTGGCAATCTCGTAAATTGTCCTGACAACGATATTTATTAAAAAGATCAGAATTGACATAGCCGCAGCCGCTGCGTAATCACCGTTATCATCCATGTTCAGAATAACGATGGAAGCGGGCTTGCTGGATGCGGTATATAGGAATACCACAGCCGAAACGGTAACCATAGAGTTTACAAAGAAGTATATGAATACCTCAAGGATGGCATTTATACTCATGGGAAGGGTTACCTTGAAAAACACTACCCAGAAGGGAACGCTCATGGATTCCGCCACGTTTTCATATTCACTGTCAAGTTTCTTCAATGAAGCGGAAGCAGTAACATAAGTAACTGAAAACAGGCGTATTACGGTACAGAAGATCATGATGGAAAACGTTCCGTACAGACCGTTTACACTGTTTGAAACAGCGATGCCCAAGAAGGGGATTTCGATCCAGGGCTTATTGAAATACATAATGTATCCAAGTCCCAGAACCAGACCGGGCAGAGCCATGGGCATGGTTGCAAAGAATCTGCAAGCTGTCCTTAAATGTTTGAAAGTTTTGCCCTTTTCTATAAGATACGCAAAAGCAAACACGAGGATGGTACCCAGAACCGCAACTCCCAGGGACAGCTTAAAGCTGTTTACGAAACTCACCACACCTGTTCCGTGGAGTACGGATCCAAAATCGAAGTGCTTAAGTGTGAGTGAGAAGTCATGCGGCCATCTTTTTACAAAGGCGGATAAGGCTATCACTCCGATCAGTATAAAGAAACATACTACGATCAAACTGCAGTATATCTGGTAGAAGATATCTCTTCCCTTTGATTTAGGAGGTTCATAGGATGTAGCCTTTGATGAGATCTCGTTTCTGGCATTTTTCTTTTTCATCACTATATCGATGATGAATGAGATGAATGCCGGGATGGTAAGGATAAGTCCAACCACCGCACCCATGGACATTTTTTGTTGTCCCACTACTTCCCGGTAGATATCCGTAGCCAGCACATTGTAGTTTCCGCCCACGACTTCCGGGGCACCGAAATCCGTAAAGCTCATGGTAAAGCACGCTATAAATGAATTAATGAGGCCATACCTTACGGAGGGGAGGGTAATCTTTAAAAATGTCCGAAAAGGGGATGTGCCGAATACCGCAGCTGCCTCATACAATCTGTTGTCAGCACTGTCAAGGGCCACTGAAAGGATCATGTATGCCTGGGGAAAACAGTAGACAAGCAAAGCCATGATTATTCCGTTTTTCCCGTAGAGATTACTCGGAATGTTAAAAATAGTGGTTATCAGTCCGGTCTTTCCGAAAAGGTAGATCAGTGCCATTCCGTGAACCATAGTGGGTATGAAAATAGGAAGCAATGCCAGATATTTAAAAAGCTTTTTGCCCCTGATATTTGTCCTGGTGATACCGTAGGCATACAGAAGACCTAAAAGGGTGGAGCCGGTGGCGGTTATAAGAGATACGAAAAGCGAGTGCCCTATGGATGAAAAGAGTATGGGACTGCTGAAGTACTCTCTGAAGTTTCCCAGACCTACCCAGTTTCCGAAATCATCCGTGAAGATCTGCCCGAACATCATGAGCATAGGCATAATAAGGAATATTCCGAAGAAGGCCAGCATTATGATGATAAGGAGCCTTTGGATCAACATCCCTACATGTATGTTTTTGATCGATCCTGTAACTGTTTTGGTCATGAACAACACTCCTCTTCGAAATAGTGAAGTTTACCCTTCTTGAAACGGATGGAAATAATATCACCCACTGTAAGGCGCCTTTTGAAAAACTCTTCCGCAGAAATATCAAAAGAAAGGTATTCATTATTAAGAGCCATCTCATCTTCCATAAGACTCAGCCATAACCTGTAACCGTATCCGTGAAATTCAATGGTATGGATCTTTACGTTAAATGAGTTTAATGACCTTTCTTCAACAATCTCGATATCTTCCGGACGGCATGCCTTAAGCCCTGAAGGGCCTGCGCTTAACAGTTTTTCCTCCAGCTGCTTATCCATTGTTATGTTTGCATTCTTTGAAAGGCTGCCCTTAAAAAAGTTTATTGAACCGATGAAATCCGCTACGAACGAGGAAGAGGGATTGTCGTATACTTCTACCGGAGCACCCTGTTGCATGATACATGCATTATTCATAACGACGATGGTGTCTGCCATGGTCAGAGCTTCTTCCTGATCGTGGGTGACCATTATGGTGGTGATTCCCAGTTTTTGTTGCAGGGATCTTATTTCCTTTCTGACCTTTTCTCTTACTTTTGCATCGAGGGCCGAAAGAGGCTCGTCAAGTAAAAGAAAAACGGGAGATACCACAAGTGCTCTGGCCAGGGCAATTCTTTGCTGCTGTCCGCCGGAAAGCTGCATTGGGTACTTATCTACCTGGCTTGTAAGATTAACCTGCTCCAGGATATCCATGATCTTCTTATTGAGATCTGTTTTTGAAAGATGTTTGTTTCTCAGTCCGAAGGCAATGTTCTGTCTGACTGTCATATTGGGAAAGAGAGCATATGACTGGAAAACGATACCGAAGTTTCTTCTTGAAGGAGGAAATGAGGTGGCATTTACTCCGTTAATATAAACTTCACCGGATGTGGGTTTTTCCAGACCGGCTATTATACGAAGAAGAGTAGTCTTTCCACATCCCGAAGGACCCAGCAGACATACCAGCTCACCGCGTTTGATTCGGAGATTTATGTCTTCCAGAGCGGTAAAAGATCCGTATTTTTTCTTTATATGTTTTAAGTCAAGAAAAATATCTTCCATAACTGCCTCCCGGATAAAAGAAAAAGGCGCAACCCTGTCTTTGGGAAACGCCTTTGCTTCACTTATCTCTGTCTTATTTTCGATTAAGTCTAACTTGGTACCATGTATAAGTCAACACTTATTTCACAAATTATTTTTTTTCGTTTTTTTGTAAAAAATCATTTGACTCCAACTTGGTACCATGTTAGATTTGCTCTAAAATTATTGCTTACTTCAAAACACGTACATAAAAAAAGGAATAACCAATGGCATTTACCGACAGCAAAGAGATAGAAAAGAAACGAGGCGAAATCGTTTCATATATAAGGAAGTACATTTCGACAAAAGGATTGAATTTCGGAGACAAGATTCAGTCGGAGAACGAACTTGCAAGTCTGTTTAATGTAAACAGGAATACCGTAAGATCTGCTCTGGAGAGTCTGAAAGTCCGCGGAATCTTATATTCGCAGAAAGGTAAAGGATTCTTTGTGGCTGAAAAGCCCTCAAAATTTGTAATCAAACATAATCCTTCACTGGGATTGTCCGAGATCATGGATAACGCAAAGATCGATTACCGAAACACGCTTTTAAATATTTTAAAGAGAAAACCTACGGAGAGGGAGATGAAATATCTTCAACTAAGCGAGGATGAGGAAGTCTTCTATCTGTCTCAGTTAAGGTACGTAAACGATATTCCTTTTGCCCTATGTTATTCCACAATACCGGAAAAGATGGTACCGGGACTTAATACATACTTAAATGAAAATCCTGAAGATTTCAGAGGAACCAACAGTTTTTTGATAGAAAAATACGGTTTTTCTCATCCGGTATGCAGCAAGATACTTATATGTTCTTTTCCACCGGGAGAGAAGGAAAGCAACCTGCTGGCCACACCGGCAAATATACCGATCCTTCAGCAGGAAAATATATATGTAGTTGATGAAGAGACACCAATTGAATATTTTGTTATCCGGGGAAGAAGCGACATGTTCAAGATTAGTTTAAACATAGATTAAGACACATAGGAGGAACGTATTATGAAAAAATTGGAGATCATCATTAAGCCGGAAAAGCTGGAGATGGTAAAGGAGATACTGGATGAGAACGGTATCAACGGAATGAACTTTGTAAATACCATGGGATATGGAAATCAGAACGGTGTTATAAAGTCGTACAACGGAAAAGAATACAAAATAGGATTTGTGCCTAAGATAAAGGTTGAAACTATTGTGGCTGACGAAGTAGTGGAAAAGGTTGTTAATAATATTCTCGAAGAGGTAAATACCGGACAGTACGGAGACGGAAAGATCGCAATCTATCCCGTGGAGGATTATATAAGGATCCGTACCGGTGAAAGAGGAAGTGCTGCACTGTAGGTGGTTGCTTATGGATCTGATTTCTTATCTTGATCAATTCAATATTGTTTCAATTTCCGTGCGTCTTATTCTGGCCACGCTCTTTGGAGGCATGATTGGCTTGGAACGCGGTTTTCATGGGAAAAGTGCGGGTATTAGAACCTTTTCTCTCGTGTGTCTGGGTTCTGCGGTGGTCATGGTAACGGCAGAATACTTATTGCAGTTTTATGAAGGCAGTGATGTGGCGAGAATGGGAGCGCAGGTTATCAGCGGAGTGGGATTTCTTGGTGTTGGTACAATCATCGTCACAGGAAAAAACTATGTTAAGGGACTTACCACCGCAGCAGGGCTTTGGGCTACTGCCTGTCTTGGCATAGCTCTGGGAGCCGGTTATATAATCGGTGCCGTTATCACGCTACTGCTTATGTTTTTTATTATGACAGTGTTGTCCTCCATAAGCAGGAAGACAGATGCCTATGTACCCGTAATCAGGTTATATATGGAGATAGGCAAAGAGCGCGGTGTTGATACTTTGTACGGATATGCTTCGGAGAACAGTTTCAGGATCACGTCGGTAAACAGACAGCAGAAACTGCCTCTGAAGGAAGAAGATATTCCGGTTATTTTTGAAATGGATTTGGGCAAAAGGAAGAATCATGCCGAGATCATAGAAGCTTTGCGTGGATTTGAAGATGTACATTACATCGAAGAGGTCCACTAATAAATGTTCAGGAGGTTACAAATATGGCTACCAGATCAAGTATTATGGATACCAACAGCTACCGTGGAGACTCGGACAGCCGGATTGATACCAAAACTTTGGAACTGATAAAAAGAAGAGAAAAATATATGTCGGGTTCCTACAGACTCTTTTACAGAAAGCCTGTTAACCTGGTAAGGGGTGAAGGGGAATACTTGTATGATGACAAGGGGGAAAAATATCTGGACATGTACAATAATGTTGCCAGCATCGGACATTGCCATCCCGCGGTGGTAGAGGCTGTGAACGCCCAGATGAAACTGCTCAATACCCATACCAGATACCTTCACGAAACCATAGTGGACTACAGCGAAGAGATACTGAAAGAGATGCCCGAAGAGGTGGATAAGATCATGTTCATGTGCACGGGTTCCGAGGCAAACGATCTGGCACTCAGAGTGGCACAGGAATATACAGGCGGCAAAGGCATCATTGTATCGCAGGAAGCCTATCACGGGACATCAGCCCTTACATCCGGATGCTCACCTGCCCTTGGTACGGAGCAACCTATCCTGCCATATGTAAGACTTGCAAAAACTCCGGATTATTACCGCGTGGGTGGAACGGATGAAGAGTTTATTCAATGGTATTGCAATGAGATTCAGAAGAACATTGACGACTTAAAAGAAAAAGGATATGGATTTGCCTGCTTCCTCGCCGACTCGATTTTTTCATCCGACGGTGTTCATCCCTACCCTAAGGGATTTGTTAAGGCAGCTGTGGATGTGGTACACAAAAACGGCGGAGTGTTTATAGCGGACGAGGTACAGCCCGGATTTGTTCGTACCGGAGATGCCTTCTGGGGATTTGCAAGACACGGCATAATACCTGATCTTGTCACTATGGGAAAACCTATGGGAAACGGAATACCGGTGTCGGGGCTTGCCGCTAAACATGAAGTGCTTGAAGCTTTCAGCGATAAACTTCCATATTTTAACACCTTTGGAGGAAACCCGGTTGCCATGGCGGCTGCCAAGGCGGTATTAAAGGTCATCAAAGAGGAGAAGCTTCAGGAGCATACAAAGGCGGTTGGAGCAAAGCTTCTTGAGAATCTTAAGGAAGTTCAGGCAAGGCACGCAGATATTGTAGGTGATGTGAGAGGGGCAGGATTATTCATAGGATTTGAACTGGTAAGTGATATAGTTAAGAAGACGCCGGATCAAAAGAGCGCCCTTGATCTCATCGAGCTTTTAAGAGATGACCATGTGTTGACATCTGTGTGCGGACCTCACGGAAATGTGCTTAAGATAAGGCCTACACTGGCTTTTGATTATAAGGATATAGACTGGATCTGCACAAGCCTTGACAAGTGCCTTGACCTGGTTGAAAAGCACTGAAGTGTAATTTCTGTGAAATGATTTAATTGCACAACGCTCACCCGATATAGTAGAATAAAACTACTATGTCGGGTTTTTTTTTACTTTTTTACCCCACGGGAGGTATATACATGAGATTAAATAGAAAAGATTATGAGAATACTGCCAGGCAGGCGGTTGCAGAAGGTGTGGTACTCCTTAAAAACAAAGGTTCCGTACTGCCTCTTTCAGAGGGCACCAAGGTTGCTCTTTTTGGACGTATTCAGAGCCGCTATTACAAAAGCGGTACCGGGTCCGGAGGAATGGTCAATGCAGGGAAGGTTTGGACTATTCCCGAGGCATTGGAAGAGGACGGTGTAAAGCTTGACGAAGAGTTAAAGGCAATTTACGCCGAATTCGACAAGACAAATCCCTATGATATGGGTGCGGGATTTGGTGCAGAGCCCTGGTCCCAGGAGGAGATGAAACTTGAGGCATCTGTGGCAGAGGCAGCAGCTTCAAGAAATGATGCAGCCATTGCAATTATCGGCAGAACTGCCGGAGAGGAGCAGGACTATAAAGACGCTCCCGGCGCATACAGGCTGTCAGAGACTGAAAAGGAAATGCTCCTGACCGTAAGAAAAGCCTTTGACAAGATGATCGTGCTGATGAATGTCAGCGCTGTGCTTGATATGGCTGATATTGAGGCTGCAGATCCCGATGCGATACTCTATGCATGGCAGGGCGGTGAAGTAGGCGCTCTCGGAACCGCGGACGTTATCGTGGGAAAAGTCAGCCCTTCGGGAAAACTCACCGATACCATTGCAAAAAGGATCGAAGATACCCCTGCATATCCTAATTTTGGCAGGACCGATTACAACCTTTACTGTGAAGATATCTATGTGGGATACAGATATTACTCCACCTTCGGCATGGAATCTGTGTTGTATCCTTTCGGTTTCGGGCTTTCGTACACCGAATTTGAGATCACGCCGGTAGAGTTTGTTCTTAAGGATACCTTGGGAAAGATCATCTCCGCAGATGATGACCTTTTCGTTAAGAAGGTTATTGACGATAAGGGCGCAAAATTTGAGTTTACTTTTGATGTAAAGAACATAGGAAAAGCAGCCGGAAAGGAAGTTGTACAGCTGTATGTGCACGCTCCCCAGGGAAGACTGGGAAAACCGGTGATCTCACTTGCGGGATTTACAAAAACCAAGGTACTTGAACCCGGAGAAAACTGCAGGGTAAGCATCAGCTTTACACCTTATACCATCGCTTCCTATGACGATCACCCGGCTCACCCTGCTCATCCGGATTATGCATATTCATATTCTTATATCCTTGAAGCAGGAGAATATGTATTCCTTGCGGGGGACAGCAGTGTAAAAGTTAAAATGGCCGGAAGATTTGAACTGGGTGAGACTGTTGTTATAGAAAAACTCAGTAGCCAGATGGCTCCCATAAAGGAATTTTCCAGACTTCATCCCGTAACAAGGAGCGCAGAGGGAACTGTTCCTGTTTACGAAACAGCCCACGAAGCGGTACCCCTCGCATCTTTCAGAGATATAGATGTTGCCCGGGCTGATAAGCCGGGATTCAAACCCTACACCGGAGACAAGGGATACAAACTTGCCGATGTCAGAAGCGGTAAGGTTTCCATGGAAGATTTCCTGGCACAGCTGTCAGATGAAGATCTGGCGGCCATATCCCGCGGCGAAGGAATGGGCAGCCCCAAGGTTACTGCGGGAACTGCAGCAGCTTTCGGCGGTATCAGCCCCGCTTTAAAGGAGTTTGGAATTCCCTGCGGATGCTGCTCCGACGGACCTTCCGGAATGAGAATGGACTGTGGCACAAAGGCATTTTCCCTGCCTAACGGCACACTTTTGGCCTGCACCTGGAATACCGAGTTAAACGAGGAACTCTTCGGGATGCTGGGCATCGAGATGACAAAGAACAAGATCGATGTCCTTCTGGGGCCCGGCATCAATATACACCGCCATCCTCTAAACGGCAGAAACTTTGAATACTTCAGCGAAGATCCACTCGTTACCGGTAAGATGGCTGCCGCACAGTTCAGAGGACTTAAATCCGCAGGTGTAAGCGGCACATTAAAGCATTTCTGCGGTAACAATCAGGAGACTCACAGACATGATATAGATAGTGTGATCTCCGAAAGAGCTCTGAGAGAGATCTATCTTAAGGGATTTGAGATCGCCGTAAAGGAAGGCGGAGCAGATTCCGTAATGACTACATATGGTGCAGTAAACGGTACCTGGACCAACGGCCGTCACGACCTCTGCACCTGCATTCTCCGTGGAGAGTGGGGCTTTAAGGGAATGGTAATGACCGACTGGTGGGCAAAGATCGGTGATGTGGACGGAAAGGTATCCAGAAACGATTTTGCAAGATGCGTACTTGCTCAGAATGACTGGTATGCGGTATGCCCCGATGCGGCGGTTAATTCAACGGACGATAATATTCTGACAGAGCTTTCCGCAGGAAATATCACCAGGGGACATCTTGTCAGAAATGCTGCGAATATCTGTGATTTCCTTACAAAAACCCATGCCATGGAAAGGATCATGGGGGAGGAGCCGGAACTTGAGCTTGAAGGCTTCGATGAGTCCGGGGACGGTGTGGATGCTGCGAATGTTGAGTACTTTGAGATAAAGGACGGTACTGTTATCGATCTTTCACATGTTCTGTCGATCCAGGGATGTGTATATGCCTTCGGCCTTGATGTTAAGCAGATGGGCTGCTACCGGATAGAGATCACGGGAAAGAGCGACCTTTCCGAGCTGGCTCAGATCCCCATCGGTATTTTCTTCCAGAGCATACCCAGCGGAACCTTTACCTTCAACGGTACCGGCGGAGAGTGGAAGACTCTTGAGAGAAAGATACTGCTAAGCTCAAAATACGGCGTTATCAGGTTCTATTTCGGCGGAAACGGGCTGAACTTAAAAGATCTGAAGTTCGTATACGAGAAGCCCTTTGATCCCGAGCTTGGCTGGGACGGATATGCCGATTATATTAAGGGCTAAAAATATATAAACCTACGAAATAATGGTTTACCTTTTGAACGTTTTTTAGTAAAATATAAGGCGAAGAGATGCTTATTTAAGAGTGTTTCTTCGCCTTGTTTTTTTAGGGGGACATTTATTTAACGGGGGAATGAAAAAACATGGCGGGAAAGGATCTTGATTTTGAAGATTGACAGGTTGGAAACGGGTGTAAACACTAACGCTGTCTTCTTCTTTAGTCTTGCGCTGAATAAGGATCATATCATTGAAAAGGTCGATCTTAATGCCAGAGAATTCTTTGGTGAGAACATCGGCTCCGTATTCAGCGAACTCGGTTCTACCGAAGAGATAAAGCAGGAGATAAAAGACTTTCTCGATACATTGCCCGTTTACAAGGAAGCAAGGGTTATTACCCATATATTGGACCGCAACGAGAATCCGCACCTTGTCGATATCATCGGAAGATATCGGGAGGATGGGGAGCTTTGCTATGCCCTGGAAATTTGGGAATTGCCGAATCTGGAGTGTGAAGCCCTTTTATATCGCAACAATATCTGGAAATATAGGTTTTTCCTCGGTCTGGTGGGACAGAGCCTTTTTGATTACGATATAGAAAAGAATTTTATTTCCATCTACAGATATGTGGGAAACAGATCGGTCAGACTCTTTTATGATGATTTCGACGTCTTCATCGAAAAGATGATCGAAACCTCTGAAAAGACGGAAAAGAACACCTCCATGATATACAGACTCAGAGACTCCTTTAAGTCGGGACGAAGCGTTCTGGACGCTTCCATCAGGACGGGAGTTCTGAATGAAGAGAAAAAGCTGCAGAATCTGCTTATCAGAGCCCGTTATGATGATCTGAGGGGAACAGGTATGATCTTCGGCGTTATCAGCAATTTGAACGAAGATGAGAGCGATGTCCCCTTCTATATGACTACTGCGGGTATCGATTCCGTTACCGGCCTCTTAAACAAAAGATCCCTGGTGGAATACTCCGAATTTATCCTTACAGGCGAAGCCACCAAGGACCGCCGCCACTATATGGCTCTCCTTGATATAGATAACTTCAAGAGCATCAACGACAATTACGGGCATCAGATGGGTGATAAAGCGATCCTGATCCTGGCAAATGTTTTGAAGGATGTCATCAGGGACAGCGGAATAATCGGCAGATACGGCGGTGATGAATTCTTTATCTTAACGGACAGGATAGACGATGAGGAAACCCTCAGAAGCCTCTTGCGAAGGATAAGGACAAACAGCGCCGCAGCCGCAAAAGAAAAGCTGGGTATGGATAAGTTTTCCATCTCCATCGGTGTGTCGGATTCCTATCAGGACGGAAAAACCTTCAACGAACTTTTGACATTGGCGGATAAGTCCTTATATATCGCAAAGGAAAAGGGAAAAGACAGATATATTATCTACAGGCCGAATATGCACAGCGGGATATCCGTCGGTTCGGAAAAGCGCGGCATATCTTCTTTTGATGAACAGTCAAAATCCATAAACAGAGTCATAAAGCAGCTTTTCTTTGAAAAAGAATGTGTGGTGGCGGATATTTTGAAGGATGTGACAAAGAGCTTTGATCTGGACAGCATAGATGTTTTCTATAAAGATGCCGACAAGCCTATGTTCAGCGAAGGCAAGTATCCTTCGGAACTGACTATGAGGGATTTTGTTTCGAATCAGAAATACATGACCAGATTTGATGAAAACGGCGTGCACGTTATGAACAATATCGGAAGTCTGAGGCATACAAACGAAAAGCTCTTTGACCTGATGGAAGAGAAAAAGTGTATGTCCCTTTTGCAGGTGGCACTGCCGAATTGCGATAATCCGGAATACTTTTTCAGCTGTAATATGCTGAACAGGATCCATAAATGGAGCGATGCCGAGGTCAGCAATCTGGGACTTTTGGGCGCACTTATTTACGGAGTCCTATCAAAAAAGACGTAAATAGAATTTACGAACCTCAGGGTTTTTGAAAATAAAGGAGAAAAGAAAAGATGGAAATGACACTACGTTGGTACGGTTCAAAGTTTGATACCGTTACCCTGAAACAGATCAGACAGATCCCCGGAGTGACGGGAGTCATCACGACTCTTTATGATACACAGCCCGGTGAGGTGTGGAGCAGAGAGCGGATCAAGGCGCTAAAGGATGAAGTGGAGGCAGCAGGTCTTCATATTTCGGGAATAGAGAGCGTTAATGTCCATGATGCCATAAAGACAGGTGCACCGGAGAGAGAACAGTATATAGCAAATTATATCGAGACCCTTGAAAATCTGGGCAAGGAAGATATTCATCTGGTATGTTACAATTTCATGCCGGTATTTGACTGGACCAGAACAGAACTTGCGAGGGTACGTCCCGACGGTTCCACAGTTCTCGCATACACACAGGAAGCGGTGGATGCCATCAAGCCCGAGAATATGTTTGATATGATCGCGGGAGATGCGAACGGAGCCATCCTGCCCGGCTGGGAGCCTGAGAGAATGGCTCATATCAAGGAACTTTTTGAACAGTACAAGGATATTGACGATGAAAAACTTTTTGCAAACTTAAAGTATTTCCTGGAAAAGATCATGCCGGTTTGCAATGAGTACGATATAAAGATGGCGATCCATCCCGATGACCCCGCATGGAGCGTTTTCGGACTTCCCAGGATAATCATAAACAAAAAGAATATCTTAAGGATGATGCAGATGGTGGATGATCCCCACAACGGAGTTACATTCTGCTCGGGTTCATACGGAACAAATCTTGAGAATGACCTTCCCGATATGATCAGATCCTTAAAGGGAAGAATACATTTCGCACATGTGAGAAATCTTAAGTTCCATTCTCCCACAAATTTTGAAGAGTCTGCGCATCTTTCATCCGACGGAA
>ODAI014676722.1_pt1 | contig 13769 bp, 12 predicted proteins | sample 1539321 | NCBI WGS metagenome assembly ODAI01 (sample SAMN02144231, study PRJEB22623) | gut metagenome | biome: sheep rumen | host: Ovis aries | place: New Zealand
AGCTCCGTGCGCAGCCAGCGTTCGTTCAGGTCGGCCAGGGTGATGCGCTTGCAGCGCTGGATGGTGTCCACCAGCCACACGTATTGCTTGAAGAGGAAGGATGCTTTCATTTGCTGTGGTATTCGATATTGTTTTCGGCGGCTGCGGGGAGCTGTTCTTCTTCGGTGGTGAAGGGGGCGGGAGCATGCTTATAGCGTGCAAGCATGTTGCTGTTGAGCAGCAGCTCCACCTCGCGCATAGTGTGATCTATCTGATGAGGGGTCAGTTGGCATTCCCACACTACGATGACCTGCCAGCCGTTCTCCTGCAGCAGTTGGTAGTTCCGCTGGTCGCGCTCCTGGTTGCGCTTGATCTTCGCCATCCAGAACGCGCGGTTCGACTGTGGAATCTTGCAGCAAGCGGAGTTCTCAATCTGTGCAGCACCGTAGTCCACATCCTTTTCACTTTTCAATTTTGAATTTTCAATTTGTGCAGCAAGGGAGTCCTCGGAGCAGACATCCTTTTCACTTTCCAATTTTGAATTTTCAATTTGTGCAGTTGAAAACTGCACTCCGTGTCCGTGCCAGAAGCAGCCGTTCACGAAGATTGCCGTGCGGTAAGGCCGCATCACGATGTCCGGCTTGCCGGGCACGCTCTTCACGTTCAGGCGGTAGCGGTAGCCGTGGTGCCAAAGCCAGCGGCGCACCTTCAGCTCGGGTTTCGTGTCCCGGCTGCGGATGTGCGACATGCACCGGTGCCGCTGCTCAGCTGTCATCGTGTCGGTCATAAGGCTATTTCTTCATGGATTGACCCAACCTTGTATGGTATAGTCTTTCACAATGGCGTTGGCCCACTTGCGGAATTGCACCGCCCGCTCGTTGTTCACCTTGAAACCCACAGCGATAATCATCTGTAGGCTATAGTGGTTGGTATTGTATGTTTTACCATCGGATGCAGTTATCCAATATTTTCGGATAACTGAATTCTCATCCAGTTCATGGTCTTCCAAAATCTTCTTGATATGGTAGTTGATAGTCCTGACATCAACACCATACGGCTCTGCCATCATTCGTTGAGTCAGCCAGACATTCTCATCCTCGTATCGCAGTCCCACGCTCTCAGGTTGGTCGCCAATGGTGGTGACAAAGGTAAGATACTCCGCAGCCGCGCTGCGGATGGTTATTTCGTGTTTGGTCTTGCGTGGCATGATTTCTTATTTGCTATCTTTCATCTTCATTATTTGAACGGAGTCTTTCTAATGGTAACAACCACGGGCTATAACTGTCGGCTCCTTTTTTTGTAATGACAGAGAAATCCAACTCTCCTACATTTACTTCTTGCTCGGTATTCACCTCATATACCAAATAAAGATCCTCACCTTGTTTGGTAACCACCATTGGCACCATTTTATCTTTAGGTACCAATTTGGGGCCATTACCCATTATTTTATATGCTTTCTTGTCTCTTTTATTGTGAAGAATTAAATATTTAGCTTTGGTGAATCCCTCTACTAATTGCAAGGTTGCCCCATCCATTTTGAGAGCTACGCCAACTTTTTTAGTTTCTGTTATTTTTTCTAATGCTTGAACAAATTGCACATCTTCTTTTACAATCAACAAAGCCAAATCAGTCTCGTTAGCATAAATCACTCCATCGGGGGGTGGCGTATGCAGCTCGTTGCGTTTGTCCACTCCTAAATCACATTCAAGTATCTCAAAATATGGTACTAATAGTTCTTTTACCCGCTCATTCTCCGTTTCTATATCCTTGCACTCTTTTTCACTCATTTCTTTTGTTGACTTTTTAAGGGCTAGTGAATAATAGGTTTGCCCTTGCTCACTGTCGCTATAAGGTTGAAACACCTTACCATGCACATCTTTGAATCGTTCATGTAGTAACGTATGGCCATCAATATGCTCTCGTGGTGTCATCACATAAAAATGAAACTCCTTGTTCAAGCCATCAATGATTTCTTTTCGGAATTGAGCTTTTACCTTATCCGACCATACCTGTTGTTCCATTTTGCGGTTCTTTGCATATAGGGAAAGTACAAATAGGAAGTTGACATTATAGTGAGCCACCAAAATTGTATCGCGGTCAAAAAGACGGTTTTTAAAATGATACGAGACATGGAACCGCTCCCCATTGGCTGTAGGTATAGATGTTATACTACTGTCGTTGTATCCATTGGATGATATATCGTCTATTTTAGCACTGATGAAGAAGTTTGGAACAATGTCGTATCCTTCCGTTTCTTCATCACGATAGACGAGGGCTCTTTTTCTATCTTCTTCTTTATCGCTATGGAAGAGGTCGAGATTGTATTGAATCAAATTGCGGGCATAAGTATATTGTTTGGCGATTGAGTCATCGGTGATTTGATGTCCTCTATTGTAGTATTTGCTGTCTCCAATGTAATAAATCTTGTCATTAAACTCAGTGAGACCTTGATAGCGGTATAAATGGTCAAGTCGCTTATTGTCCTCTTGCACCTTCATCTTGCACACCTCATCATCTTTGTCGCTCAACAACTCATCGACCATATCTTCAAACACCGATGGGAAACTGTGTATCAACAAATAGTCTTTCTTGTCACAATGGATGGCCACCTTGTATGCAATATCAAAGAAAGCATAACACAAATTCCAAATCTCAAGATCCCTATCGGAAAAGTATTTGTATTTTATCTGTTTAAGCCGTCGTTTGCCTGTCCCCTTAATGTATTGCTCGAACCGCTTTCCTGTGATAAGGTCGAAGTTGGCGTTTAGGTGAACTGGGAAATTATATTTCTCATGGATATGGTAAAGGATGGAATAGTATATTATCAGCAGTTCTTCGTCATAATTGACTTGTTTTTTCTTGTTGACTGGTTTGTAGTAGATTGGTGTATCTTCTTGTACCAATACCCGGTTTTGAGCAATGGTTTTTGTCCAGTTGATTTTATTATTGCCACTATGGATGTTACGCAGGATAAATGTGAGGTAGTCTTGATTCTTTTTGTTAAAATCCAATAGAGCCAAAACAACATCCACAAATGTGTATCTGTCACGACGTTTTCCGCGCCCCATTTGGGTGATTTCAGGATTTACCGCAATGTCGCTGTTAGGATTTCTATGTCGATATACATCGATTGCCCGATACACCCACAATGAGAAGTCATAGACAAATGCCAGCATGTCTTTCCCCACACCTTCCTCACCTTGTCGATTAACGTGGAGGAACCTCTCGGGAGCATATCCAGATATCTGCCCCTCATTTTCAATGGAACCAACTTTTCCAAGAGCTATCCCATTTTCATCCAACAGTACATTAGGGAGAATGAATACACAGTCTTCAAGTTTGCGGCTATAGAAATAACCGACATAGTCGACACTGAGCTTCGTGTCGCTTTCAACATGTTTTGCATTGATTTTCCCTTCTGCCAATATCTCTTCTAGCGAGGGCTTGTTATCCTCGCCAAAAGGGTACTTTTCATAATGATAGTTTTCAAACAGAATATGCATCTCTTAATCTAGTCGGAAAGACACGTTAAGTTCTTTACCTATCTTTATAAGCATTCTATGCATACTGTTGGTCCCCTTCATGATGTAGACGCCGTCAACCATCACATACGAATATGGTGGAGGGGGTGTTTGTTGCGCATTTTTACATATCAGCGGAAGGTTATGTCTGTGGAGTTTTGAAGTCTCACCGATTTCTGCAGATTTTTCTATCCCGAATTTCTTCAATGCAGCAACGTAAGTAGCGAATCTGTCGCCTTCGTCAATCACTGTTCCGTCGCTAAAAGTCACTCTAGTGAAGTTGCTCTTCCCTCCATTCCTCTTCAAGTCTTGTTCCGACAGACCGTCATCCGTTTCTTCATCCGCTGCACTAACACCCGCGTCATTCGCTTTCAACCGATCTTCCTTAATCATCTTTTCCATCACTTCACACAACACCTCTTCTTCTTTCATCACATTGTCAAGGAATGTCCTTAATGCATCGCTGTTGATAGACTCCCCTTCCTCGTCGAAGAAATCTGGGAACTTCATTTGTTTCCCGTCTTTTTTCATTAGATCAACAATCTCTGCGTATTCATTGTCTTTCATGATATCGGTCCAGAGATAAAACAGCACCTTGTTGACGAAAGTATCAGCTGTGACGTAGTCCACCTGCATGGTCACGGGGTCTTTCTCAATGAGTTTTCCATCTTTGCCTATTTCACCCACTTTTGTCCACTCGAGATGTTCGGTTGCTTTTGCGAAGAAGTAGCCCATCTGTTTGTCTGCCGACTCTGTTGCCGTGTAGATTATATCATTCATGCGTTGAAGGAATCTCCACCAGTCGTAAGCTCTTACCCTGTTATCTTGAATGTCATCCACCAAAATCTTCCATCCGAGAGGTTTCTTTGTATCTTTGTCTTTTCCCTCGGTTATCTTTATGTATTTCCAATCCCAGCGGCGTTTGAAGGCACTGTCGATGGGGAAGAGGCTCTGGTCGCTGGTGTTCATCGTCGCCCAGATGTAGAGGTTTGAGGGGAGTAAAAGTTTCTTGCCCTCTTTCACGCCGTCCGGAAAGTCTGTACGGGAGCTTTTTTCCAGTTTCTTGGAAATGTAGTTGGCCAGGTCTGTATCGGCATCAATAGGGTATTCGGACACACCGTCCTTGCGGTCAAGCAGTTGGAATAGGTCTCCAAAAATCTGTGCACAGTTACCACGATTAATTTCCTCAATGATTAGGTAAACATCCTCCTCAGTGTTCCAAGCTTTCACATACGCAGTGGTAAAGGCCTGTGGGGTGAATTCGTAAGTAATCTTATCGGGATCGTGATGTGGGAGAAGATGTATAAACTTAATGTATTTGTTGACTTCAACATTGTAATCCTTGGGTACTCCAGCGAGCTCAATCAGCTTGGTCACATTGACACTCATATATTCTCCGTCGATATAAGGATAGTACTCCAGGCAGAATTGCTGAAGCCCTCCAATTTTCCCAAGTTCTTCGTTTTTATAATAACTTCCTAATGCTTTTGCCAAATCATCCAAAGACATATCCATCTTTGGCTGTTTAAACGACTTTATTTTTGTCGGCTTGTAGCATCCAACGAAGGTGGAATAGTCGCTATCTGGGTGGAATGTGGTGCGGAAGACTCGACCTTCTTTTTCTGCTTGTTCTGTATTGTTTTTTATGGTCTTTGATTTACCAGTTCCTGGAGCGCCATAGAAAATTTGATGGAGAGATCGGCGACTTACATCAATTTGCTCACGCCCTTCTTCTTTCCGATCATTATATGGTTCTAGTACATTTGTTATCCACACATCAAAAACTCCATCATTGGCTTTTTTTATATGCAAGTCTGAGTATCCCCCAGCCAAATAATTTCTAATGGTGAATTTTGCATTCTTAATTTCACCAGTATGGCTTTTATATGAAACATCTTCTAAAAGGCCATTAAAATAGAATCGACGATCTATTTCACCGTTCTTTTGAGGTACATCTTTTCTTGCATTCCATACTTGAGTTCGAGTTTCCACCTGTATATCATCCTGTGTAAAAAAGCAATCAAGGAATGCTAACTGGTCCAATACAAATACTTCAGAAAAAGGAATGGTTTTATGAATGGAAGAATTATCGTATTTTCTAGGAAGAATAGATGCAATGAATAGGATTGCTTTTTGAAGATTTTCTTTGCTAAATCTTACGATAATCTGTTCGCCTGCATCCTTGAACATCTCATAATGTTCATTATCAAGGAACAGGTCTGTATTTTTGGCGTCACCTGCGTTCAATGCCCTATAACTGGCATTGGTGTCGTTGATGTGTTTAATGATTTCTTCCATATCATTCTCTAATTATTCTGTTATTAATCAAATAATAAAGTACTGCATATATGGTATTCACGCTTACAGCATTACCAGCCTGCTTGTACATTGCGCCATCAGCAACCTTTGCCTTACCTGCTTTTGTGGCGAAATCTTTTGGAAATCCCTGTAGCATAAATGCTTCTTTCGGGGTAAGTTTTCGTATTGGTATTCTTGCAAGTTGTGCTTTCGTCATTCTTTCTGAAGGTCTATCTGCACCTTTTGATTGAATAAACAAGTCGCTATAATAGTTGTCTTGACAGGCCCTATGCATCTTATGCATGGTGGCAGTTAGTGGGCGAGCAATAATCTGATCAATCTCAGATTTTGATTTGAACCCTGCACTTCCATCGCTTAATAGTGTGGGTTTAATCCTGTCTGAAAGGTAATATTTCTCATCTACTTGCTTTTCTAAAACTTCAATGACAGAATCGTAAATCAATAAAGAACATTTTTCCCGTTTTATTCTATCAAATTCTCTCTTTACTAGTTCGGACGAGAACTCAAACATACCTAATCTTTTTCTCCTTGCAAAAATGATGGTTCTATTGCGTTTTTGAGGAAGGCCAAAATCATTGGAGTTGAATACATCCATCTTAACGGTGTATCCCGCATTCTCAAGCTCACTCTTGATAACGGAGATTGTGTTCCCCTTATCATGGTTCATTAAGTTCTTCACGTTTTCTAATAGGACAAAACGAGGATGTCTCTCGTTGACCATGTCCATAATACGGAAAAACATTTGTCCTCTTTCTTCATCAAAACCCTCTTGGCTTCCCATCATACTAAATGTTTGACAGGGGAAACCTCCTGAAAGAAGGTCGTATTTTGGAAGTTTTTTCATAGCGTGTTTGTCTTTCACAAACGCTACAATATCTCCCATTGCCAACTCGCCTTTTGTGTTGTAATTGGCATTGTATGTATCGATAGCTTTCTGTTCAATTTCCGAATATGCCACAGTTTGAATAGATAGACCTAAATCTTTTGAGATAAGATCCATTGCTCGCCTAAAGCCTCCAACTCCTGCAAATAGCTCTACATGATTCATGCGAACTTCATTATGCCGTCTCCTATGGCTTTAGCGAGTTTAACAGGCACTGCATTACCAATCTGTGCGTACCATAAATTCTGAGCACCCGTGAAAATATAATCATCAGGGAATGTTTGAATACGAGCCGCTTCTCTTGGGCTTAAACCACGAGCTTCCCAGGGATGAATATACATGTTGCAGTCAAACTTCATATGAGAAGTGATGGTCTTGCATATTTGGGTTTCATCTAATTTGAAGTATTTGTCTTTGAAAATGCCATTGCGCCGTTTATAGGGCATTATGTCAGCGATAGATTCGTGAAGCGAGTTGGCACCTTGAGGGAGTCTTCTATATATCTCTATATCACGAGGATTGTTGTATCTATTTTTGTGATTATAGAGCTTGTGTATTTCACGTCCGTCATTTATGAAGTCGTAGAAACTATTCTTTACGTATTCAAAATCCATTTCAGTAAAACCGGATTCAATATTCTCGATATCCTTAGCGCCCTTTTGTTTTCTAGGTTCTAAATGTGGTAGCCCTAACAATGCATCTCGCAGAACATAAGGTTGTCTTTTGTGCTTTTCAATTTCTGCAAATATTTTCTTGGGAGAAATACCTATTCGATTTCCTATCATAATAAAGCGTTCTCGATTCTGAGGAACTCCAAAATCTTGAGCTTTTAGAATTGCATAATCATATTGATAATCATCACCAAGATAGTTGTTGAAGTTCTGAATAATCTCGTCAAACTTATTCATCATGCCCTTTACGTTCTCCATAATGAAGAATCTGGGACGAACATAATTAAGAAAAATAAGATACTGTTTGTATAAATTGTTTCGCGGGTCATCTATAAGTCTTTGGCGATTCGCCATTGAAAAGCCTTGGCAGGGAGGACCGCCACATACAAGTGTTACGTCTTTAAAATATTTTTTGTAATCTTTACTATTTTCATTGAGCTGTGCAATATCTCCAACGTAATAATGGGTGTCACTAAGATTATGATTTACCTTGTGTGTATGTGCGAATTGTTCCACAATTTCATTTACAAAACAAAGACTAAACCCAGCTTGTTCCAACCCCAAGCTTAGCCCACCGCATCCAGCGAACAAGTCTATAAATGTATATTTTTTCTTTGCCATAATTCCCAATCTATGCCACTAAAATATTGTCAATAGTTAGTGAACCATCCCCTTTGAGTGTAATATTGTCACGGTTTTCTTGGAAACATGACCTCTGAAAAGGCTCCAATTCCTTGTTGAAGACAGCGTCTTCGTAGGCTGTTTTCAAATCGTCTACAGCATTGCTAATAGAATTCCCTCCAAGAAAAGATGAGAGAAAAGACATTGCTATACCACAAGTTACATCGTCTATCCCATAAGGGCAATTGGCATTGCCCTTATAGCCAACGTATGCTTTGGTATTGTTACTGACCAGCACATCTGCAAGTGTACCCCCATTAAAGCATGAGAACGTGTATATCAAAGCATTGGAGAATATGTAATGATTGTCAGTGGGAGTAACTATATTTTCATTATTCATGCAAAAAGACTCATCAGTGCCATGTCCAAACCAACAGCATAAGAAGTTCTTGGAATTCACAAGCGCAAGTTTTTCGGACAGATTCTGTCTGTTGACAGTATCGTGACAATAGACGGCATTATGCACTATAACGTCATACTTTGTGCGTTCAAATTGTTCAAGTAACTGGCATGCAGAATTTTTCAGCATAACACATAGTTCTCCGATATTCTCGGCAACATCATCCGCAATAACAACCGCATTGAGTCTCATTTTTCTCTCATATTATTTGTGAACAATTCTGTCGCAAGACTCAATATGCCACGTGTGGTTTCTTTGCCAAATTCATCTTGTCTGCGAATGGATACAAGGATGTCATTCAACGTATAGACCTTATCGCCAGAACGCATATAGGGCTTGTTCCGCTTTTCCGGATTTTGTTTTTGAATCCATTTCTCCATTACCGAGCGGATATCGTTCTGAATCCTGTCGTAGGCATTGCGTATGGCATTAACTATTGTGTCCGTATTGGAATCCTTAGGAACACAACTGAAAGCATTCCCTTTGAACATCTTGTTGGCCTCGGTAGCATCAATGCTGGCTCCTGTAAAGACGATGACAGGCACTAATACAGAGACTTCATCGATGTCTCTCAGAACATCGTCACCTTGAAGCGTACTGCTGTTGAACTTCCAATCGAGGATAACCACAATGTCTTTGTCGATATTTTCTTTTACAAACGCCAACCCTTCAGACGGCTTTTGAAAATAGTGGATTTCATCCACCTGATCACTGATATCATCGAGGAACGCATCTTCTTTCATTTTCTCATCATCATCTATGTAGACGATGGTAATATTCATCTTCTCAGCCATATATTAATGCATTAAAGGTATAACAATCTTGAAAGTAGCCCCCGTGGGTTTAAACACGTTGGGCTCAAGAGAGATGGTGCCCTTGATGGAGTTTAACCGTGTTCGCACAATATAAAGCCCAAGGCCTGCACCACCCAAATCAGCGGTTGTCGTATAAAAAACATCAAAAATCCTGTCACGGTTTTCTTCGGGAATCCCCGGACCATTATCGGAGAATAGCATGACAAGGTTGTCGTTCTCTCGATAAACCGAACAATTGATTCTTTTGTCTTGAGTGTTACGTAATGCTTTCACCGAATTGTCTATTAGGTTTCCAAACATATCTTGGAATGCCTTTTTGTTGTATGACAATTCGAAATCATCTTCAACCACGTATTCTGCTTTAATGTCCTCTTCTTCGAACAGATAGTGATATCGGTCTTCAAACAGTTCTTTAATAGCATTACGTATATCAAAGTACTCGAATGTTGAATCGTCTTCTGCATAGCTCAGCATGAAATTCATCGCTTTGGAGAGATTGTTCATCTCATCGAATATTCGACGTGCATGCTTTACAGATTTGTCCTGTTTTTGTCCAAGGGGTATCCATTTGGCCACAAACTCGGCAGAACGTTTGATGATACCAATGGAAATTCTAAGAATATGTGAAATTTGGCCAGCGTATGCCTGTAGTGATACCAAGCTGAACATGATGTTTTCTTGTTGTCGCTTATCTTCCTCCATCCGTTCGTAATCTTTGGTGGATGCAGAGACGTTTTGTTTAATCTCTCCTAATCTCTCTGTAATGTCATTCAATTCTGATTCCACCTCGGGCGAAGCGAAGAACGACTGCTGCTTGATGCGGTTGATTTTCCGCTTGATGTCATCGATGTCCGTATCGGCTTTCTTTAGTCTCTCGGCATTCTCTTTTTTCTTGCTATCTTTTTTGTGTTTCAGATAGAGCTCTATCTGATGAATTTGATTAATCACAAAAACTTTCAGACCTGTCCATTCTTTGGTGTCAACAAAGTCTTGCCTATTGGTAGAGTCTTTTATTTCCGGATTTAGTTCATCTTTAATATCTACCCATCCAATAATATCTCTGGTGCTCAGTCTTTCAAAGAAGCCCGACCAACGTCGTTTGTCAATCCCGAAAAGATCTTTCTGTTCATCCCTACTGGCTTTATATTCGGCAAAAGGAGTTGCTACTATACCGTCTCTGTAGACTTTAATGCCGTCGATACGGTCTTCTTTCGTAAAGTTTTTCTTGCCTTCCTGATCGTAATAATAGATTGTAAAGCCTATGGGACCAAAAATCTCGGCTTCCTTTTCCTTTACAATAAGACGGCCTTTGTTTTCTTCAAGGAACTCTTGATAATATTTTTTCTTGTCTGCATCGAATCTGTAATTCAACGTGTATGACAATGTTGCCTTTGCCAAAACCAAACTTTCTACTGGTCTGTCATCGTATGCTTTATATTCCGGAACGTGGAACTTAATGCCAAACGGATACTTTACGTTCAACGTTGGTTTGACTATTTTTGACAACTCACGATATGCTCGTAGGACATCTCTCTCGAGCCATACATCATTCAAGGAAGAAATTTCCAAAATTGTTCCTTGAACATTTTCATCGCCCGGTTCAGTCCAGTATTTATTGTCAATATCTGTGAACAATTTTTGTTCTTCCTGATTCTCGTCAAAATTCAACTTAAGCTGTCGGTCTTCCTCCTCAGAGTATTTCGTCCAATCTGTTTCCAAACAATGCCATACCGAAGCCCCCTTCTTCTTTGTCCTCATCACCAACTTCCCACCAAGTTTATCTACAGCAAAGCGACCAACTCCTTTTTTGCCTGCAACTACACGATTATAGGGCTCTGGAGATGTTTTTTTTCTTCGTTTGCTGCTAGTACCAATAACCATCCATTTGTCACGAATATCCTCAAATGTCATACCCAATCCATCATCTCTGATAATAATTCTGCTCTTGTCAGACAAAGGATTAAGAGATTCAAATGTAATATCCACCTTTTCAGCATTAGCATCATAACAGTTCTTTACAAGCTCAAACAAAGCCGTGATTCTGTCTGTTATCAACTCACGACCTAGCAAGCGAAAAGTGCTTACATCAAATTTGAAATGTAATATTGAAGGGTTATTGTTCTCCATATTCTAGTATCTTTTCGAAAACAGCCTTTGCCAATAATGGCGGAACTGCATTCCCAATCTGTTGCTGAATATGCATCAAACTTCCCTTAAAGATGAATCTGTCAGGGAAACTCTGTAGGCGGGCAGCCTCTCTTACCGACAATCCTCTGTCTTGGAACGGATGTATCAACATGTTCTTCCGATAATTTGAAATAACTACAGATGGTTTGTCGGCAATTAGTCTCTTGTAGATTCCACTATGGCATTTATTCTTATCTTTGTAATTGGTCATTAGTTCCTCTGGAATGACACGCCAATTTTGTCCTTGACCAATGTATTTGTATCTCTCAATGACATAGTCTGCGTTTCTTGAAACATAGTTCTGTTTAGAAGTCCGGGATCCTTTGCGCATCAATTTTGCATATTCCCCTGCTTCTTTTGCCGTACATTTGTATGGCAGGGAATCTTCCATTTGACCATTAATCAGTTCGGGGAGGTCTCCGATTGCGTCCATTACGGAATATATTGTCTTCTGCTTCTCGGGAAACTGGAATACAATGCCGTTCCGATTTCCAACCATAATGAATCGATTTCGGTGTTGTGGTACACCATAATCGGAAGCAACTACGATTGAATCATTTACAGTATAACCTAATTCCTCAAAGCAATGTTTTACCTTATTTCGAAGATTCCCTTTTTCGAATCTGTAAAATCCTTCAACATTTTCAAACAAGAACCAATCGGGTTTGAGTACAGAAACAAATCTTAAAAACTCTTCAAACAGGCTGTTGTTTGGGTTCTGCATGTTACGGGTTACCGTATTGGATGTTGAAAAACCTTGACAAGGAGGTCCACCAAAAATAATTAGTTGGTCATCCGCACCAATAGGGGTATAGTATTGTAAGGGATTTATATTGTGTATATCGTCACAAATGACGGGTGTGTTATTGTGGTTAAAACGATAGGTTTCGGCTGCACTTTTGTCTTTCTCAACGGCATATATAACAAAAATACCAGCCATCTCAGCACCTAAACTGAGACCACCGGCTCCACAGAATATGTCAATGCCGTACAGCATAATATTTTAGTTAAATGTCTGTTATCCCGTTCCTTGATACTATTAGTAATAAATTATTATATTGCAAAGATACGATTTTTTCCTGGGTTTTCGGGTTTTTTGGCGGGGAAAAAATATTTTTTGTATATTTGCAGGGTGGATGTTTTTGGGAAGGTTGGCGTAAGGTGTTGTGGGGCTGTGAGTAGGGCCAATGTTTTAACGATAGAAGAACGTTATTTCTACGTTTGTATGACGATATACTATCGTCGAAATATCGTTGATGTATCGTTGAAGTATCGTTGATGTGACGAACCTTGATTGGTTTTTCAGTTTTTGACAATATATTTTTTCAGTTTTTGACAATATAAAAAGTACAGGATTATGGCTAGGTTGAAGCACAAAGGTGTCACCCTCAGCGGGACGCTGAGGAAGGACGGGGTGTCGTTTTACACCCGTGGCGGTAAGGTGATTATGCGGTCGGCAAAGAGCGAGCAGCCGTTGCGGCGCACACGCGGACAGTTCGTTGCCAGGCAGCGGCTGGCGCATAACAACACGCTGTGGAAACGGCTGCGCGATGCGGCGGAGCCGATGTTTGCGGGCAGCGTGACGGCTTACGCCCGTTTCCGCACGTTGATGAGCAAGCTGCCTGTGGTTTTCTTGACCAAGAAGGAGCATGAGAATATGGCTTCGCTGCTGCTGGAGGGGATGCCGGTGAGCGACGGCCTCTTGCAGAATCTGGATTACCGCCTGGGCGAGGTGGAGGGCGAGCCGGCGTTGCTGACGTCGGTGCGGATGAAGGGCCCGTTGCCCGAAGGGGCTGAGGCGTTGGATGTGGCGGCAGCCCTGTGCGGTGCGGATGCCGACCTGCAGCGGGGCGACAGGCTGCGACTGTACCGGTTGTGCCAGAAGGAGGAGGAGGGTGTGCCGAAGGTGTATGTGACGGCCGAGGAGTTGCTGCTGGATGGTGATTGCGGGGGCACGGGTTTCAGCGGGATGGCGCTGCTGTGCGTGGACGGACGTCTGGCATTGGTGGGGGATGAGTTCCGCGACGAGATGTGGGGTTGGGCGTTGGTGCGCATCAGCGGCGAATGGTGCTCGAGCCAGTCTGTGGCGACGCGCTGCACGCTTTATGAGCGATACACCACCGAGGAGGCTCTGGCCCGCGCGGCGGAGAGCTACGGCGGGCTGACGGGAGCGCAGTGAGTCGGGCGGCCCTCGGTCCGCGACGATGTCCGGCACAGCATTGATACAATAAAGCATTGATTGTAGCGTTATTGAATGGTTATGGCACAGCCGATCAGTATTTCTGAGCATTTCGGGTATCGCAAGTTGTTGCG
>ODAI011556947.1_pt1 | contig 13768 bp, 12 predicted proteins | sample 1539321 | NCBI WGS metagenome assembly ODAI01 (sample SAMN02144231, study PRJEB22623) | gut metagenome | biome: sheep rumen | host: Ovis aries | place: New Zealand
GATACAGATACTCCAGAGAACAGAGAACAGGCTTACTACGACATGGCTATGCTGACAGAAGAAATGATCATGCGTAACCGTACACACGGCGGCTACAAAGTATTGCTCGACGACCTCTTCGAGTTTGTTGAACAGTTCAACGCAGACATGATCATCCTCTGGGAGCACATCACATGCAAGGCTCTGGATGGCATGCACGGACTCTTTGAGGACAGAGCAAGAGAGCTCGGCATTCCTCTGATCTGGGTAGACCATCAGCTCTTCGACCCTCGTGTTGTTTCGAGACAGGGCGTCAGAGACCAGGTCAACCAGTACATGAGAACAGTCATGCAGGAAGAGCCGCTCGACCCAACACTCGAAGTGCTCGACGACGAGAACGCATGGTAAAGGCAATATAGTTAAAACGATTCGGATAATACATACCGGAGGCAACAATAATGAAAAAGAAATTAGCAAAAGCTTTACTGTATTTGATGACTGGCGGACTCGCATTCTTTGTAGTCACATTCACAGTCTATTTCTTCAACCTTGACATGAAGCTGACCTCAATGATCGAGCCGTTCCTGCTCAAGTGGTACGACAGAATCCCAAGGAACCAGCATCTGTAGAATTAAAAAAGGCTGGCGCAAGTCGAAGAGAAAACTTCGGAAGGCGCTAGCCTTTTTTTTCGATAAAAGTTGGTTAGCCAGGTGTTAACCATCTGCTTATGAAGAGGGGCCGAGCAAAGTGCGGGAGGTGCCCGGATAATAGATAAGCGCTGCTGGCCTGGCCTCCCGGCGGGGGAAAGAGAAAAAATTTTGAAAAAAGTTCAATTCCTACCTTGACAATAGGAAATATGGGTGCTAATATATGGCTGTAAGGAAAAGTTAGAAATATCTAACTACACCATAATACTTTCATCCCTCTTACAATATCTACATCTATACACAAAATTGCTGCTTCGAGCAGCTTTTTTGTTTTGTTCTGATCTTGGGTCACGCTCAGGCGTTGCTGAACTTGTATTAACGAAGAGAAGGATGGCAGAGAAGGATAGCAGAAAAGGACGAAAGAGAATGCCGGCAGTGTAGTGGTCTGGCATAAAAGCATACGCGTGAGAGACGGGATTATCCGACGTGGCAAATGGGTATAAATGTAAAGCGTAACAAGTTTTTTGAAAAACCTATTGACTTGGTAGGTTTTAAGAGCTACAATAGCGACAACCTAAGAACTTGAAAAGGGAACGGACGATGAGTAAAACATTTCTCTCTCAACTGAATTACAATGACTTCATGTGTTGTCTGACGCTAAGCTCCCGGGCTCGATGTATGACTGGGGTCTTGTCTTAAGATGACACGAACCTCGTTAAACATCTGACTCTGATCCCTGAAATCGAGTGGACATGCCCGGGAGCTAAAAAGCCCTGGGCATTTATATTTTGCAAAGGGATCAGGAGCTGATTAAAAAAGCAGAAAAGACTGCGCATAGAACAATCAGCAAAAACGCATATAGAACAATCAGCAGAAAAACCATACAGATTGGAACAAGGGAAAGTGAGGACATAAAATGGCTAATATTTATAAAGGAACACTGGGACTTATCGGAAATACCCCTCTCGTAGAGGTGGTCAACATTGAGAAGGAGCTTGGGCTGGAGGCAACTGTGCTGGTAAAGCTTGAGTACTTCAATCCGGCAGGAAGCGTAAAAGACAGGATCGCAAAGGCGATGATCGAGGACGCAGAGGAAAAGGGTATTCTTAAAAAGGGGTCGGTCATTATTGAGCCTACATCCGGCAACACGGGTATCGGCCTTGCATCGATAGCTGCGGCTAAAGGATACAGAGCGATCCTGACTATGCCGGAGACCATGAGCGTTGAGAGGAGAAATATTCTGAAAGCCTACGGTGCTGAGATAGTGCTTACGGAAGGATCGAAGGGCATGAAAGGCGCTATTGCAAAGGCAGAGGAGCTCGCTCAGGAAATCGAAGGCGGATTCATTCCGGGGCAGTTCGTGAATCCGGCAAATCCGGCGATCCACAAGGCTACGACCGGTCCGGAGGTCTGGAATGACACAGACGGTGCGGTAGACATCTTCATCGCAGGAGTCGGCACAGGCGGCACTCTCACCGGAACAGGAGAGTACCTGAAGGAGCAGAAGCCAGACGTAAAGATCGTTGCGCTCGAGCCGGCTGATTCACCGGTGCTCTCCGAGGGAAGGTCGGGATCGCATAAGATCCAGGGAATCGGTGCAGGATTCGTGCCAGATGTTCTCAACACTGCGGTTTATGACGAGATCTTCAAGGCTGATGGGCAGGATGCGTTCAATGCTGCCAAGCTGCTCGCAAAGAAGGAGGGAATCTCGGTAGGTATCTCATCCGGAGCAGCTCTCCACGCAGCAATCGAGTATGCGAAAAAGCCGGAGAACAAGGGCAAGACAATAGTTGCGCTCCTGCCGGACAGTGGTGACAGATACTACTCGACACCGCTGTTCACTGAGTAGCATGTGAAAAGAGTATTAAAAACAAGGGTGCCTGCAGGGCATTGATGTATATAAGGGAAGTGTGTATGCCGGACAGCAAATACACACTTCTCTTTTTTCACGGTTGCAGCGCTCGCTGCTCTTTTTTCAGAATTGCAGCGCTCGCTGCTGCAACCACTGCGGATGCAGCGAGCCAGATTCCGGCGATCCACATCGCCGCGTCTGAGAAGACTTGCTCCTGCATTATGTTTATGAGATTGTCCTGGTCCGGGTAGAGGATCCAGAGGTCGTTGTCAAAGAATATGTGATGGAACACGGTGAACACCTTGGTGAAGTCAATGACGCACAGTACTGCGATGACCGCGGCCAGTACAGCAATGAACCCAAGTGATTTAAGGTAGCCCGAGGCCAGCAGGGCCGCGGCCTTCTTCTTCCCATTATGCACGTATATGTATACGGCGAGTGCGACCATTAAAAGGAGGGCAATGACTCGCGCGCGTATTCCTTTCTGGAAGAGCTCGCGGCAGTCCGCAAGGTGCGCTTTTTCGCGGTCAGTGTAGAAAGGTGCGGTCACTCCGTCGATAGTGGCCATGCTGTTATCCAGCGTGTCGAGCCTTCCGATGCAGTACTCCAGCATATCCTCCGTAACATGCACTGCGTCATCGAGAGACATCTCTCCGCGCACGTTCGATGGCGTATCGTACTTTGCGTACTCATTGCGCCACCAGTCCGGGATCCAGTAGCAGACCGCCTGAGTTGCCGTGATGAGCAGAATAAGCAGCAGACAGAGTCCGCAGATGAAAGCTGCTGCTTTATGAGTTGTGGCTGATCCGTGAATGCGTTCCATTTTCAGTTGCTCCATGCGTTAATAGTCAGTTTTGCTTCGGTTTGTTTCCATCTAATAATAGCACTGTGTCGGGCAAAAAGTACAAACTAATGCAAAACACTTTAACACTTTAAAGCACGAAAGGTGTATACTACATGAGTCAGTTAGCAACTGGATGACCGGAGCGGATAAACTGCCTCGCTGCGGTCGATACGGCGCAGATGCCGTGCATGGAAGGCGGACCATAATGATTACAGATAAAGAAAAGAAAAACATGGAGCAGTTTTACAAGGCTGTCCTTACGCTGAAAGATGAAGATGAATGCCGCAGGTTTTTCGACGACGTGGCAACAATCAAGGAAGTGATAGATCTCTCCGCAAGGCTGGAGGTAGCGCGGATGTTAGACAGCGGAGCGGTTTTCAGCGAAATAGGGCGGGAGACAGGCGCTAGCTCCGCAACTATCAGCAGAGTAAATAAATGCCTCACATATGGAGACGGCGGTTACAAAACGGTGATCGACCGCCTGAAAGAAGAATAGGAAAAAATCGAATAAAAAAAGGGGACAGGCACCCCCCAAAAAAACATCGTAAAAAAGGACAGGCACCGCTTAATATGAACAGCGGTACCTGTTTTTTTCTGCTTGCTTTTGTATCCAGCGGTGCCAGTCCCCGCCTGTTTTATCCGCCTGTGCGGCTGCGGGCAAATCTCCGCATCTACTCGTCGGCCTTTACTTCAACTCCGTCGTATTTGAAGCAATCCATGAATCTCAGCTTAAAGAGGTTCTTTTTATGCAGCGTGTCGATGCGCTCTTTTGTTGCCGGGTCGTCGATCTCGCCTGTGCGGATGTAGCGGTCGAGCACTGCGTATGTGAATCCGAGCTTGTCCTCGTCGCTCATGCCCGAGAGTCCGTCGCTCGGCACCTTCTCAATAAGCACTGACGGCAGTCCCAGAACTCTTCCCATCGCTCTGATCTCAGCTGTTGTGAAGCAGGACATAGGGCTGAAATCGCCAACTGAATCGCCATATCTTGTTGAGTATCCGACCCAGTCCTCCGAGAGGTTGCAGGTGTTAACGACTCTGCCGTTCTTGCTCTGGCCTACAGCATAAAGCGTAGACATGCGGAGGCGCGGCGGCAGGTTGATGATGGAGTCCTTGCTGATCTCGATTCCTGAGAGCTCGATCTGCTCCATGAGTCCACTGTATGCGCTGTTTATGTTTACGATGTGGTGCTCAATGCCCAGATGATCTACCAGGAGCTGAGCCATGTCGAGGTCGGACTGCTCGCCGTTAGGCATCAACACCCCTATGACTCTGTCTTTTCCGAGAGCCTTGCAGCAAAGAGCGGCAGCGATGGAGCTGTCCTTACCTCCGCTGATCCCGATGATGGCGTTGCATCCCGGACCGTTGATTTCGAACCAGTTTCTTATCCAGTTGACGGTAGCGTCAACAGCTTTTACAGCATCAAATTCCATTTTTTTCTCCTTTAAATGAATGCTTCAAGTTCCCGCTTCCGCGGTGAAGCCAGCAGCATAATATAGCAAAATGTTTTGTTATGCGGGAGTGCCGGAGCCGCCTGACTCTGGCGCTCATACGCTTTCAACACTGCGGAATATACCCTTTAATAGCGTTTTTTGCTGACTAATTAAGTATAACACAGCAAAGCCTTGTGTTATACTATAACAAATATTCAAATGGAGACGAAAAACAACATGAAACCTTATTACATTAAAGACCTTAAGCCAGATGAAGGCCACCGCATAGAAGACCGTTACCTCGTAAAGACTGCTGACATCCGCGACGGCAACAACGGAAAGAGACACCTTTACATGTCGCTCGCAGACGCCACCGGAGACATGCAGTCCGTTAAATGGAATCTCACACCAGATGAGCTGAATGCATACTCAAAGATCCACTCCGGCATGGTTATAAGCGTAGTCGGAAGGTGCCGCGATTACAGAGGCCAGAACCAGCTCATACTAGACGCCATTAAGGGCGAGGCCCGCGAGGGCACATACGAAAGAAGCGATCTTTTCAAAGCCGCTCCTGAGAAACCAGAGGAAATGTACGATTATATAGTAGGCCGCATCAAAGCGTTCAAAGATGAAGACCTCAAGCGCCTCTGCCTCAGTTTCTACGAGGGCGACAGAGACCGCATCATGTACTTCCCTGCAGCAATGAGCAACCACCACGCAGAGTACGCGGGTCTGCTTTACCACGTAAAAAGAATGATGATGATGGGCGAGCGCGCCTGCGAGGTTTACACAAATCTCAACAAAGACCTTCTGCTTGCGGGAGTTGCCCTTCATGATATAGAGAAGCTCAATGAGCTCGCGTCCGACGAGAACGGCGTTGTGCCTGAGTACACACTCGAGGGCAAAATGCTCGGCCATCTTGTAATGGGTGTAGAGGCGATAGGCGAGCGCTGCGCAGAGCTCGGTATTGATCATGAAAAGTGCCTGCTCATGCAGCATATGTCGCTTACACATCACTACGAGCCTGAGTTCGGCAGCCCTAAAAAGCCGCTGTTCCCTGAGGCCGAGATGCTCCACTACCTTGATATGACAGACGCCAAGATGTTCGACATGGAGGACGCGCTCAGCAACGTAGAGCCGGGCGGATTCAGCGAGAGAGTGTTCACACTCGACAACAGAAAGCTTTACAAAAGAACGTTTTAACAGATGCAGCAAGAAGGCAAACTCGGAAAAATAATCTTCAACAATCCAGATAACGGCTATACCGTAGCGGTCTTCGACACCGAAGCAGGCGCAATCCGTATAGCCGGTTCTTTTGCCGAGCCTAAAAGCGGGGCAAAGTACAGGCTCGAGGGGCGGTTCACCATTCACCCAAGGTATGGCGAGCAGTTCAGCGTGTCGTCATACGAAGAGATGATGCCCGAGGGCGCCGATGCCATACTCGAATTCCTTTCGGCGGGCAACATCCGCGGAATAGGGCCCAAAACCGCAAGGCAGATAGTTGACGTTTTTGGCGACGAGACCCTCACCGTAATAGAAGAGACGCCGGAGAAGCTGCTTATGATCAGCGGCATCGGCGCAAAAACACTTTCGAAAATAAGCGAATCGTTCGGCGAGTCGCGTGAGTTCGCTAACACAGCAATCGAGCTCCGCGAGATCGGCATAGAGATGAACGAGGCTGTGAGGGTATATAAAATGTACGGAAAAGATTCCGTGCGCATTGTGAACGAGAACCCTTACATACTCGCCGAGGACATCCGCGGCATTACCTTCAGCCGCGCCGACGCGATCGCCGCAAAACTCGGGATCGAGCCAGACAGCAGCGTCCGCGTAGAGAGCGGCATCCGATTCATGCTCAGGTCCTGGGCAGCGAGCGGCAGCACGCTCATGCCGGAGAATTATCTCATTGAGAAAACAGCCGAGTCACTTGATGTAATGATGGACATCGTCCGCGACTCCCTCAAAGAGATGGTGTTTGCGGGCGAACTCGAGGAGGACACCATAGACGATATCGCGGTCATCTACCTGTACGGCTATTACCACGCGGAGCAGAGGGTGGCGCACGAGCTCATGAAGCTGAGGAATGCGGATATCAAGCCGGTTCCCATGCAGTTCAACAATTTCATGGATGCGGTCAGAATGGCAGGTCAGGACGGCAGCGAGCTTGAGCTGTCCGAGGAGCAGAAAAGAGCCATTCTCGAGTGCATCACAAACAATGTAACAATAATCACAGGCGGCCCAGGCACAGGTAAAACTACCATTATAAACACGCTCGTCAGGCTGCTGGATTTCGCAGGCCTTTCAGTTGCGCTGGCAGCGCCTACGGGCAGAGCGGCAAAGCGTATGGAGGAAGCCTCCGGCAAACCGGCCAAGACCATCCACCGCCTGCTCGAGTACGTGTGGTCCGAAGAGGAAGACACTCTCAACTTCGGCCGCAACGAGGAGAATCCGCTAGAGGAGGACGTAATAATAGTAGACGAAGCGTCCATGATAGACCTCATGCTGATGGACGGCCTGCTTAACGCGGTCAAAGAGGGGACGCGCCTCATATTTACCGGCGATGCCGATCAGCTGCCGCCGGTCGGAGCCGGCAACGTGCTCCGCGACATGATCGCCAGCGAATGCATTCCGGTAATAAGGCTCCGCGAGATCTTCCGCCAGGCGGAGGGCAGCGGCATAGTGGCCAACTCGCATCTCATAAACAGCGGCGAGTATCCGGAGCAGCAGAGCGGCAATGACTTTTACATAATAAGCAAGATCGGTGAGACATCCATCAGCGATACTATCAGAGAACTGGTCGGCGGCCGCATTGAAGCTGGCTTCGATTTTGTACGCTCCGCAGACGACATACAGATACTCACGCCAACCAAGCGCGGCATGCTCGGCGCGCCGAGTCTCAACGCAATGCTGCAGGAGGTTATAAACCCACCGAAAGAGGGCAAGGCGGAGCTGAAGATAGGCAACGTCACATTCCGCGAGGGAGATAAAGTAATGCAGCTCCGCAACAACTACGGAGCCGAGTGGCGCACCGATTACTTCACAAGCGAAGGAGAGGGTGTCTTTAACGGAGACATGGGCACAGTCGAGGCCATAGACGCCGCAGACAAAACCATGACCGTCCGCATGGACGACCGCATCATAGAATACGCCGGCGACATGCTCGAGGAGATAGACCTCGCATATGCCGTAACCGTGCACAAGAGCCAGGGCTCGGAGTTTCCGGTGGTAGTAATACCGGTATGGAACTTCCCGCCAATGCTTATGACCCGCAACCTGCTGTACACAGCAGTAACGAGAGGAAAGAAACTCGTGATCATAGTGGGCGATCCGGCGCGGGTGCGCTCAATGATAGACAACAACCGCGCCGACGGCCGCTACACAGGCCTGAAGAGCCGCCTGATCGCCCTGGACGCAAATCCATTCCAGGTTTAAATCACTCCAGATTCTTAGTTCTTCGTATGCCTTTGGGTCCACCTGTGGATACCATTTACGGAGACAAAACAGAAACGTGGCAAAACACAGGCAACAACCAAAAACAATACAAAAATAAGCAGGTACCGTTAAAACAAAAAACGGTACCCGTTCGTTTTTTGGCACTTATTAGCACCATTTCGCACTTTACATTAATTCCCCGATTTCTAACTTCGCCTATACCTTTTGCTGGGTGATTTACAGTAATTGGAAGAGGCTAAAATACGGAGCTTATATATGGAAAGATATTCATGGATAAAACTGATGACATCCGGTCTGCTGGATCTCATCTACCCACCAGGCCTTTACTGCATAAGCTGCGGAAAGATAACAGACGACAGCCGCACATACGGCCTTTGCAATGACTGCATTGCGGCAATGAACTGGATAACAGGGCGGCGCTGCGAAAAATGCGGCCGGCCCCTGTCAGAAAACAATCCGGAAAACAAGTGCTTCCTGTGTACAACACACGAAGCTTCCGGCCGGCCGCAGCCCTTCGACAAAGGCTATGCCTGTACTGGCTACGGCGCCGCCGAACAGTCCATAGTATTCACATTCAAGTACGACGGTCAGGCAGAAATAGGCGACAAACTGGGCGAGATCCTCTATGACCGCATGGCATCAGAGTTCGAACCTGATGAACTCGCCGGCATGTACGACATCGTAGTCCCGATCCCGACTCATCGTGACAGACAGCTCAGGCTGGGCTACAATCACGCGGCCCTTATTGCAGAAGGATTCACAAAGAGAACGGGCCTTCGCCTCGATTCCGGCCTTATGCTGCGAACCCGGGCAACCACTCCTATGAAAGGGCTCGGCCCTGAAGAGCGCACCGAAAACATACGTGGCGCCTTTTCAGTGAGAAGCAGCAGGCTCGAACGCATAAAAGGAGCCCGGATCCTGCTGATAGACGATATCTTCACAACCGGCGCCACCATAAACGAAGCCGCCGCACTCCTGAAGGAGAGCGGCGCCCTGCAAGTCGATTTCCTAACCTTCGCCGCAGCCGGCGATATGGTGATCTGACACTAAGGTTCCCAAAGATGCCCAAAGATTCCGACTCCGTTAAGACATACGGTGCTCCTGAAAACAGTCAGCTCAGAATGCAGTAACTCTCAGAATGCAGCAGTTAAGAAATCAGATAGTTAGCGCGGACAGCTCTTCCGGCGTAAGACGCCGGTACTCGCCAGGTGCCAGCGCCGGATCAAGCGAAACCGGTCCCATCGAAAGGCGCTTCAGATAAAGGACCTCAGATCCAACAGCGCTGAACATGCGCTTCACCTGATGGAACTTTCCCTCGCGTATGGTCACCTTCGCTTCGGTAACAAAGTCGACCGCATTAATGCCAGGGCGGTCGTCCTCAGGCTCAGCAACTAATTCCGCCTCGCCTGTATCGACGCAGTCAGCTGCGCCTGATAACTGTTCATATAAATGCATAGAATTCACAGATGCAGACGAATCCTGGTATTCAGATGAATCAGGAGAAACTGCCAGGATCTCCAGATCTGCCGGCAGGCACTCAAGCCCATCCGGCAGCACAAGCCCATCCTTAAAAGCCGAGACATGCGATTCGTCCAGCCTGCCAGCTGCCTTCACATAATAGATTTTATCTACATGGTGCTTAGGCGACAGCAGGCGGTGCGACAGCGCACCGTCATTTGTTATTATCAGAAGCCCCTCGGTATCGCGGTCGAGCCGCCCAACCGGGAAAAGATCCCTGCGCTTCGGCTCCGCTATGAGGTCAACAACCGTCGGCTCCCGGTTATCTTCGCTCGCGCTGATTATTCCCGCAGGCTTGTTGAGCATGTAATAAACGAACTCCTCGTAAGCAACTTCAGCTCCGCGAAAAACAACATTCGAATCAGGGCTGACGCTGAATCCCGGATCCTTCACGACCATACCATCAACACTCGCCCCGCCTTTGCGAATCTCTTTCTTAAGTTCACTTCGGGTGCCTGCACCCATATCAGACAGATATTTATCGAGCCTCATAAGAACCTCACACTTTCAAAAGATTGTCAAAGAACCCGCTGTGGTTTAGTCACACCGTTGTACACAAAGCTGTTGCGGGATCCTTTTGTAAGGATTGTAACATATTGAAGGCGGTTACAGGTAGGCTGCGCCAGCACCACAAACCTCCGAAGCTGTCGCTCCCAAAATCCGCAGAAGTGGGGTTGAATATGTGATTCAGCAGAGCTATAATAACTCGAAACCAGGGGAGCGATTGCTGAGAGGTCCCGCAAGGGATGACCCTTACACCTGATCCGGGTAATACCGGCGTAGGGAGGTAAATATGAGTTCAGGCCGTTTTTGGCTTGGAAAATCAGCGCTCTCCTTAATAGTTCATTAGGGAGGATTTTTTATGGAAAAGAAAAAAGGAAGAAACTACACTGCAAAACTGACCACAGCAGCTCTGATGGTAGCTCTGGCTATGATCCTCGATCAGATCAAGCTTTTCGAGATGCCACAGGGCGGATCAATCACACTGTTTGGCACACTGCCGATCATCGCCCTCGGATATCTGCTGGGCACAAGCTGGGGACTCCTTGGGGGAGCCGTAACCGGTCTGCTTAACCTCATGTTTGGCGGATATGTAATTCACCCGGTCCAGCTGTTCCTCGATTATATCCTGGCATTTGCAGTCATGGGCCTGTCGGGTCTGGTCAGAGACAAGAAGAACGGTCTCACAAAGGGATATCTGCTTGGAGTATTCTGCAGATACATCTGCGCAGTTCTCAGCGGAGTCATCTTCTTCGGAGAGTACGCGCCGGAGAACTTCAACGCGCTCACATGGTCGCTGTGGTATAACATTACATACCTTGCAGTTGAAGGCTTAATGACAATCATCGTCATCAACATCCCAGCTGTAAAGAGAATGTTCCAGAACTTCAAAACACAGCTGTCAGACTAAGTCGGCTACTCAGCGTTAATATGATGTAAAAGAGCGGATCAGTGCACTGAACTGCTACCCGTCAAGAGGACAGTGAAAAATCAAAAAATTTGGACAACCAGCAACTGAGATATGTTGCTGGTTGTTTTTTTTGTTGTTCCCCTCGCCGGGAGGGCAGCCAGCAGCGTGTGATCCCGCTGCTGTCGCAGTCAAGGGTTTTCCGTGTCGCTTCGTCAACGGCTGCCCCGCGTTGCCGCGCTGGCTCGTAAAGTGCATCTTTGCTATTGGCGTCGCTCTTTTATACTTCCCGCTTTTGTAGTAAAATCAAAAAGATAATGGAGGTTGCAGAATGGCAAAAAAGAAAGACAATGGAATCGTAGTAATCGGAGCTGCATTTGTAGATATAAAGGGTTACCCGTTTGCGCAGTTCATACCTGGAGGTCGCAATTCCGGCATGGTTGTGGAGGTGCACGGCGGTGTGGCACGTAACATTGTTGAAGATATTGCCAACGTCGAGCTAAGGCCAACTTTCATAACTGTACTCGATCCTAAAGGTATCAGCAACGATGTGGCCGACAAGCTTGCGAAGCACAAATGCAACATCGACTACATCAAGCGCTCAGAGGGCGGTCTGGGCACATGGCTCGCTGTCTTCGATAACAGCGGTGATGTAGTTGCGTCGATTTCCAAGCGCCCGGACCTCTCGCGAATTGCAGACATCCTGGACGACAAGGGCGATGAGATTTTCAAATATGCTGACAGCATCGCTGTTGAGTTCGATGTGGAAGTGCCGATCCTGAAGCGTGTAATAGCTCTGGCTGAGAAGCACGGCAAAAAAATTTATGCGCCTGTTTCGAACATGTCAATCGCGATTGAGCGGAGAGACCTCCTTAAGCATGTGAGCTGTCTGGTCTGCAACCTTGAGGAAGCCGGACTGCTGTTCTCGCAGGAGTTCGAGGGCACGAGCGCTGAAGAGATGAGTGAGATTCTGCTTACAAAGATCAATCAGGCGAGGATTCCTGCGATGGTTGTAACGATGGGCAGCGATGGTGCGGTATTTGCGACACTCGAGGGCGAGTGCGGACATTGCCCGGCGCCAAAGACTGATGTAAGGGATACGACTGGCGCTGGTGACGCGTTCTTCTCGGGTGTGGCCATCGGCCTGACTTACGGCAAGGGATACAGGGAAGCGTGTGAGATTGGTACGAGACTTGCAAACGCTGTAATCGTTACAGATGAGAATGTTTGCCCAAGATTCCTGCCGGCAGAATTCGGACTGGACGTTATAAAGGAATAGCGAGGTTGGCATCCCCGTGCAGGGGATACCTTTAAAAATACAAAGCAATACACAAAGAATAAGCACTTAAGCTTGCGGATAAAATAGTGTAATGATAAAATCGTCACGGTGGGAAACGGAGACGGGTTTAAGAGTTTCCGAAATACCAGGGGGTAGAGAATTGAAAAGCAACACAGAGAACGAGCTCCGCGTACGTATTCTCGACGAGGCAGCAAGGCAGTTCGATAAAAAGGGCATCAAGTTTACGATGGATGATCTTGCCAGTGCTTTAGGCATGAGCAAAAAAACCATCTATACTGTTTTTGAGGATAAACGCTCAATCATGATTGACACGATTGACCGTTTCTTCGATGAAGCTCTCATAGAGGAGGAGATGATCCTCAACAACGAGGAACTTACCATTGTTGAGCAGCTCAAGACCATCATCGGCAGAGTGCCTGATCGCTACACTCAGAACGACATCACCCAGCTGTATGTACTCAAGGAGAAGTACCCTTCGGTCTACAGGCACTGGCAGCACTGCCGCGAGAATTACTGGGAAGGAGTCGGTCTCCTCATCAGCAGAGGTATCGAGCAGGGCGAAATTAGACCTGTATCGCTTCCGATCCTGAAGACAATGTTTCAGGCTACGATCGAGCAGTTCTTCCAGGATGATGTTCTGGTAAAGAACCACATCTCGTACCGTGAGGCCCTTGCGGAAGTCGCTTCGATTCTTGTAGACGGCATTATCGCCAGGTAGCATGAGCCGGATCTGGCATAAAGCAACGCAACGAGGCGGCCCGCCACAAAATAGTTAAATAGCCCAGTTGGGGGCATTTATAGATAGTAGAAAAACACAAAAGTTATAGTAAAGAAAGAGAGGGAAAAGTATGGCTAAAAAGGCTAAACAGCTGAGCCACGACGAGAAGATCTTCAAGCTCACGAAGATTGTCACTGACCGTAAAGAGATCCTCCTTGGACTTGAGAAGCCTTCAAAGGATTCTCCTGAGTACTGGGGATATGACTGCGGATACCAGTACATCGTCAGAAGGTATGGCAAGGACATCGCAGAGGATTGTCTTGACACAGCACTTGTGATGGGAAAGCGTAAGCCAAGAACGTTCGCAAAGATGAAAGAGCTGACTGGCTACGATGACGATCATCTGAAGACAGTACTCGAGGCTCTTGGCCAGTTCGGTCTTGTTGAATGGAACAACGAGAACGAAGACGGCAAGAACCCGCAGCACGAGAGACGTTATATCCTTGACCAGTTTGTACCGGGCAGCGCAGAGATCATGGTAATGAGAGACCAGATCATGTGCGAAACTCCTGAGAGCGCTGACTTCTTCGAGCGTATGACTTATCTGCCTCTCGCTGGC
>ODAI012732028.1_pt1 | contig 13767 bp, 12 predicted proteins | sample 1539321 | NCBI WGS metagenome assembly ODAI01 (sample SAMN02144231, study PRJEB22623) | gut metagenome | biome: sheep rumen | host: Ovis aries | place: New Zealand
AATCAGGCACACGGAATACGCGAGGAGTTCCTGGATGACATGCTGTCCGAGGATCATGGCGACAACGACACCGGCTCCCTCAACCAGGACAACGATATATCCCGTCCAGGACCAGCTTTTCATACGGAGGAAACGATTCCGTTCATCACTCACTTCCGTGTCAATCTTTTCTCTGTACTCAGAATCTCTCCGATAACGGATATTTCTGATCATCTGCAGTATCCCAATCGCAGTCAGCGCACCGCCCATACCGGCATACATCGAGGAATCCAGTACTTCCCTGATGGAAAGAACCATCAGGACGATCCCCAGCACAAGCCAGAACACACTCAGCGCCAGTCGTTTGTTATTATACATGATCATTCCTCCTCAAAAATAAACACTTCCTCAATGCTCATCCCAAAATACCGCGCGATTTTATACGCCAGCAGGATCGAAGGATTATAACGTCCGTTTTCCAGAGAGCTGATCGTCTGCCTTGACACCCCCATCAGCCTGGCAAACTCTTCCTGACGAAGCCCCCTGGCATTTCTGATTTCTTCAATTCGGTTTTTCATGGCATCACCTTTTCACTTCGACGTAAAGTTAACTTTACAACATCATCATAAACTCTGACGTCAAAAATGTCAAGTATACTTTACATCCTGTGATACAGAAAAAACAGGCGTTCGCTGACGAGGCTTTCTTACAGAGAAACTCCCGCAGAGCGCAGCGCCCGAAAGCCTGTCTGAAAGAACGAAAAAGATACTCCGGACCGGTGCCTTCGGAAAGAGGAATCGTTCCTCCACTCTGAAAGGCAGCCCCGGAACCGGAGTCTCTGGATAACGGTATTTACCGGACCCTCATGTCCGGTGGTATTTCTGACTGACTGTATGATGTATGCCGCCGCGCATACACTTGTATGTATCTTTGAGTTTGTAACTACCCGGAATCCGTAACTTTATGGATCAGAGGACTGCTCTGTCCATACTGCACGGATGTCGGAAATTCATGAAATAATCAATCTGATGATCGCTGTCATCCTCCTCTGAAAAACCTGTCAGCGGGCTGATCTGCACAAGCTGTTTTCTCAGGCAGTTTCGTCCTGATCTTCTTCCACATTCATTTCATCTGTAAAATGATCGGAATGTTCCTCGAGAATCCTGTAAAGCTCACGGACCTCTGCCAGCGTCATGGTGACACCCTTGCTCATCTTCTGGTGATCCGGCTGCCACTCCCGCAGATCAAACTTCGGTTCGCGTCCGTTAAATCTGACAAGGTTCAGTTCCTTGAGCCAACCCCGCCCTGATGTTGACAGTACACCAAAATGGCGGATAATCTCAAACTGAAAATCATCCTGCTCTCTGGAAGTTCTCTGATCACTGCCGCGTCTGGTATTGTTCTGAGGCATCTGCTGTCACTCCTTTCTCCCTGTCACCGACCTGCTCAGCCTCTGCTGCCGGCTCCTGGTCAGGGACTGCCGGCAGACAGTGGCTGATGGTTTATCTGACGATGTCGCCATATACATATTACTATATATGTTAATATATGTCAATTCCTTTTTTACACTTTCTGGAATTTCTTTTTTCTGGAATGATTTCAGAGTCTGATCCTCATGGCCATCTGCTCTCAATCATGCCCGCACGGAGTGAAGTCAAAAAACGGCACCCTCAGGTAGCTCCCTGATGATGCCGTTACTGAAATCCGTGTTATGTGAATCCGTTCTGCGACGTTGGGAAAAATATATTATTTCGCAGCCGCTCTGAGATCGTTCATCTGAGCCTGTACCGCTGTAATGGCGACAACATCCGGAATGTCTTCCCACTTGCAGCCTCTGGAGAGGGCATTCACCGGTTTGGTAATGCCCTGGAGGATCGGGCCGAATGCGGAAGCCTTCGCCAGACGCTCCGCGATCTTGTAGCAGGAATTACCGGCGTCAATGTTCGGGAACAGGAGGATATTGGCCTTACCGGCTACTTCGCTTTCCGGAGCCTTGGACTGGCCGACGGAAGGAACGATCGCCGCGTCAACCTGCATTTCTCCGTCACATTTCAGATCCGGATACAGCTCACGCGCAATTTTCAGGCCTTCTGTCACTTTGTCAACCAGCGCGTGCTTCGCGCTTCCCATCGTGGAATGGGAGATGAACGCGACACGGCCTTCTTTTTCGACCAGATCCTGGAAGCTGCGTGCCGTCTGATCCGCGATATGCGCCAGTTCTTCCGAGGAAGGATCCTGTGTCAGTCCGCAGTCCGCGAACATAAATACGCCCTTTTCGCCGTATTCGCAGTTTGGAACATCAATCAGGAAGAAAGAGGAAACCATCTTTTCTCCCGGACCTGTCTGGATAATCTGGAGAGCCGGACGGATCGTATCTGCCGTCGTATGGCAAGCTCCTGAAACGAGACCATCCGCGTCTCCTGCCTTTACCATGACAACGCCAAAGTATACAAAATCACTGCTCAGAGTTTCCTTCGCGGATTCCGGAGTCACACCTTTGTTCTTTCTCATTTCATAGAAAAGGTTTGCATATTCATCGAGTTTCGGGGATTCCGGTGGATTGATAAAGGTGGAACCGGAGATATCGACACCCAGTTCGTCCGCTTTTGCCTTTAATTCCGCTTCATCACCGAGAAGGATAATGTTCGCGATGCCTTCTTCCACAGTCTTCGCCGCTGCCCTGATGATCCGCTCGTCATTTGTTTCCGGCAGAATAATCGTTTTGATATCCTTCTTTGCTCTTTCTTTGATATTGTCAATAACAGCCATCTGGAGTTCCTCCCGTCTTTTGCTTCAGGAGCTGTAACAAAACAGTCCCTTATTACAATAATGTCCAAGCACTGATCGGACTGAGTCGATCTGATCCGATGAGCCGGCCAGAAGTTTCTTAGCCAAACACATAATCAGTATAGCACACATTGTACGACAGAAAAAGGGGGCATTCCATAATACACAAGTATATTTTTTCCATTGGCTGGACAGAGAAAAAAGAAAACACCGGACAGATACATGGTACCCATCCGGTGTTCGATATTTGGCAGAGGGCACGGGACTCGAACCCGCGGGGCTTGACGCCTTACTCGCGTTCCAGGCGAGCTCCTTAGCCGCTCGGTCAACCCTCTATGACCTCATTTAATATACACGATTTCGCAGAACTTTGCAAGAGAAAATTTCAACAAATATCATTTTTTCTCTGTCGCGCACTGTCCAGGGTCAGGCAATACCTGGAAGATCATCCTGTAAAGACCCTCCAGGCACCGTAAGTAACAAATGAAATGATCACAGCCGCGCCCAGGATCCCGAGATAGATCGGCGGCACTGCTTTTTTCAGCTTCATATCCAGCAGAGCGGCCACCAGCGAGCCTGTCCAGGCACCCGTGCCCGGCAGAGGGATCGCCACGAAAAGAAACAGTCCCCAGAATTCATACCTCGTTACTTTGTCGACATTCTTCTCTGCTTTTGCTTCCATCTTTTCGACGAACGCATTCAGCCAGTCACTTTTGGTCCGCATCCAGGCAAAGACTTTCTTCACAAACAGAATAATCAGCGGCACCGGAATCATATTGCCGATAATGGAAATCAGGATCGCCTGCCATAAAGGCACTCCCGCTGCTACACCGATCGGAATCGCGCCTCTCAGTTCAATCACCGGCACCATGGATACCAGAAATGTTGTCAGTATACCAATCATGTAAGCCTCCTATCGGGTCCCGGTAGAGCCAAAACCGCCGGTTCCCCGTTCCGAATCGTCCAGTTCCTCAGCTTCTGTCAGTTCTACTGCCGGTACCGGCGTGATCACCATCTGGGCGATACGTTCTCCGTCTTCCACTGTCTGATCTTCTGCAGACTGATTATACAGAGCCACCATGATTTCTCCCCGGTAATCCGCGTCGATCACACCAACCTTGTTGGCCGGGGCCAGTCCTCTCTTTACGGCCATGCCACTGCGGGCGTAAATCAGACCGGCATAGCCTTCCGGAATCTCCATCGCCAGCCGTGTCGGGATCATCACGGTTGTCCCGGGAGTGATCGTCACCGTTTCCTCCAGACATGCGTATAAATCCATCCCAGCTGCCATCGCGGACCCGTATACCGGCATCCTTGCCCGGGAATCCAGCTTTTTTACCTTTACTTTAATTGTTTCCATCATCCGTAATGTCTGTATTCCTTTCTATCTGTAACTGGTTAAAGCATGCGGATCATTCATCCTGCCTGCCGATATTCACAGCGAATTTTATCTCCTTCCTCCCCTGACTTCATCCGGCAGAAGCTGCTCCGCGGGATCGTTCCATTCGACAATGGTTCCCGTCCTGAGAGAAGCCGGGATGTCGATCAGCCGCTGATTGGCAGATCCGCGGAATTTTAAGGTCAGGACCTTCTGTTCTTCCACAAACTCACCGTCCCCCAGCACATCCAGGCAGGACAGCAGTTCCTTCGTGGATACGCCTCCACCCATCCGGTCTGTTAAAAGATCATCCTCCAGGCGGTAGCCACTGTAGCACCAGATCGTTTTTTCCGGGAAACGTTCCTTTACTCTCCGGGCAAACTCCGCCAGCACGCTGCTGTTCTGCGGTTCAAACGGTTCCCCGCCCAGCAGCGACAGTCCTTCAATAAACGGATGGTCCAGATCCCGGAGTATCCGTTCTTCGACATCAGCGTCAAATGGCTGTCCATATTGAAAATCCCAGGTTTCCGGGTTGAAGCATCCTTTGCAGTGATGCGTACATCCGCTGACAAACAGGGATACCCGGACTCCCGGCCCATTGGCAATATCCGTACTTTTGATTTCCGCGTAATTCATCGCACCATCTCCTCTGTAGATTTTTTATTTTACCACAGGACCGGAAACATCGCCACAAAAAGAGACGCCGCATAAACATGCAGGCGCCCTTTCTTAAAATTCCCTTTGCCAACACCAGCTCATGCGTATCTGGATTATATATCCTGCCAGTGTCTCTTTTATTCTGTCAGCATCCCGCTGACAGCCTTCGTGATCAGGCTGCAGCCTTACTGAAATTCATGGCGATCTGTGCGACCTGTGCTCTCGTCGCGGTGTTCTGCGGAGCAACTGTGCCATCTCCCATACCGTTGATGATACCGGCAGCGGTAGCCCATTTCATCGCATCGGCCGCCCAGTCGGAAACACGGTTTCTGTCTGTGAAGCGATCGAATTTTGACGTATCCGCGCCGGAAGTATCCATCTTTTTATAATTCGCGTAACGGTACATAATTGTCGCCATCTGTTCACGGGTGACGTTCCCATCCGGATTGAAGGTGGTGTCATCGATCCCCTTTACGATATCATTTGTGGAAGCCCACTGAACCGCAGCGGAATACCACTGGCCGGCTTCCACATCACGGAAGCTGCTGCCAGCATACTGGGAAGCATCGACTCCTTCCATTCTTGAGAGAACAGTAACAAACATCGCGCGGGTCATCGTCGCGTCCGGCGCGAACTCTGTATCACTCATGCCATTGAACAGATTCTCTGCCAGGACAAAGTCAACGGCATTCATATACCATGCGTTTTGATCCAGATCCCTGAATTTCCCGGAAAGGGAAGGCTGCTGTACCGGAATCTGTCTGAAAGCCGCTGTCACCGTTACATCCGCGGCCGGCATCGTAAAGCTGTAAGTCCCTTCTTTTTCACTCTTCAGTGCAACTGCTTTTCCATCCGCGTCTGCGACGGAAACGGTATCGATCTCATACCCACTGGCAGGAGTGACTGTCAGCGTGATGTCTGTACCTTCCGCGGCCTTTTCCGCGCTGCCTGTGACGGTACCATTGACAACAGTTCCGACAGAAACCGTGTACTGAGTGACCTGCTTAAAGGACGCTGTGACGCTGACCTTTCCTCTCGGCATCGTAAAGCTGTACTTTCCGTCGCCTTCATCTTTCAGTTCAATTTCTTTATTGCCGGAATCGGTAACCGTTACCTTATCCGTTTCATAGCCTTCCGCAGGAGCCACTGTCAGGGTGACGGTGGTGTCTTTCGCTGCTTTTGCCGCGCTGGAAGTGACTGTTCCGTTTTCTGTGTCCGCAACAGAAATATCATAGGTGGCAGGAGTGGAAGAACCGCCGCTTCCGCCACTGTGTCCTCCGGAGCTTCCACCGGAACCGCTTCCGCCTGAACTCTTCTTCTGCAGCAGGGCTGCCATACCATCCAGGATATCGTTATTGATCGTGGACTTGCTGGCGTTGTAGTAGTTCATTCCCTCATCAATCAGTCCCTGGAACTGCGTTTCCGAATAACCACTGATATCGGTTGTGACACCATCCGGTTTGGAAGCAGATGACATGGTGGAATCGATGATGGTCGCCAGCTTGTTGTTATCTGTTACATGATAGAAATTGTAATACCAGTAAGTTGCCGCGTATACCGGATTAATGTATTCCGGATAGCAGAATGCCGGCCAGTAAGCCATACCGAGCAGATTTTCAATCGAGTTGGCGCCGATGGAACCGACTGTACTGAAGCTGCTGGACATCACCGGCATGGTCTCCAGCTTATTCACCAGTTCTGTATTGGCCGGATCAATATACTCGAGCAGCATCTCTCTGATCGCCGCTTCACTTCTGTTGCCGCCGTTATTGACACCGCCTGTTACGATAATATCCGCATTGGCGACGATTTCTTCCGCGCTCAGCGCGTAGAAATACTTGTCCGCGTTATTGATCTGTTTGGACGTCGCTTCTTTCCCGAGCTTGTGTACGACATTTTCTGTTGTCTGGTCAAGGAATTCCCCGACTCTGGAACGGGTGGTCGTTCCCTGCGTGGAGGTACCCGCGTCGACACAGAAAAATACGTTGTCAGCGGAATTGATCGGGTCAAAGATCGCCACGGTCTTCTTTTCCGCGTTATTGGCCGCCAGCTGCTTCAGGATATAGCTCTGGATCCCTACCGTATACTCTGTCAGCTGATTTGCGATATCCACCGGATCTCCATAACGCATCGTCCTGCTGCTGTCCGCTTTCATGATCGCTTCGCAGTCATTGGCGATATCATACAGAGTCGCGAGGAAATCCGTGCAGGACGTCATTGCGTAGTTGACAATATACGGATCATAATCATTCGTTGTATCTTCATCCGTATTTTCCGGCAGGGCCGCTACCAGATCCTGATACGACTGTGTGTTGCCTCCTGTCATCGCGGTCCCGACCAGGATATCCGGGCGATAATACAGGGAGCGGCTTGTTCCCAGATCTTCTACGATTTCCGCGTCAACTGAATTCGGATGGCCGCTGATTCCACCAAGAGTATGTTTGTCTGTCAGTGTCCCGCCGTTCTCAGACGCCCAGCTGTTATACGCCCAGTTGTAAAGATACGGGTTCGGATTCGAGTTGATATCTGTGCCGAAGGTACCGATCAGTACAGACGACTGGGCTTTACTGAGACTGTAATCATTCGGGACCTCCATCGCCCGGTCTGTCGTGTTGGTCAGGCCGAGGATTTCCGGTGTGGCATCCGCCTGCGCGTGGGCAGCGCAGGTAATCAGACTGTCATCGACCGTCATGGGAGACGTCGGTACATCATAAGTGATCGCGGACGCGCCCAGATTCATGGAAGCCATCACCGCGACCGACAGCCCGAAGGTCAGCAAACGTTTAAACGTTTTACTTTTCATTGTTTCCTCCTTAGTTAAGATAGAAAAGTATTAAATATATTAATCACGATAACTGTTTTCCTGCACGGATCTGCCGCCTGCATTCCGCTGAAATCCAGTCCGGCAGTTCCTGATTATTTCCTTCATGATCATTACGCAGTGTTCAACAATGATACTGCAAAAACAGTATTCTTCTTTTTTATGTTTTTCGTGTCTGACAGTTACAGTGATCAACAGCGTTGAGATTTATATAAAGAAAAAGTACAGAGCGTACCTGAATCTTCCCATTTTTTCTTTCATGTTTTTTCTGAAGTGTGTGTATACATTCCAGAAACGCCTGAATTCTTTTTCGTCCAGTTCCCTGCAGCCATAAACAATCTGCTGGTACATCCCGGTCAGCGTAAAAAGATCCGTTGCCCCTTCCGCGAAGTGTTTCATCGCCCTCCGCTGGCTTTTCATGTATGCGTAAAGGGTGATCTCCGGCGGCCTGGTAAAACCCGCGTATCGCAGTTTTTTCTGCAGATACAGATACACCATCGCGGCACCGTCAGTCGGGCCGGCCGCGCGGACTCTCCGCTCCCAGTTCCGGATCAGCAGGTAGCGCAGCAGGAAAGGCGCCGCGACCAGCAGCAGGATCAGGAACGCAGCTGAAATATACAGCCAGGTACGGTCTCTGTGATAACTGACTGCCTGCGCCTTTTCTTTTTCTGTCTGCTGCCGGATCGTTCCCTGCTCCTCCTGGTCTTTCTTCTCCTGCGGAGAACGGTTCTCATCCCGGTTTTTCTTCTGGCTGCTCATTTCAGTCTGATCATTCTGAATCTCCGTTGACTGGTCAGGATCTTTGACCTCCGTCCTCCGGGAAACCCCCACCTGCTGCAGAATTTCCAGTGACTGCAGCCTGGTAATGAGCTTCAGGGGATGTTCCGGTGGATCAAGCGGCCTGATGATCCCGGCAAAGACCGCTCCGGAAAGCAGTACCACCACCAGGACAAATACAGCGGACTGGGCGGTATACGCTGTAAAACGGACATTTCCGGTATAGGATGACAGCAGCGCGCCATGATACACCCTGTGCAGGTACAGGAGGATCACCGAAAACAGAAAAACGAAAAACGCAGGAAGGCTGACCGGATACCTGAGGAAGCCGAACGCTGCCAGCATGATCGAACCTCCTGTAAGAAGGATAATCAGTGAAATCCGCCACCTCGACAGCAGGTAGCAGACCACAGAAGTCCCAATGGTGACCAGCCAGAAAAGAACAGGGTTGTCGTCAATCCTCCTGCCGTCTGACATATGGAAGCTCCGGATGGCAATCACTGCCGCAACCAGCAGGACAAGCGTCACGGCAATGCCCGCGACCGTCGTCCGGCGGTTGTATCCTGCCGCGAACAGCAGCATCATGCTGACCGCGCAGACCAGTCCGGTGGTCAGCCAGCCTGACGCTTTTGGATCCGTGATCTCATAACCGGCGAAAACATTCAGGGAAAGGGCCGCGCTGAGTATGATGCAGGACAACAGTTCCCAGAGGTGATTTTTAAAATACACGCCCATGTTTTTAAACCTTCCCTTCCGGAGCATCTGTCATGACGACCCTGCAGGAAATATCGTATTCATTCAGCGCGTTCAGCGGCAGCATGGCACTTTCCCGCTCCCGGCTGTCCAGATCGTACCGGAGGACAAGGACCAGGTGGACATTCCGCCCCTGCTGGCGTATTTCTGTAAGCGCGCGGGTCAGTCCCTCATACAGGCACGCTGTCACCAGGATGAGATTGGAACTCCCTCCCGAAATCATCGCTTCCCTGCGGAGGATTGCCGGGCCGTCCGCTTCTTCTGCCATCTTCCTGGAACCGATGACTGCCATATCGCGGACCAGTTTTCTTTCATCCTCCTGCGTCCGGGGTACCAGACTGTGTACTGTGTAATCCCTGGCATAATAATAAACCTGGTAATCCGCCTCCCGGTCCGCGGCGGTACGCGCCAGGGACAGAGCGGATTCCACCACACAGTCGTACAGACTGGCTGTCGTTTCCCTGTCCACAGGCGGCGCGGACGGATCCAGGACAATCGCCAGATCATTGCGCATACTGCTCTCCATCAGTTTTGTCATATAATGAGGAGAATGTGCCGAAAGCTTCCAGTGGATCCGCTTCATGGAATCCCCCATGGCATACTCCCGGACACCGGAATAATCGAAACCATCACTGATCACGCTGTGTTTCTGGTCCATACTCTCCGTTACTGACTGCTCGGACAGATCAAAATCCAGTTCCTCTCTCCTGCGCGGCAGGACCGCTACCGTCACTTCCTCCCGGATCTTCAGGGGAAATTTAAACAATCCCAGAAAATCATACAGTTCTGCGGACTGTATCCCTGCCCGGAATTCTCCGATGTGGTCCATACGCACATCGAAGGAAAAATCCGACACTCCATGCGCAGCCAAAGAAAAAACCGCAGGAGTCATACTGTCCGTGTCCCCGTAAATATCGGACACATACAGATACGCAACCGCTTTGGGAAAAATCAGGAAACCATTATTACGGATCTTCAAAGATACCGGGACAGACGTGCCACGCTCACATTCCATGTCCGCGACATCGGAAACAGAGGAAATGCCGCGCCGTGTACACAGCGTCAGTATGACGGAAACACTGACAAGCACCAGCACCGCCAGAAACGGAAACCACGCGTAGATCCTGCTGCTGAAGTACGCAGGCCAGATCAGCAGCAGAAGTACAGCAAGGACCGCTGCCGCGCGGATCAGATTATGGACCGCTGAATCATGTTTCATTTCCGGGCTGCCTCCGGAGCGGTCCGCTCTGCTTCCACCGGAACGACAACATTCCTGACAATTTCCGAAATCACGCCGGTTCCGGTCTTTTTCTCCGTGCGCGCCTTATGCGTCAGAATGACTCTGTGCCCCAGTACATATGGCGCCAGGAAACGGACATCATCAGGAATGACATAATTCCGCCCATGAAACAGCGCGTAGGAACGGGACAGCTCATACAGCGCGATGCTGCCCCTGGGTGAGGACCCCAGGCGGATATCTCCGTGGCTCCGCGTCGCGGTAATCAGGCTGACGATATAATTGGAAATCTCCCGGCTGACAATCACACGGTGCCTGTCTTCAATAAGCTGCACAATCTCTTCCCGTGACAGGCAGGGACGGATCTCCGTCTTTGCCTGCTCCCCGGTCATGATGACCCGTACTTCATCCGCGAAAGAAGGATAACCGATGGAATATTTCATCATAAAACGGTCAATCTGTGCTTCCGGCAGCTGATAAGTCCCAAGCTGCTCAATCGGGTTCTGCGTCGCCAGTACCATGTATGGTTTCTGCATGCGATAGGTATGGGAATCAACCGTGACCTGCTTTTCCTCCATGATTTCCAGCATGGCGGACTGCGTTTTCGCGCTGGCCCGGTTGATCTCATCAGCCAGGACAATATTGCTCATGGCCGCGCCCTTACGGAACTCAAACTCTCCTGATTTCTGATTATAGATTGAAAAGCCGGTAACATCTGACGGCATGACATCCGGCGTAAACTGAATCCGGCTGTAACCGCAGTCAATCGATTTCGCGAGTGAAGAAACCAGGCTTGTTTTTCCGGTTCCCGGAACATCTTCGATCAGGACATGTCCCTCCGCGATCAGTGCCAGTACGGTCAGGACCACCACACGCCGTTTTCCCGCGATGACCGTCTCGATATTATCCGCCAGCAGTTTCATCCGGCGGCTGTCTTCCACCGCCTTTTTTTCGTCCAGCGGCATATAGGGCAGCTCTCTGATTTTTTCACTGTTCAACTGACTCATTCTGTATCTCTCCCATTCCTTCTTTCCAAATATCCTGATCAGCATCCGCTGCGGGGATCCCGCCATTCAGCATCGGCAGGCATACTCTGACAGGATTTCCTTCCCCGTCGATAATCTCCACGACTCGAATGGTTGTATTGTAGGCGCTTTTCAGGTTTTTCTCTGTCACCACGATGCGGGACGGCCCGAACACCCCCGGTTCCCCGGGAATAATAATGGCTGTCTGCGCATCCAGCAGAAGCGCCTGTTCCGGATCATGTGTGGTAAAAATCGTGCAGATTCCGTTTAAAGAAAGTTTTTTCAATGTATTCAGCACGATGACCCTGTTCCCGTAATCAAGGTTGGCTGTCGGCTCATCCAGAATCAGGATCTCCGGTTCCTGTGCCATCGCCCTGGCAATCATCACCATCTGCCGTTCCCCTCCGGATATCTCCGTATACGCCCTGCCCCGGAGATAGTCAATCCCCAGATCACGCATCAGGGAATCCACGATTTTTTCGTCTTTCGCGCCAGGCCTGCCAAATACCCCGATATGGTTCATACGCCCCAGCATCACCATTTCCTCAACAAGATACGGAAATGGAGGCGTATGGCTCTGGGCGACATACGCGATATGATCCGCCAGCTTTTCTGCCTTCCAGGTGGTGATATCTTCACCATCCAGCAGAATGTGGCCGCCTGCCGGGGGCAGAAGGCACAGAAGCGTCTTGAACATCGTGGATTTCCCCACGCCGTTCCTGCCGAGTATGCAGCAGATGTCACCGCTGCCGACCGTAAAGGTAACATCTTTTATCAGTGGTTTTCCTTTCCCGTAACCACAGGACAAATGACTGACTTCCAGCCTCATGCGTACACACTCCTTTGCCTGGACATTGCGAAAACAAACAACGGCAGTACCAGGACACTGATCGCGAAATTGACCGGCAGTGCCATCCCTGCCACAAAAATCATGGAACAGAGACTCCTGGCAAGAAGCAGGAGGATACTGCCCGCGCAAATACTGTAATACAGGATTTTCCGGAAATCCGCTCCCCTGCAGAGATAGCGGACCACCGGAGGCACCGCCATCGACAGAATCCCCATATCGCCGCACGCGACCAGCGCAGTGACAGCCAGTACCGCCCCACAGAGCATTCCCGCCGTTCTGAGACGGTTCGTACTGACCCCCATACTCCGGGCATCCATATCCTCCAGAACCGTCGCGTTGAGCCGGTACCGGAGCAGATACATCGGGCCCATGCTGACCGTCATCAGCAGCAGGAACGTCAGGATACTTTTTGTATCGGTCAGGACATAGATTCCCATGGAAATTTCCTGATAAGACGTCAGCAGGTTTACATCGATTTCCTCCAGCCGGAACTGAAGATACATGGTAACGACACTGCCGAACTGGCTGATAACCGCGCCGACCACCAGCATATCCATGACGGAGAAATTTCCCAGTTTCCGCCCGGCGGCCCACCCTGCAAGCATTGTGATTCCTACCAGGATTCCTGCCGAAATAAAGCAGTAAAGATAGCGCTGCTCCAGCATCCCCATCGCTGTAGTCGGAAACAGGTACAGGAACAGGATGGTTCCCAGATTCACGCCTGTTGATATGCCGAGGATATTGGGCGAGGCCAGGGGATTCCGGAACATCGTCTGAAATACGGCGCCACCGGCACAGACTGCCGCGCCGGACAGGAGTGTTACAAATGAATTTTTCAGTCTCCGGATCGTTTCATAGTAAAAATCCTGCTCCCTGATAATCTCAAAACGGTCCAGCGCCATCGGCTGATGGAGCAGTTCCGCGATTTTGAGTCGGACAGCTGTCCACAGATTTGACATCGCCTGGACCGGGATCATCCCCGGTTCGGATACTTTAAAACACAGGCTGAACAGAAACACAGCCAGCAGGATGAGTACCGGGAAAACTGAAAAACGCGCGCCTGTTTTCTGAATCCTCTGATTTCCTGTCCTAATCCGCACGTGATACGCCTCCTCCTCTGATCAGCGCAATGACCATAACGATACTGCCCAGGGCACTTGTCAGTACATTCATGTAAGCAGTCATCGAAATCAGATGCGCGATATCATAGATGATCAGGAGCAGTGTCGCGCCCATCAGCATGGACGCCGGGAGAAGCCGGCGGAAACGCGGCCCCACCAGCCTGCGCGCTGCCAGTGGAATGATAAAGCCTATAAAACCAATCTGTCCACAGAACGCGATAATCACCGCCGTCATAACCGTATTGACCGCAATGATGAGATTTCTGAAAAACACCACATTCAGTCCCATTGTCGCCGCCTGCTCATCCCCAAGAGCCAGAATATCCATCCTGCCTGCCACACTCATCAGGGCACAGACACAGGGTGCCAGGAATCCCAGCAT
>ODAI013183597.1_pt1 | contig 13767 bp, 10 predicted proteins | sample 1539321 | NCBI WGS metagenome assembly ODAI01 (sample SAMN02144231, study PRJEB22623) | gut metagenome | biome: sheep rumen | host: Ovis aries | place: New Zealand
AAGCAACATGGTTTCTATCTGGCGGGTATGCAGATGGGACTAAAAGTATTACGCGAAAAGACCGATGACTGCAAGCGGCTGATGGGTGTGACTGAAGCGGAACTGCAGCAGTTCGGCTATAATTAGGATGCACATCGTTCCTGTCCCCATGTGCACTATGCTATTTGTAGCGATACAATCTGAAATGCTGGATGTCAAACTGGCCTACAGGGATACGTACATGGCGGCCCTGGTGTGTCTGATCACCATTGAGATGACGCTTGACGTGCAGATGACCATCTGAGATGCTTACCGACTCGCACTTGGCAAGTCCGATCCTCGTATCACCTTTTTTCCACACCTTATCGCCTTTGGCATCGGTGTAGGTAATGACCACACCACTGCCTATGGCGAGATAGTCTTCCTCGCCGAGGCGGAGGATGATGCATGCAGCTTCGGGCCATTCGGCATCTTTGGCGCCAGGTTCCCATGCGAGTGAGTAGCTATGCTTGACGGTGAGCCGAATGCCGTCTGGCGTGATGATCTCTGCTTCACGTTGTTCATTGTCAAGCAGCACGGCATCCATGTCCTTGGTTCCCTGCCGATCGAGAATCAGTGGCTCTGCCTGACGTAAGAGCTGATAGGATGCAACAAGCGGGGAGAGTGACGTGCCGATAGGCGAGAAGGCATTGAGCTGGTCATCTTGTGAGAGGTCCATCTGTCTCCAGTCGTGGGCGTCGGATGCCGTAGTGAGCGGATAGTCCTCGATGGAAAACGGACAGAAACCCATCGCGCCATGATGACCGAAGGCATATAATGCATACATGGCGTCTTTGTCCTCCAGCCGGATCTCCGGAACGAAGAGCGGATTGTTTGGCAGGTGGTATTTTGACAACCATGACTTGATGCCTTTGTCGTAAATGTCAACCCCCAGCACGTCGATGGAGGGCGCCCCGCAATGCCAGAGGTCTATGAGATGGGCCAAAGGACCGCCTGACGGATATTGGCCCGGCTTGCGGTCTCGGCTATTGAGTGCCACATTGACGAACATCGGCAGGTTGTAGATCTCGCGCCCTGCTTTGGCTATCTGCTCGACGTATGTAGCGTAGGTCCACGCCTGGAAGATCTCTTCCGTATAGATGTCGTCACCAAATAGCTGCGGCCAGTTGGCACTTGCTTTTGCCTGCGGCTGTAGTTTTGCTTTCAGATAAGGGTGCAGCGACTGCTGATATTTCTTCAGATAGTCGGTCAGCTGCTTAGGCACGGCACTCTGGTACATACGGGTGGCATCCGCTGAATAGTCGCGCGGCACCTCTATCATACCTATCTCATTCTCCACCTGCACCATGATAACCGTCTGTTCGTGGGCATCATAATCACGCAGATGGGCCATCACGCGACAGAAGGCACGCTTGTCTGCCTCCAGCACATTCCTGCTCAGCGAAGATGCTTCCTCAACGGGTTTCCCTTCAGGTGTATGGGCACGCGGGAATTGCTTCACGTCGCGCTTGAACCACTCTGGCGTATAGCAACTCATGGAGTTTTTCCAAGCGCCGAACCATAGCAGGATGACCTTGAGCTTGTTACGTCTTGCTTCTGTCAGGATGACGTCGAGCGAGGTCATGTCAAACTTTCCCTCTTGTGGTTCTATCAGCTCCCATGATACAGGAACGAGGACGGTATTAAGTCCTATCCTGGAAATATGCGAGAAAGTGCGCTTCACGTCGTCTGGCGTCGAGGCAGAAGAATTACCCAGTTCTCCGCCAATTATCAGCATCGGCTTCCCGTTGGCAATGATTCTTGCCGTACTGTTATCCCGATGCTCCAGTCGTGTCTGGGCAAATACAAGCAAATGGATTATGCTCACTATGGTTATAAGAATCAGTCTTTTCATTTCTGCACTTTTCAATGAGGTTTTGTGCTGCAAATTTACACTTTTCAATCAAGACTGCCAAATAATTGCGTTAAAATCAGCGGGGAAAGCTACTCGTTTTTGCTTAATTATTTGTAATTTTGCAGCAGTATAGACTATAAACCAGAATGGAGAAGAATATGAAAAGAATCGCATTAGCAATCGTTTTTGCCTGCTGCACACTGGCTGTAGCAGCACAGGAAAACTTTCGAGTGGACTATCAGGGCGCTCGCCCCACTATCAAGGACTTTGTGAAGGCCTATCTCACTTCTATGCTCTCCGAAGAGGTCGAGGAGTGCGATGCCGAGGGGCTAAACCTATACAGAGGCCTGCAGGATGCCATAACGTGTCGGGAGAAGGGACTTCCGCTCGAGGAGAACGTCACGCTTACGATCGACGTGAAAAACGGTTTCCTGGTCTATGAGGTAAAATTTGACGAAAACTTCTCCAGAGTAGAGATGTGCTACTGGAACGAGTCTGACGGCAAGCACAAGCTCTTTGCTGACAATAGATGGAGCTATTATAGCAACGGCAAGCCTCTTACAGGGCAGTATGATTCCTTCCTGTTCTTTCGGTATGACAATGCCACGAGGATGATGGAGGAATGTGAAACGCCTGGCTTCGACGTGGAATACTTCAACAAGGCCTACACCTTGCCGCGCACGGGCAAGAACATCATCGTCACCACGTGGCATGACAACGGCAAGACGTCGCAGAAGACGCTGAAGTGGAACGGACACGGATTCAACTATTAATTGGAGGCATTACAGTGTATGAGAAATGCACTATTGACAGGCGTGCTGCTGTTGTCGCTGAACACGGCGTATGGCGCGGTTTCGACAACTGCCGCATGCGCACCAACGAGGAGCCTGAGTTCTGCCTTGTCTGCAAGGATGCGCTCACGCGACTTATAGATTTCTACACAAAGTAGCAAGTTTTTTTTAAATTTTCTTGGCGGATTCGGACAAAATGTGTAATTTTGCCTCCGAATCCCGCTTATGTGTGCGGGTAATTGTTGAACTTTTAAATTTAAAGATTATGAAGAACCGGCATTTTCGTCAGTTTGTAATTGTTGTGTGTGGGATGCTGCTGCTTGGCGTGGCATCGTGTGAGAAAATGAATGTCAGCGACGCTGACGCAGGTGGGGAGGGCGTCAGCGTGACGGTGCGTGTCACGAGTTTTGAACAAGTTCCGTTCACTCTTTCCAGAACGAGGGCTTCGGTGCGCGATGTGTGCAGCAGGCTTAATTTCTTGATTTATCAGAATGGTGAACGTATCAGGAACGAGTATCAGACTATTGGCGACGAGGGTTTCGGCCAGATCCAGTTCAAGCTTGCCAAAGGGCGTTACTATCTCGTGGCGCTGGCTCATAGCAGCAGCGGTAATCCAACATCGACCACCCCTCAGAAGATACAATTTACAAATGCGACAGGTTATACGGACACGTTTCTTTATGCCGACAGCCTGATAGTGGGTGACACGGATATGGAGCGCACGCTTGATCTGAAGCGTATCGTTGCGATGGTGAGGTTCATCTTTGAAGATGCTATCCCTCAGCGTGCAGACAGGATACGTTTCTACTATACAGGTGGCTCCGGTACGTTCAGCGCCAATGAAGGCGGATGGGGCGTTGTCGATTCCAAGCAGGAACAGTGGTATGACATCAGTCATAATCCAGAACCAAAGAAATTTGAAATCTACACGATTCCCCATAAGGACGACGCGGACGTGCTGAAGGTGATGGCTACAACCTATCATCAGGAGGGAGATTCGTCGGAAGACATTGTTAGTGAGAAGGGTATAGAGAATATACCGGTAAAGCGTAATCACATCACAATCTGTCGAGGCTATCTTTTCTCACCTGTGTATAAGATGGATATTTCGCTTAATGTGGATGACGTGTGGGACACTGACACCATCGATTTTCAGTTTTGAGCGTCAAAAACATATATTTTCAGCCGAAAGTTGATTGACTTTCGGCTTTTTCTTGTAACTTTGCACCCTGAAAGTTAGTTTACATGTAAATAAGTAATGAAAAAGAAGATTTATATTGCCGGATGCGGCGGTATGTTAGGCGAGGCCTTTTATCAACAGTTCAAGGACGACTATATCATCAAGTGCACGGACAAGGACGTGAATGCCGACTGGCTCTCATTCTTGGATTTCCGCGACTACGATGCCTATCGGAAGGATGTTGAGGAGTTCCAGCCCGACTATCTGTTCCACCTGGGTGCCTACACAGACCTGGAATGGTGTGAGCAGAATGCAGACGAAGTCTATCTGACAAACACACTCTGTGTGGAAAATGCGGTCTATATCGCTAATTCACTTGATATCCCCATGCTCTATATCAGCACGGCAGGTATCTTTGACGGAAAGAAACAGCTGTATGACGACTGGGACACGCCTAACCCCTTGGGCGTATATGCCCGCTCAAAGTATATGGGAGAGCGCTTCGTGGTTGAGAATGCCCGTCGCTATCTCGTATGCCGTGCTGGCTGGATGATGGGTTCAGGGCCTTCTAAGGACAAGAAGTTCATTCAGAAGATCATGAAGCAGCTGAAAGACGGGAAGAAGGAACTCTTCATCGTGAACGACAAGGACGGCACACCTACCTATACGCAGGATTTCGCACGTACGGTGAAAAACCTGATACAGAAGGAATACTGGGGATTGTATAACTGTGTATGTGGTGGACAGACAAGCCGTTTGGAGGTATGTCAGGAGATGTTGAAAATCCTGGGTCTTGAGAACGAAGTGAAGATCAATGTGGTGACCTCTGACTACTTTGCCAAGGAATATTTCGCAGAGCGCCCTGCCTGTGAACGGCTCTGGACACGCAAGCTGAACCTGCGTGGCGTGAATGCCATGAGGGATTGGCACGAGGCTCTGAAAGACTATCTTGAAACTTACTATAAAGGCTATCTGGATGCTGAAAAGTAATGAGGTGAACGAGGTGCTGCGGAAGAACGTGGCCCTGTTGTCGAAACAGACGGAGCGCGAGGTGGGCATGATGCCTGCAACGGTTGCTCCCCTGCCGTCGGTAGAACTGGTGAAGCGCATCGTGGTGCTGGTGAAGAACATTATCTTCCCAGACTACTTCAACAAGCGCCAGCCCGACGAGGGCATACGCTCGTATTACATCGGGGTTCACATGGAGGAACTGGCCACGCTGCTGACCAAGCAGATAGCCCACGGCCTGCAGTTCTGCGAGGATTGTGAGGCCATCCGTACGAAAGAGCAGGTATATACCGAGGCGGAGCGGCTGGCACTGCTCTTCATCGAGACACTGCCGGAAATCAAACGGCTGCTCTATACAGACGTACAGGCACTGTTCGACAACGACCCCGCTGCACCCAACTATGGAGAGGTCATCTTCTGCTATCCCTGCATGAATGCGATGACCCACTACCGCATAGCCCACAAGCTGCACGAGCTGAAGGTTCCCGTGCTGCCACGTATCATTACAGAACTTGCCCACTCGAAAACGGGTATCGACATCCACCCTGGTGCACAGATCGGAGAGTATTTCGCCATCGATCACGGTACTGGCGTTGTCATCGGGGAGACTTCAATTATAGGCAGTCATGTGACGCTCTATCAGGGTGTGACGCTTGGTGCCAAGAGCTTCAAGTACGACGAACAGGGGAATATGCTGAACATCCCTCGCCACCCGATTATCGAGGACTACGTGACGGTCTATTCGAACGCCTCTATCCTGGGGCGCATCACCATCGGCCATCACTCGACCATCGGCGGCAACATCTGGCTGACGCACAGCGTACCGCCACACTCGCGAATCCTGCAGTCGAAGGCTGTAGATGCAGGCTTCACCGACGGGGCTGGTATATAAAAGCAAATATGAAAGCAAAAAGAATGGCAAATCCATCGTCGGGTTTGCCATTCCTTTTTTGTTCTATTCCTATTTCTATTTCCCGGCTATCTTCTTCAGCGCCTTGGCAAAGCGTCCTGTTGCCACGCTGGCACCATTGTCGCTGACATAAGTGCTGTCGTTGTCAGACTCGCCAGAGCGTGTACGTGTCCAGTAGCGATTCCAGTTCCAGGAGCCTACGTTGCGGAGGCTGAAGTCGTAGGCGCGGTTGTCCCAGTCGAACATTGTCCCTTCGAAGTAGTCGCGGCTGATGCGATAGTCACGCCAGTCTATACGTACGTTATTCCACGTAGGGTCATCGTAATAGATGTAGATGTTGCCATTATTGACTTCCCAGCGGAAGGAGCTGTAGGCGTACTCGCGATCATCATAGGCATTATAGTCAGCTTCGTAGCCATAGCCGCTGGTGACATAGCCATAGCGGTCGTAGCCGCCGCCGTCGAAACGCCATACGGTGTAGTATTCACCATCCTTGAAGGCATCACCCCAGCGGTTGACGTAGTAGGTATGCAGATCACCCTTCCAGTTGCCGTTGATGAGATAGTTGGCAATCCTTTCGTCAGAGTCGCAGCTGGTCACTGCAAAAACTGACAGCGTCATCAGGAGGTAAAAATATAACTTCTTCATAATCGTAACTCTTTAAATGGTTTCACGTTGCAAAGATAGCAGGATTCATCCTCCCAGGCAAGAGATTTCTCCTATTCGTCAATAGGGGTTTCCCTATTCTTGCTTTTTCTTTCCAAACTCAGGATCGATCTTCAGCATGGCCGTCACTATATAGGTCATCGCGCAGGCCGCCACGACGATGATGAAGAAAGCCGGATAGCCGACACTCTCCTGGAGTGCACCTGCAAAGAGACCGGGGATCATCATCGAGAGGGCCATGAAGGCCGTGCAGAGCGCATAGTGAGCTGTCTTGTGCTCGCCCTGACTATAATAAATAAGGTAGAGCATGTAGGCGGAGAAGCCGAAACCATAGCCGAACTGTTCGATAAAGACACAGACATTGATAATCAGCAGGCTCTCAGGCAGCGCATAGGAGAGATAGACATAGACAAGGTCGGGCAGGGTAATGGCAAGTACCATTGGCCATAGCCAGCGTTTCAGACCGTCACGGCTGGCAAGGATGCCGCCGAGAATGCCGCCGAGGGTGAGTCCGATCACGCCTACGGTACCCTGCACGAGACCGTATTCGGCAGGTGAGAGTCCAAGGCCCCCTTTCGAGGTGGCGTCGATGAGGAAAAGGGCACTTATCTTGGCCAGCAAACCCTCTGGCATGCGGTAGAAGAGCATGAAGCAGATACCAGCCCAAACCTGTGGTTTCTGGAAAAACGTCTTTAGGGTATGCCAGAACTCCTGCAATATCTGTTGCCCGTTCATTTTCTCCATGCCTTTGTCCTCAGAGGGGCGGGGTAGGATATAGTGATGCCACAGCCAGAAGGCGATGAAGAGCCCTGCCATCCCGTAGAACGTGATGCTCCAGGAGTATTTCACGTTGCGGGTGAGGACTTCAAGATTGCCAGCCAGCATCACGAGCAGCCCCTGTCCGAAGATGGTGGCGATGCGGTAGAAGGTGGAACGGATACCCACGAAGTAGGCCTGGTCGTGCTGTTCCAGTCCCAGCATATAGAAACCGTCGGCAGCGATATCATGCGTAGCACTCGAGAATGCCATCAGCCAGAAGAAAGCCAGCGACCCCTGGAGCCAGTAGGGGGCTGGGATCGTAAAGGCCACGCCACCGAGGGCTGCGCCAATGAGCAGCTGCATGGCTACAATCCACCAGCGCTTCGTCTTGATAATGTCTATGAACGGGCTCCACAGGGGCTTGATGACCCACGGCAGATAGAGCCACGAGGTGTAGAGTGTGATGTCTGTGTTACTGAGTCCGAGACGCTTGTACATGATGAGTGAGATGGTCATCACGGCCACGTAGGGGATTCCTTCTGCAAAATAGAGGGTGGGCACCCAGGCCCAAGGGTTTCTTTTGTTCATTGATTCGATATTTAGGAAAGTCTATTCATATATTCTTTTTATTTCTGCCCCGCGATAGTAGAAGAGCAGGATCTCATCGTAGTGCTTGCCTTGTTCTCCCATCACGGCGGCACCTATCTGACAGAGTCCGACACCGTGCCCCCAGCCCTTGCCGTGGAGGATGAAACGGTCGCCTTGCTGTTCTACGTCGAAGGCTGAGCTATAGAGGTGGGTCTCGCTGAGTGCCCGTCGTATCTCGAGTTCCTTGCCGATGGTGAGGGTCTTCTTGGTACCCACAATCTTCAGCTTCCAGATACGGCCGCTCTTGCCTCGGGCAATAGGGATGAGATCAGTGATTTCGCCAAAGTCCTCTTTCAGCTTGCGGCAAACGAGCTCGGAGAGTTCCTTCCGTGTGTATTCCACCGTCCAGCGATAGAAATCTGGTGTCTCCTGGTCGTAGTCGTTCAGTACCTGTGAGAGGATGTGTTTGTCGGTCGTGTTACAGTAAGGGTCGTGGAAGCTGACGAGATAAGGCTTCGGCGTGTCTTCCCAACAATACTGGAACTCCTCAGTCTCACCGCCGCAGCATTTCGAGAAACGGGCGTCGCAGATCTCCCCTTGGTAGGTGAGTATCTGTCCGCGGGTCTCGTTGACGGCTTCTGCCACATGCGGGCTGGTGGCCTTGGTGATGCCTTGATAGCGCTGGCAGTGGTCGTCGGCACAGACGTCGAAGATAGCATGGTCTTCGCGGTCGTACCATCGGATGAGCTCATCGTCTTTCTTCGTGAATGAGAAGAAACTGTTATCGCCGTTCTCATGCTGGCGGCGCTTCTCCATTTGTGCCAACAGCCAGGAGCGCGAGATGACGGCGTGTGCTTTCAGAAACTCCGGTGACGACGTGGCCGACATCTCACTGGAGATAACGCTCGTCAGGTATTTCTCCACTGGCAGTTCGTTGATCGCCACTATATGGTCTGCCTCGACGACAAGGCGCAGTGTGCCTTCAAATGTCTGTGTCTCCTTGCGTTCCCAGTGGAAGTTCACACCTATCGTGACATCCTTGAGTGAGAAGGAGGCATCTTCGGTTTGCGGGCAGAACGTGAGTTCGCGATACAAAGCGCCTCTCCACAGGATTCCACCTTCGGAGAATTCTACGGTCTGTTCGCCGGTGATGCTCTCTCCCTTGGCGACATAAGGCTTGTTGAGCGAGAAAGATATCTTGTCGGCGCTGATGATGCCGACGGAGACGTCGGGCTCTTTCTGGCTTGGGAGATTGTTGAAGGGCTTCTGGCTTGTAAGTCCCTGCAGCCGTGTGACAACCTGATGCAGTTCCTCCCTCGTGAGCGATACCTCATTGAGGATGTTGAGGGCTTTCTCTGGTGTCAGTCGCTCAAAGTCTTCCTGACGTGGTGTGATGATCAGTCCTGCCATGTCGAGGGCGCCCGGACTGATGATAAACTGTTTCTCACCTTCGGCATAATAGCAGTCGGGACGATGTTTGCGGCGTGGGAAGACCACAGATAGGAATTCGTCATCGCGCCGCCAGCTGACGATGTTCATCATCGGCTCAGTCTCGTCTTCCCTGATGGGCAGTGCATCGTAGAGACGCAGGAACAGCTGCTCGCCGCCATACTGTGTACGACTGCGGATGAGCAGGGCCGGACAGGGATATTCTTCTATGATGGAGATGTCTTCATTGTCGTTGATGCCGATTACCTTCGTCAGGTTCCGGCTCAGTCGCTGCCAGGAAAGCTGCAGGGGCAGGATGCCGCTCGTGCCAGCCTGGAAGTGGGCGTGGTCTGGAGCCGAGGCCCCGCATTTGGGACCGTTGTAGAAAACCATCATCTCAGGATATTCCTCGAGCAGCTTGTGGATCTCGCCGTAGTTGTCGCGAATCTGCTGTGGTTCATGTTTCACACTGGGAATCGTGAAGTGGATAGGTAGGATGGGGAAGGGGTTGACGAGCAGGTCGAACTGGTTGTCAACGCTCTTCTTCACTTGTTCCTTCGGACGGTTTTGCTCACAGAGGAAACAAGGCCGCTCGGCGAGTGCCTGCTTGTCGATGCGGGCTCCTGTCGATACCATCCTGGCAGGGTTCCACTGTACTTGTATCGATGAGGCTCCTACGCCCAGTTCTCGTGTCTTCACATTACGGAGATCCTGATAGCGCTGGCGGGCATCGTCCCATTTCTCCAGCTGACGGTTGAAGAATCGCTGGAGTGGGGAGTCGTTCATCAGCTCCTGTTTTCCCTGCAGCATCTGCCTGCGGGCCATGATTTCCAGCGTGCGCAACTGGTCTTTATAGAGATTGTTCGCATTGATCTTGTCGATGTTCAGCGCCGCATCACTGTTTCCGCCCCAGCGACGGCAGAGATAGAGTTCGGAGAAGATACGCCCGATACGGTAGTGACGCGAGAAGATCAGCCCCAGGGCATAGTCTTCGCCGTAGCTTGTATTGGGGAAGCCTATCTGGCGCAGCAGTGGTGTGAAGAAGGCGCGAGGGGCACCCAGTCCATTGATGCGGAGCGCATTGTTGGGGCCGTTCTCGTCGGTCCATTCCTGATGGTCTATCAGTCCCGGCGGCAGTGTGTTCAGGTCAAAGTCGCACATACGGTATGAGCCGATGACCATCGCTGCATGCTGCTTGTAGAAGGCGTCAACCACCTGCTGCAGGGTCTTGGGCGAGGAATAGAGGTCATCGCTGTCGAGCTGTACGGCAAATCGCCCGCAGCGGTCGTCATTGATGGCCAGGTTCCAGCAGCCGCCGATGCCGAGGTCCGTACGCTCGGGGATGATATGCACGAGCTGCTCGTCGTGGAATCCCTGAAGCAATTCGGTGGTCCTGTCTGTGGAGTGGTTGTCCACCACGATCACGTTAAACTTGAAAGTGGTCTTCTGTGCCAGTGCACTCTTTACGGCGTCGCAGATGGTCTTCTCGCGGTTATAGACGGGTATGATGACCGATGCCTCTACCTCGAATTCCTGTTCGTTGAAGTCAGGACGGCGGTAGTACGAAGGGTCTATCTTCGCACCGATCTCAGTCAGATGGGCGGTGGCAGCCTGCTCCATCTCTATCTGCACCTCGCGGTTGCGTGGATTGACATAGTCAAACTGCTTCACGCCAGAGGCTCGTGTGTCGGTCTCTTCCTCTGTATAGAGTCTCTCGCAGATATGGAAGAGCTGTCCGTTGCGGCTCAGGAAGAGCCTGAGGGCATAGAGGCCAGCATGCTGGTAGTCGTTCTCGCCAGCCTGCATGGCAAAGGTGTGGAGCAATGGTGTCTTGATGAGCAGCAGTGACCCGAAGTCGAAGTCGTCGCGGATGCTGCCTGGCTGATAGTCGATCACGGGGTGCGGCTTGCGTGCTCCGTCGATCATGTCGTAGTGGTCGGCATAGACCATCGCGGCGTCAGAGTCGGAGGCGATGCGCAACATTCGGTCAAGGGCTCCAAGTCCAAGCTCCAGCTGTGTCAACTTCGTCTGCAACAGGATGTAGTCGGCCTTTGCATTCTCGGCAATACTCATCAGGGTGTTGCTGCTTGTCAGGTTGTCAACCTCTATCTGGTAGCAGTCTTTCAGCTGTTCTGCTTCAGCCTCTGGTATAGGCTGTGTTACGAGCAGGTATATGTGCTGTATCGTCTTGCTGCCCCTCAGTTGTGACACGGTCTGTTGAGCGACTTTGGGGTCGTCGCAAGGTAGAAAACTGTCGATTTTTTCTCTCATGGGGTATTTTTTATATTAATAAGGTGCAAATTTCGCAATATTTTCCGAGAATACCAAATAATTCAAGTTTTTTTTCTACCTTTGCACCCAAAAACAGGAAATGGACAACGGAAAGACAGTATTGCTAGGGATGTCGCTCGACGAGTTGAAGACTGCCGTGAAAGAACTGGGTATGCCTCAGTTTACAGCAGGCCAGATTCAGAAGTGGCTTTATCAGCATCATGTGAGGAGCATAGAGGAGATGACAAATATCTCCAAGGCGAATCGCGCGTTGCTGGCTGTCCGTTTTGTCGTGGGAGCGATGGATCCTATCGACTGTCAGCGCTCTGTCGATGGTACTGTCAAATATCTTTTCCCCGTAAGGTGCTCTGCCTCCGACGCACCGTCGCAGAAATTCGTGGAGACCGTCTATATCCCCGATGGTGAGCGTGCCACCCTGTGCGTGTCTTGCCAGGTGGGTTGTAAGATGAACTGTCTCTTCTGCCAGACGGGCAAGCAGGGCTTTGAGGGCAGTTTGGCGGCGGGTGACATTCTCAATCAGATCTACGCCCTGCCAGAGCGAGACAAGCTGACCAACATCGTGTTTATGGGACAGGGAGAGCCGATGGATAACCTCGACGCCGTGCTGCGCGCAACCGAGGTGCTCACTGCCGACTACGGCTATGCCTGGAGTCCGAAGCGCATCACCGTCAGCAGCGTCGGCATCAAGGGCAAGCTGAAGCGCTTTCTTGATGAGAGTGAGTGCCATGTGGCCATCTCGATGCACTCGCCGCTTCACGAACAGCGCCGCACGCTGATGCCTGCCGAGGGGCAGATGCCGATCGCTGAGGTTGTCGCCCTGCTCAGACAGTACGACTTCACCCATCAGCGCCGCTGCTCCTTCGAGTATATCTGCTTTGCAGGGCTCAATGACACGATGACGCATGCCCGTGAAATCGTGAGACTGCTCGACGGACTGGAGTGCCGCGTCAACCTGATACGTTTCCATGAGATCCCAGGCGTGGATCTGCCTGGAGCCGACGAGAAGCGCATGGAGTCGCTGCGTGACTACCTGACGCATCACGGTGTGTTCACCACCATCAGGGCGAGTAGGGGACAGGACATCTTCGCCGCCTGTGGACTCCTGTCAACAGCTAGAAAAAATGAAATAAAATAGACAAGATATATGGATAATAGAAAGATTCGCGTGGCTATCACGCACGGCGATACAAACGGTATCGGATATGAGGTGATCCTCAAGGTCTTTGAGGACCCCGAGATGCTCGAACTCTGTACACCCATTATATATGGCTCACCCAAGGTGGCAGCCTTTCACCGCAAGGCATTGGAGGCAGAGACGCAGTTCAACGTGATCAACAGCGCCGAGGAGGCAAAGGACGGCAGGGTGAACCTGTTGTCGGCTGTGCCCGACGAGGTGAAAGTCGAGCTGGGTCAGCCTACTGAAGATTCGGCTGCGGCTGCCCGTAAGGCGATGGAGAAAGCCAAGGAAGACCTTCAGAAACACCTGTATGACGTGCTGGTGACAGCCCCAGTGGTGCCTGCCGGAACGGCAGCCCGTGAGGAGAAGGCCCTTACGGTAATGGCTTGCGAGCGTGTGCGCATCGGACTTGCGACGACTCATCTGCCCTTCAAGGAGGTGGCTCAGGCCGTCACCGTCGAGAAGATCGTCGATAAGGGGCGTCTCTTCCATGCCAGCCTCAGGCGCGATTTTCGCATCTCCAATCCCCGGCTGGCTATCCTTGCGCTGAATCCGCAGATGGGCACAGAGGAGGAACAGGTGATCAAGCCTGCCGTCGAAGAGCTCGAAAAAGCCGGTATTCAGGCCTTTGGTCCTTATCTGGCTGATGCGTTCTTCGGCGAGGCACTCTATCTCGATTTCGATGGCGTATTGGCCATGTACGACGACCAGGGCACCGTTGCCTTCAGGTCTATTGCGCAGGAATATGGGGTAAAGCTGAAGGCAGGCATCTCGGCCATCGTGGTGACACCCGACCAGGGACCCTCCTTCGACATCGCAGGCAAGGGCATTGCCGACGCGCAGTCGATGAGGCACGCGATCTACACGGCCATCGACATGTATCGCCACAGGGCTGAATACGATGAGCCGATGGGAAATCCGCTGCCCAAGCTCTATCATGAGAAACGGGAGGATGGCGACAAGGCTCGCTTTGCCGTGAGGGCCAAGGATTAGTTCAAGTCGACCCCCGAAAAGTGATTTTCCGTTAAAAATCTGCCAAAATTGCAGAAGTTTCAAAAAAAATATGTAATTTTGTCAGCTCAAATGAAGACAACA
>ODAI012361541.1_pt1 | contig 13766 bp, 10 predicted proteins | sample 1539321 | NCBI WGS metagenome assembly ODAI01 (sample SAMN02144231, study PRJEB22623) | gut metagenome | biome: sheep rumen | host: Ovis aries | place: New Zealand
CCCAGCTTTTCAAAGAGTATGGCCGAAAGCTGCTTGGGAGAAGAAATGTTGAATTTCTCCCCTGCTTCCAGGAAGATACGCTCCTCCAGTTCTTTGATGGTGCCCTCCAGCTTCTCGCCGAAGTCCTTTATGCCCTGAGGATCCACTGCGACTCCCTCATGCTCCATTGATGCCAGCACTTCTGTCAGGGGCAGTTCGATGTTCCTGTACAGATCGCCGCAGTTTTTCTTGTCGATCATATCATCAAGAAGGGTACAAAGCTCATCAAGTACGCATATGTCCGCATACTCTCCCATTTCCGTGTGCTGTTCTGTGCCGTGGAGTGCAGCAATATTCCCAAGCTCATGCTGCTTGTCGTTGGTGTTTAGTATATAGGATGCGATGTAAGCATCCGAGACGATATTTTTCAGGCTTATGCCGCCGGAAAGACAGTATCTGTAAACGGGCTTTGCATCAAAGGTCTTTTTCCTGCACGGAAGAGACAATATCCTCAGTATCTCCTTACGGGATGATGTCCTGTATGTCTTCCCGCCGCAAAGGGTGTAAAGCACCTTTCCCGAAGGCTCATCCTTTAAAAGGAAGGTCATATCCCCCTCCGGAGCCTTGTCCGTGACAGAGTATTCCTTCTTTTCCGTATTCTGTTTTATGGGGATGTTCTGCACCTTGGGCAGTGTGAGCCTGAATTTTTCTATGAGCTTGTACATTTCAAGCCTGGACAGGAGCTTTGCCAGTTCTTCACTGTCCGGCTGCTTGTAGGCATAGCTTTCGGCATTTTTTTCGATCCCCGGCACATCCTTTACGATCTGTGCAAGCCAGCGGCTCTCAAAGGCGCTTTCCTTACCCTCTGTCAGCTTTGTTACAACTGACTTGGTGCCTGTAAATTCTCCCGCATCCATAGAACGGTAGATGTTCTCCACGGAATCAAAATTTTTTATAAGATCGGTGGCAGTCTTTTTTCCTATGCCCTTTACACCCGGTATATTGTCGGAGGTATCTCCCATAAGCCCTTTCAGCTCCACGAGCTGCAAAGGCCTGAGCCCCTCGTATTCCTGCATGAAGCGATCGGGTGTAAATGCGATAAGCTCCCTTGTGGTGTGGAGGAGCACTGTAACATTGTCGTTTACAAGCTGGAGTATATCTCTGTCTCCGGAAAGTATATACACATGGTCTCCTGCATTTCCCGCACAGGAAAGGGTGCCCAGCACATCATCAGCCTCATAGCCCGCTTTTTCTATCACCGTTATGCCCATGAGACGCAGTATGTCCTTTATATAGGGCATCTGCATGGCAAGCTCCTCGTCCATACCGTGGCGGTTGGCTTTGTAGCTTTCCACTTTTTTATGTCTGAACGTAGGTTCTCTAAGGTCAAAGGCAGCGGCGCAGGCATCGGGGCAGATCTCGCCCTTCACCTTCTGGTATATATTCAAGAAGCCCAGTATTGCATGGGTAAAGATACCATCCTTTGTGGAAAGCGGCTTCATACCGTAATAGGCTCGGTTCATAATGCTGTTACCGTCTATTGCAAGTAACTTCATCGGAACACTCCTTTCGTGAGGCATATCTTTGCCTTTGATAAAGAACACAGAAAGCAAAAGCAAGCACCCATACCGACTGACAGCAAAAGGCTTCGGCATAAGGCTTGCTTTTATTTTAACACAAATGGAACGGTAAAATCAAGTTATCATAAAAATTTAAGGATTTGCTGATATATTCTTTAATTTCAGTAAGGACCGTTATCCATATACTTTCGGGGATAACCTCTTTTTACGGCAAGTTCCACCGACGATCCCGCATATCTGCCGTCTTCAAAATCAACTCTTAGCACATAGGGAAGATGATCCACAAAGTCAGCAAAATCCGCATAGGAGAAATCGTCTATGTATGCCGAAAGAATTATGCCGAGAAGCATCCCGTGAGTGCCCAGGGCGATGCTTTCGCCCTCATGCCGTGCTATAAGCTCCTTGATCACGGGCAGTGCCCTTTTCTTAACATCATCAAAGCTCTCGCCGCCGGGAGCCTTGAAGCTGTGGTCGTTCCACTGACCTGCTATAAATTCGGTGTAGCTGTTGAGCGACAGTGATCTCCAGTCCCCTGCCACTCTCTCATGTATGCCCTTTACCTCCTTTATGGGGAGGTGTGAGCTCATGGAAAAGTATTCAAGGGTCTGCCTTGTGCGGATGTACTCCGAACAGTATATGTGTCCGATACCCTTGTCCTCCAGCACCCAGGCTACCGCCTGTGAATCACGCCTGCCTGTGGGAGTGAGTTCAAAAGCGGGATTGTTCCCGGATGAAGGATCGGGCTGTGCATGACGCACAAAGTAGATACGGGTCATATGAGCCCCGTCCTTTCGTCGAGCCCCGTCATTATGTTCATGCACTGCACTGCTGCACCGGATGCTCCCTTTCCAAGATTGTCAAGTCTGGAGCAAAGGAGGATGTAGTCATCGTTGCCGTACACAAAGATCTCCATCCGGTTGGTGCCGGAAAGGATGTTGGAAAACATGATGTTCTCCTCTTCAAGACCCTTTCCTCCGAAAGGCATCACCTTTACAAAATTCTGTCCTCTGTACTGTTCATCAAATGCTATCCAGATATCCTCAGCGGATGCTTTCTTTGCAAGAGTGCGGCGCACAAGAGGAACCGTAACTACCATGCCGCTGTAAAAATCACCTACGGAAGGGCAGAAAACAGGCGGGAAGCTGAGACCCGATATCGCCATCATTTCCTTGATGTGCTTATGGGTCTTGCCCAGAGAATATGATCTTGTGCTGTCGTATTTCTTGTCCCGATCCGGGTTTTCATATTCGGCTATGAGCTTTTTGCCGCCGCCGCTGTATCCGGATATCGCATGGCAGATAACAGGGTGGAAAGGAGCTATGAAGCCTTTTTTCACCAGAGGGTAAACAAGGGAAATGAATCCGCTGGCGTAGCAGCCGGGCACAGCCACCCTTTTGGAGGTGCGTATCTTCTCCCTGTGCTCCTCGGACAGCTCCGGGAACCCGTATGCCCAGCCCTTTTCAGTTCTGTGTGCGGTGGAAGCATCTATGATACGGGTGTTGTCATTCTCCACCAGTGATACCGCCTCTCTTGCTGCCACATCCGGCAGGCAGAGAAAAGTAATGTCAGATTCGTTTATGAGCCTTTTCCTTTCGGCAGTGTCTTTCCTCAGCTCCTCGGAAATGGTCAGGAGCTCCACATCATCCCTGCCCTCAAAACGCTGTGCTATACCGAGACCCGTGGTCCCTTCACGTCCGTCTATAAATACCTTCATCTCGTTGTTTCCTTTTTAATACATTTTGCTTTTTATCATTGCGGCTGCAAAGCGGCCTTCCCGCTCCTGACCGTTTTCCTTGGGGTGAAGTCCGTCACGCAGATAACGCCCTTCTCCGCCTTCTGTCTCAAACTTCTCGGTGATACCGCATCCTCCGAAGGTGTCTATCACCTGTACAGACAGACCTCTTGCTATCTTTTTGATGTTTTCGCACACGACCCGGTTCTTTCTGTTCATGCCGGGATCAGCAGCCTGTATGGGAGTGAGGAGGAATATCCTGCATTCGGGGAAGTTCTCTGCAATGGTCTGTATACACCAGCGTATTGCGCCTGCCTCACAGAAAAGATCCACGCCGTCAAGGCTCTTGCCTTCGAGAGCTCTCTCCGCACAGCCTGCCTTTTCCGGAGCATCGTTGGTGCCCATGGCAAAGGCAAAGACATCCGGCACGGGAAACTCACCCTTTTTAACTCCGGCAATAAAGCGCTGTATGTGGACGACGGCGCAGTTGTTCATTCTCATCTGCATCTCGTTTACATCGTCCGTAGGTTCCCAGCCGCCGCTTATTCCTGCAAAGTCCGGGTCGTCAAAGTCCTGTGTGGTAACATAGGTGCCGTTCACACACTCTGTTCTTTTGTACCAAACGGAGCTGCCCACAGCCACATTCGTATGGGTGGCAAACCCAAGGAGCTTATGCACCCATGCGCTCCACTGGTCACCCTGAGTTATGCTGTCGCCGTCCACCGCAAAGTTAAGTTTTGAAAAGTCCATATCACACCTCATTTTTCTGTTGTCTGAAAGCCGCAAGGGAGTTTTCAAGGGCACGCCTTTCCAGTTCTTCCGAAGAATAAATACGATTTCCGTCGTAATTCATCTGTCTGCGCTCTGATTCCCTCTGTGAGCCCGAAGATCTTTGGCTTCCGCTGTTTTCACGGGCAAGAGCCTCCGCCGCCGTGGAGATACCGTTTTTGGAAAGGCTTGAAAGCACCTTGTCCACCTGATCGGCTGTTAGCTTGTTGTTTCTTGCACAGTAGTCGCAGGCATACCCGGCAAGCTCCGGGGTTATGCCCTTTTTATGCCATTTGGCAGCCTTGTCGGAGAAATTTCCTTTCAGCCCCTTTGCCGACAGGATGTTTTTCAGCGCATCCACCTTTGCGGCTGTCCGCTGAAGTTCAAGTATCTCCTCCTCTGCCGCAGCTCCCGTAACTATGTTCCTGTCGCACCAGTCACCGGCAGTTTTGGAAAGGTAGCTCATGCTGCTTTTCCCTTGTGATACCGCAAAGCTGTAAAGCAGGACTATCGCCTCAGGGTCAAGGCAGAGGTATTCATATATCCACACGAAGGTCTGCTGTTCCGTGTGGTTAAGGGGCTTCCCCTTTATGTTTTCTATCTCAAAGAAAAGCTGTCTTAATTCCATGGAGGCTGCAAGGGCTTCTGCTATCTGTGCGGGGGGGATGGTCTTGAAATCCGGTATTGCCTCTTTTTTCGGCGCAGCCTGCAAGGGAACGGGCTCCTTCTTTTCAAGTACGCCCAGTCCCACCCAGAAGTTCAGCGCATCCTCAACGGCTTCACGGGAAGCTGACAGTTCTTCTGCTGTGGGGATCCTCTTTGAACGCAGAATGAAAAACAGCAGTTTAAGCGTGACCTCATCTGCCATAAGAGCCGCATCTGCCGCTTTCTGAGGAATGGCTGCGGCACCATCATCCCAGTTTATCCTGTAATCCATCATTTAAGTCCCGGGGCATAGTCCCCTACTATCATTTTAAGGCAGTTGTGCATACAGCATATGCTGATGCGCCTGTCGTCCCCGCCGTATTCTCCGTCAACTGTCCAGGGAACTTCTTCATTGCAGGTGACATCGAACACATCCGACCTGAAATAGTCAAAGCAGGGAGCAGAGAATTCCTTTCTGATAAGGTAATTGAAGGTGGCTGTAAGCTCTGTGATGTTGGCAGGGTTCTTGATGAATATCCCCTCAAAGGTGTTGTCATTCATGGAGATGTCGTTTCCTGCCAGTTCCTTTATGCCGCCTACAGACAGGGAATTTGCCACCATCCCGAACATATAGTCACCGGTGACCGTGGTGCCGTTTGCCTTTATAGTCACATTGTAGCTGTGGGAAAGGTCGAAATTCTTCGATGCTTCCTTCACGGCATCCGTAAGATAGGCAAGCACACCGAAGGTATTCTTTCTCTGCTGGTCGGTGGAATAGCTTACTTTTGTGAATGCGCCGAAGGCTGCCACATAGGTGAAATAGTTGTTGTTGAAGGCACCCACATCCACATAGCGGGGCTTTCCCGTAACAATGGTCTTTGCGGCATCCGGCATATACCTTGGGATACCGAGACTGGAGGAAAAGTCGTTCATGGTGCCTGCGGGGATGGAGCCCAGAGGAACATGGTGTCCCCCGTCCATTATTCCCTTTACCACCTCGTGCATGGTGCCGTCTCCGCCGCTGCACACTATGGTGTCAAATTCGCCGCCGTATTTTTTTACGGTATCGTAGGCATCTCCTGCGGACTGGGTGGGATGCGCTGTAACGTTATATCCGCCTTTTGTAAGGGTGTCTATGATACGGGCAAGGTAGGAAGCTATCTGCCCCTTTCCCGAATGTGGATTGTATACCAATAGGAGTTTCTTCATTTTTCTTTCCTTGCAGGGATCTCCGACCGGTCGAGCAGAAACATCCCGCTCCCGGTAAGAGTGATCTCCTGAGATATACCCGCTGACGATCTGTCATGCCGGATGATGATATCGTTATCGGGTACCGCTATTTGCTTTGTTTTCTGAAATATGTTTCTGTGAGCTTTTTCAGCTTTTTGCGCTCGGATCTGCCCGGCATCCTGTCCATGCGCCAGTGCCAGTTCCCGCCTATGGTGGAGGGGGTATTCATTCTTGCTTCGCTGCCAAGCCCCAGGATATCCTGCATCTGCACTACCGCAATATCGGCATGGCTGCTGAAAAGCGCTCTGAGAAATGCCTTGCAGACTTTCTTCTCGTCTGCCTTTTTGGGGAGGCCGAAGTATTTCTTTATCTGCTTTTTAGTCTTTTCATCACAGGCTGTATACCAGCCAAGAAGAGTGTCGTTGTCATGCGTGCCGATGTAGACTGCGCTGTTTTGGGGATGATTGTGGGGAAGGTAGGAGCTGTCATCACCGCCGAAGGCAAATTCGAGCACCTTCATGCCGGGATAACCCGCTTTTTCAAGGAGAATGTGTACATCTTCCGTGAGAAATCCCAGATCCTCCGCCACAAGAGCCACATCTCCAAGCTCCTGCTTTATGGTCTCAAACAGCTTTATGCCAGGACCTTTGAGCCATTCGCCCTCTTCTGCCGTGTCATTTTCGGCAGGAATGGCATAAAAGCCTTCAAAGCCTCTGAAATGGTCTATGCGGGTAATGTCAAAAAGTGCCGATGCACAGCGTACTCTTTCCACCCACCAGGAATAATTGTGCTTTTCAAGATAATCCCAGTCGTAGACGGGGTTCCCCCAAAGCTGACCCGTAGGAGAAAAGGGATCGGGCGGACAGCCTGCCACCTTGACAGGGCGGCGGTCTGCATCCAGCATGAACATTTCATGATGTGCCCAAATGTCCGATGAATCCATGGAAACATATATGGGCATATCACCGTAGATATGTATGCCTCTGCGGTTCGCATAGCTTTTCAGTGCAAGGTACTGTTCAAAAAATTTGAACTGCATGAACTTCCAGAGCCCTATCTCATCCTTGTGTTCTTCAGAGAATTTTTTCAGGGTGCCGGGTTCTCTGAGACGATAGGCATCATCCCAAAGAGTCCATATCTCCTGATCGAAATGGGCTTTCACAGTCATGAAAAGAGCATAATCATCGAGCCATGAGGCATTTTCGGAGCAAAACCCTTCAAATGCAGCATTCTGCTTTGGATCGCACTTTTTAAGAAATGCGCCGTAAGCCTTGGCAAGGACGATCCTTTTATAGGAAAAAAGCTGTGAAAAGTCTGCAAAATCCTTCTTTTCAAGTATGCAAACATCAAGGTCATCGCTTTCCAGCAGACCCTCGTCTATCAGACCTTCAAGGTCTATCAGCACAGGGTTCCCCGCAAAGGCAGAGTAGCACTGATAGGGAGAATCGCCGTACCCCGTAGGGCCTATCGGCAGGATCTGCCAGTAATACTGACCCGTCTCTTTCAGAAAATCAACAAATTCGTAGGCATAGCGCCCCAGCGTCCCCGTACCGTACTTTCCGGGAAGTGAGGTTATATGCAGAAGTACTCCGCTCGTTCTCATTTTACCAGATCCTTATGTTTCAGCTATTTCTTCGATATCCTCAAAGACTATGTCATCGAAAGAGGGAGCGTCCCCCTCATCTGCGGGGGCAGGCGCTTCGGTGACCTCCTCACCTGCACTCTCGGTGCTCTCTGGCTCGGTCTCCTCATAATACTCTTCCTCCGTATAATCCTCGTAGTCGTCGTATTCGTCCCCGTAGTCGTAATTTTCTTCTTCGTATTCTTCCTCTTCGGTGACTGTGTCGGAAAGAACAGATGCAGGTTCTTCCTTTGTGCGCAGTTCCTCAGGCACATAGTCGCTCTTGTAGTAGCTCTCTATGATATCCTTTACCATGAACTTGGAATACTCACCGTGTTCTATAAATCCCGCAAAGGCGATCTCAGGATCGTCAGCAGGGTAAAAGCCGATAAAGGACGAACCAGTATCGGTCCTTGAGGTCATCTGCGGAGTACCGGTCTTTATAGCTGCCGAACGGGGCAGAGAAGTAAGAAGATAATTGCCTGTGTAATAGTCTCTGCACTTTGGGTACAGAGGGTATTCATCATAGCGGGCAGCCTCTTTCATGCCCTCCGTCACACAATAGAATGTATTTCCGCTCTTATCCTCTATGGTAGCAGCCACCTGCGGCTTTGTCCTTGAAAAAATGTTCTCAAAGCCATAGTCATATACACTGTCTACCATATATGTATGGTAACGAACGCCTTTGTTGGCGATGGTCATAGCCTGTGCTGCCATCTGCAAAGGTGTCACATAGGTCTCAGACTGACCTATTGCTGCCTGTACCACATTTCCTGCCTGCCAGTCAAGGTCTCTTTCCTCAAAGGTCTCCGGAGTGGCAATATAACCGACATGGATGCCCCTGCCGGTCTCCAGTCCCATTTCTCCCGCAAGTCCGTAAAGAGAGGCATATTTTGCTATGGTATCTATGCCCGTGAGCCTTCCCACATCGTAAAAGAATATGTTGCAGGATTCCCTCAGCGCCTCTATGACGTTCAGCCTGTTGTGAAAGCCTGTACATTCTGGTCTGTAATCATCCCAGTAGGTATAGACCCTCTGACAGTCAACAGTGGTGTTGGGGGTGATGATGCCTTCATTCAGTGCTGCAGTTGCAGTTACAGTCTTGAATGTAGATCCGGGACGGTATCTTCCGCTGACGGCACGGTTTGTCAGAGGCGCATTTGCACCGGCAGCCACCTTGCTGTAATTGTCTATATAATCAAGAAGGTCATAGGTGGGATAAGTGGCGGCAGCTCTCAAAGCTCCGCTTTTAACATCAAGCACGACTATCGCACCGGCATTGGCGTTTTCTCCCTTTCTCTCGGAAGAGGTCTGATTATTCAGCCATGTGATGTGGTTTTTCAGTATCTGCTGTATGTCTCTCTGATAATCACTGTCAATAGTCAGCTTTATGCTTTTCCCGGGAACAGGTTCCCTTGTGACCTCATCTGAGGTGACGAGCCCTGCAGTAAAGCCGAAGCTGCGCTCACCCTTCTGACCGCATAGAGTACGCTCCATAGCCCACTCTATGCCGCCCTTGCCCACCGTATCGTTCAGAGCATAGCCCTGATCCTTCAGCTTTTCATATTCCTCGGCGGAGATAGGACCGACGGTGCCGATAAGATGAGGCACGATGTCCCCTATCTCATTTACTCTGACAGCCTCCTCCGTAACATCTGTTCCGGGGATCTCGGAGCTGTGCTCCTTTATCCGTACCACCGCAGACATAGGAACATCTTCACAGAACGTGAAGATGTTTGATACAGAGAAGTCTCTGCGCTCCATGGTGTAGCGAAGACCTGCTATTACCCTGACCTCGTCGGCGGTGTACTCGGAAAAAATGCTGTACTTCCTCGCCATCGCCACTACACAGTCACCCGCAGTGGCATAGACCTGAACGCCTATATCCTTGCGGAGCCGCTCCACATCATTTTCCCTGTCCGGGAGAAATTCAAAGGGTTCCGAGGATGTTATTGGAAGTATGTCATCGTATTCCAGACCTTCGGAAATGATGATCTGTGCCGTTTTTAAAAGTGAACGGTTCAGATCAGGATCATTGTCCGGACAGAACGCCTTCTGTGCTATGATATTGTAGCCGGATTTGTTGCTGACAAGATACTCGCCGTTAAAATCCGCTATCTGCCCTCTCGGTGCGGGTATAAGCTGGGCGGAGGAGGATGTTGAAAGGCTTTTTTCATAATAGGAGCTGCCGTCTATGAGCTGGATCCTCATAAGCTCCAGAAAGCCCGCAGCGGCAGCCAGCAGAGTTATCAGTATAAGGATGACAAAGCGGAGAATGTCCGCAGCTTTGCTCATGATGACTCTCTCAGATTCTCCGCAAAGAGCTGTGCAGCCTGTTCGCTGCGCATCAGCACGAATATGGTGTCATCGCCTGCCAGGGTGCCTACCACATCCTTCATATCAAGAAGGTCTATTTCCGCACAGACCGCACTTGCCATACCGGAGCGGCATTTGATGACAACGGTGTTCCCTGCGTGGTCGAGACGGGTTATGGACTGCATGAACATTGCAGGCAGTTCGGGTCTTTCGATGTTGTAGTAATCCCCTTTCAGGATACCAAGTTCGTTTATATCTCTTGACAGTGTAGCCTGAGTAACATTGAGCCCTTTTTCGGAAAGCCTTGTTCTCAGTTCCTCCTGTGTACGGATGTTATTATGTTCGATAAGATCGATTATCATGTCATGGCGCTGTTTTTTCATCTTATTCCTCCTGTTTTACTGCACACTGAAAAAGCGTGACCTTCCAGCAGTGTGTATTTTTTCCGAAAAGATAATCATTTTATTCATTATACCACCGATACATAGAAAATGCAAGTGATTTACAAATTTTATGTTTTGTTCATTTTTTCGGGGCAGTATGCGAAAAGCCCCGCAGTGTTTCCGTGCGAGGCAGAAAATGGTGGACGATAAGGGATTCGAACCCTCGGCCTCTGCGATGCGAACGCAGCGCTCTCCCAACTGAGCTAACCGCCCTTGAAGAAACCTGAACGGCTGCGGCACAAAGCAGAGTTCCTCTCCCTTATGCTTTTCTGTTCAAAGCTCTTTATGATATATTATCACCAAAATGCCCTGATTTCTACATGAATTTATGAATAAAAGGTGAAATAAAAAGGGAGGACGGATCCTCCCTTGATATTCATCCACTGACGATCTGCGGTATAAATTCTCTCGTCTTTGTATACGGTCATACCAAAAAGGTACTGACCGTGCAGGTCATTCGTATCTCAGAGCTTCTATGGGATCCAGCTTTGCAGCTTTATTGGCAGGATAGTATCCGAAGAAGATACCTATTGCCATGGAGAAGCCCACTGCTATGACGAGGGAGCGGATAGACGGCGGAACTGCCGTCCCAACGATGGAACCCGCCGCAACACCCATCAGCAGACCAAGAATAATACCGATCACGCCGCCTACAAGGCATATTATTATGGATTCTACGATAAACTGTATGCGTATGGCGGAATTCGGGGCACCAAGCGCCTTTCTTACACCTATCTCACGGGTCCTCTCCGTTACGGATACCAGCATTATGTTCATAACGCCTATACCGCCGACAAGAAGGGATATGGCTGCTATTATGGATATAACGAGCTGCACTATGCCAAGTATCTGTCCTATCATCTCCATCTGCGATTCCATGGTCTGATAGTGTATCTCATAGGAATCGTTGTCTCTGTAATAGGACTGGTTCATGTAGTCCTGTATCTCTTCACAGGCTTTGTCAATGTCGATGCCGTTTACCATATTTCCGTAGAAATAGTACTGGGTATCTTTGTCTTCACCTACAAGCCTGTTTAGTGTGGAATAAGGGATGTATACCTCATTGTTCCAGCTTTCCGCATCTTCACCCACAGCATTCATCATGGAGGACATGAGAGACGAGAGCTGGTACTTGTAAACTCCCACAATGGTGTAATCGGCATATACCGCCATTTTTTCAGTTCGTGTCACCTGGAAATTAAAGGTGACGGGAAGGACCTTTCCTATGGCTGCACGCTGTGAGCCGTAGAGCTTTTCCGCCTGTCTGTCGGATATAACGCAGATATTCTTTATGTTTTCGCAGTCACTCTCACTTATATACCTGCCCATCATCATCTTTGTCATGGACTGCTTTATATAGCCGGGGTTCACGCCGTATACCACAAGGTCGTAATCCTTGCGGTGATGACGGGTCGAAGCGTCATAATTACCGCTCATAAAGGATACAGCTTCCAGATACTTGCTGTATTTTTTCTTTACGTCGGTGATCATATCCATCGTTATGAGATCCTCATCCGAGGAATAATCCCTTGCAGGCCTGTCTTTTTTGCTCACCTGGAACACTGTCAGGTTTGAACCGCCCTGGGAATTGAATATGTCCATTACGTTTGCCTGCATTATGTCGCCCAGTGTGCTGATGGCTATAACGGAGCTTATTCCTATGATTATCCCGAGCATGGTGAGAATGGCTCTCATCTTGTTTGAGCGTATACCTGCAAAAGCAAGCACAACATTTTCCCATATACCCATTATGCTTTGCCCTCACTTTCGCTGACTTCCGCTGCCGCCGGCTCCGGTACATGATCCTGTATCTGCTCCTGCTGCTGTACATCCTCTGCTGTTCCGTTGGTCTCATTCACGCCGGGAACGGTATCGGGAGCCGCAGGCGCTTCAGCATTACTTTCCACTGTATCCTGTATTCCGGAAGGCTTTACCGCAATAACAGGGGCGCGCCTTATCCCTTCAAGCGGAGAGACCTCCGCAGAGTCGCTTATTATATTGCCGTCGGCAATGGTTATGATCCTGTCGGTCTCAGCAGCAAGCTCCGGGTTATGGGTGATGAGCACGATGGTCTTTCCCTGTTCCCTGTGTAGCTTATGGAAAAGATCCATAACAAGGCGGCCGGTCTTACTGTCAAGTGCACCTGTGGGCTCGTCCGCAAGGATTATCGAAGGATCGTTAGCCATAGCCCTTGCAATGGCTATCCTCTGCTTCTGGCCGCCGGAAAGCTCATTGGGCATATGCTCGGAACGGTCGGTCATCTCAACTATATCAAGAAGCTCAAAGGCTCTCTTCCTGCGTTCCTTTGCGGGGACTCCCGCATACATCATGGGAAGCTCTATATTTTTCAGTGCGGAGGTCCTGGCGATAAGGTTGAAAGTCTGGAAAACGAAGCCTATCTCCAGGTTCCTTATACGGGAAAGCTCCTTGTCGTTTGCCCTTGAGATATCCTGTCCGTCAAGATAATATGTTCCCGATGTGGGACGGTCGAGAGCACCGATGATATTCATAAGTGTGGACTTTCCCGATCCCGACTGGCCGACTATGGAAACAAACTGTCCCTTCGGCACTTCAAAGGTCATTCCGTGGAGTATTTCCAGTTCGTTGGGCTCACCAATATAGAACTTCTTGACGATATCTCTTGCATTTATAACTATATCGTTCATGCTTTATGCACCTGCCTCGGTGCTGCCCGTTTCATCGGAAATGATGAGTATCTCTTCGCCGTCCTCATAGTCTGCCGCATTGGTAAGTATCTCCATTCCCTCGCTTACCTCGGGGGAGATTATCTGTATCAGTGCATCAGCCTCAAAGCCGGTCTCCACAGGTATATATTTTACGGTGCCTATGGGCATTTTCTGCCCGTTTACTTCCTGTCTTTCAGCTATACATATGTGTGAACCGCTGTCGTCTGTTACAACGCAGTCATATGTCACGGAGAGAGCCTTTTCACAGCTGTCAGTGATGGCGGTGCCCTTTGCTGTCATACCTATGAGAACACCTGTGTCCTTGGTATTGTATATATCCGCATAGAGGTCGAAGGAAGCGGAGCCGTCGCTCTTTCCGTCAGTGCCCTTTACACCTGCGGGAGCTATCTCGGATATGCTGCCCTCAAGGTCGAGGGAAAGGGAGGGGATGTTTATCTCAACGGGAGCACCCTTCTGAAGCTCGGCTATGGCATATTCCTTAACTATCGATCTGAGTTTGAGGTCGTCGGGATCCTCTATTATAAAGAGCACACCGGAGGGAGCAGAACCCACTACCGCATTCACCTTGGTAACGGTTCCGTCGCAGGGAGCCTTTATGACGCAGTCTTCAAGCCTTTCTTTGAGTATCTTCAGATCTATGAGCACGGGAGATTCAGTATCGGAAAGCACCTTCTGCTTGTCTGCCTCGGATTTGAGGTTGTTAAGAGAAACATTTGCGTTCCTTACGGCTATATCGTATGCCTC
>ODAI014571143.1_pt1 | contig 13766 bp, 7 predicted proteins | sample 1539321 | NCBI WGS metagenome assembly ODAI01 (sample SAMN02144231, study PRJEB22623) | gut metagenome | biome: sheep rumen | host: Ovis aries | place: New Zealand
CTCGCTCCAGCCTCCTATTATGTTGTGTCTCCTGTCAAGAAAAATAATCAGGAAAGATGTTTCGGCAATAACCAACTCTATTATTCATGGATCATAAATTAATTTATGCCACAGAGGTCAATGGATTCGCCAAAGTTCTTTTCTGTCTCACATCAAGCATAGTAAGTCATTTCTGAATACCGCTTCTCCAGGAGGCTCAAAGATAACTAATCCTTGTCGCCTGACTATTCTTCTTTTTGCAGAAGTTGTACTTTTTTAATTATTCATATTTACAATTCAGGCTATGTTGTCTGTCATCATACCCCAAATAAAACATGCTAATTCTCTAGCGGCTGCAGTTGATGAAACATTAGAATGCTTTCCTCTGCATTCTAAATGAATCATTTTGTTCTTCAATCTATACCTGCATCTATCTGCATAGGCTATAACTTGAGGATCCTTTCCTTTCTGTCTGTCAATTAAACGTTTTGACTTTTTACCACGACTATTGGTTTTCTTTATACTTTTTGCACTTTCAGTAAGAAGGCGTCTTATATTAATATTTCCACATTTGCTCATTCCCAGCACTTTTTCTTTTTTGCCACTTGAGTCTTCTGCCCAACCAAATCCAATGTAATTTGCAAAATGATATGCTTTCTTAAATCTGTTGAAATCTCCGATTTCTGCTGCTATCGTTACGGCTGTAAGAGTCTCTATTCCACAAAAGCAGACAAGTTTTTCTACTTTTTCCTTTATAGCTGAATCTTTAGCTATTTCTTCAATTCTATTTTCGATATTTTTTAATCTATCCTCCAAAGTATTGATGGTTATCATGTATTCATTGAAGGCTTCCTGTAAATAGCTATCTTCAAAAATAATTGTTTTCAACCATTTTCTGTGATTCCAGGTCCAATAGGTTGTTCCATCCGAATATTTCTTATCTTGTCTAAGAAGAAATGCCTGGAGCAGTTGTTTTGCAGTTTTTAATTCTTTTTTTATGCTTAGTCTCATTCTGCAATATTCTTTAATTGCTTCTTCATGTTTTGTTGTTACATGAACTTCACTGTAATCCTTTGTGAACAGAGTTTTTGCTAAATAACGAGCATCAACAGTATCATTTTTCACTCTGTTTCCTGGAGCTTTTTTTAATGAAGTAGGTGCCATAACAACGCAGATGTATCCGGCTTTTTGTAAATCACGATATAATCCAAATCCTGTAGGCCCAGCTTCATAGCCACATACAAAAACAGTACCTTCGCCAAATTCTTTTTCTGCACTTTTCAAATATTTGATGATATTTGAACTTGTTGCTTTCATCTTCTTTTCATAATAGTTTCTGTCTTCTGATGATTTGTAACAGCAAACTGAATAAGTGTCCTTGTGGACATCCATTCCTACATAAATTATACTTTCCATGTTGTGTCTCCTTTTGCATTTTGGTAATGCTACAAATTAGATTTATTGTCTTACCTAATTTTGCAGTTAAATCCATGTTTCTGCAAATAGGAGACACAACATATTGTCTCGTCCGTTCGCCTTCGGCTCACTTCCTGCGGTGGCTTCCGCTACCCCCTCTAGCGGGGATACCCGCAACGCCCCTTTTTCGGAAATAAAAAAAGCCTCCCTGTTTCCAGAGAGGCCTCGTTGCCGGGAACCGGGGTCGAACCGGCACGCCGATTGCTCGGCACAGGATTTTAAGTCCTGGGCGTCTACCAGTTCCGCCATCCCGGCAAGTGCATTCAATAATAATGAAAAAATCCATTAATTTCAACCCCCGCCGTCATGGCTCCTGCATTATAAATGTCCCGAAATACAAAAATATGAGGAGCTACCGCTACACCGATTCCGAAGCAGCACGGGTTTCGCGTTTTTGGGAAAACAAATGAATGATTTGCAAGCAAATCATTCATTTGTTTTTTATGGCAGTCGCCAAATACGCGAAAAGTGCTTTTCGGCCTCGGTTTCGCTCTCGCTCCTCATATTTTTTTAAGCAGGACTTCTGCATTAATGCAGAAGTCCTGAGCCCCATTGCGTGCAAGTTTTCATTTTATTATAATTGCCCTATGCTTAAAAACTATCTTTGGATTTTCTTAATTTCTATGGTGCCGCTGATTGAATTGCGTGGTGCAATTCCGGTTTCTCAAGCCCTGCAGCTTCCAATTATTCCTTCATATATAGTTTGTATTATTGGTAATATGCTACCAGTTCCGGTTATCTATCTTTTTGCCCGTAAGTTTTTGGAATGGGGGCAGGATAAACGTTTTATAGGCGGAATCTGTCGTTTTTTCCTTGTAAAAGGTACAGCCGCAGGAGAAAAAATGCAGTCAAAAGTTGGACGTGGACTTTTTATTGCCCTTCTTTTATTCGTGGGAATACCACTTCCTGGTACAGGCGCCTGGACAGGCACTCTTGCAGCCAGCCTATTAGATATGCGTTTCCGCGATACAATAATTGCAGTTATGCTTGGGGTTCTTTTGGCTGGTCTTATTATGATGGCCGGTAGTCTTGGACTTTTTACAGCTCTTTTTGCTGCTCTGGGTAAATAAAAAAATTAAGGTGATTTATGTATATTCTCGTAACAAAACAACTGATTACAATGGCAATTATAGGCTTGGGTGGCTTTATCTTTGCAAAAATTTTCAAGGTAAATGAATCTGAGCGCAAATTTTTAAGCAAGCTGCTTTTATACTTCATTAATCCTACAATGGTTTTAAACTCTTTTAACCGCGATTTCGATTCCCAAAAGCTGGAGCTTTTAGGAATTGTTGTAATTCTTTCCTTAATAATCCATGGACTTATGATAGCTCTTGGGCTTCTTACCAGCCGCCAGAAAATTGACCGTCTTGCTATTGCTTTTACAAATTGTGGTTTTATAGGAATTCCTCTTATACGTGGTGTTTTTGGAGATGAAGGAATAATCTTTTTAATGGGTTATCTGGCTGTTTTTAATGTATTGGTATGGACTTATGGTTATCATCAGCTTAGTGGAACAACAAACATTGTAAAGGTAATTACAAATCCTAATATTATTGCTGTTTTATTGGGAATTATAATTTTCTGCATTCCTGGAACCTTACCAGAAGTGCTTGCAAGACCTCTTTCTTTAATTGCAGATACAAATACAGCTATAAGTATGGTTCTTGTTGGCGTTTTAATAGCAGATTTTCATCCTTCGCAGTCAAAAGAAGTTTTTCCCCGTCTTATTAAAATGTCAATTCTTAGACTTGTAGTGTGTACTATTATAAATATTGTGGTTCTATTTTTTGCCTATAAGCTTTTAGCTGGCTTTGCTGACGGCCGTATGATTATTTTTGTAGTACTTATCTGCTCTATGTGTCCTGTTGCAACAAGTATTCCAAGTTTGGCTTGTCTTTTCGATCAGGATGCCGCTTATGCAAGTCTTACAGTTTCGCTCACAAGTATATTGTGTATTTTAACTCTGCCAAGCTTTGTTGCTATTGCAGAAAAAATAATACAATAAAGTCATTATTTTGAAATTTATGAAAAATTTTGAGTGACAGCTTTGATATTTGTCCTGTATAATCTTATGCGATGAAAAACAAGCTTTTATTTATAGCAGGACTTTTATTTTTTATTTCATCTTGCAGCCTTTTTTCTCCTGCTCAAAACAATGCAGTTCTCTCTTTTGTTGTTGATGGTGATATGGCCCGAGAGGTTCAAAAATCACTTGGAGCCATGACTTCTCTTCCCTTGTCAGCCCGCTATCTTGAAGGTGAAAATGCTTTCCTTGAAATCTCAATTTTTGGAGATTATTCTGATAGTAAAACAATTGCCCTTGTAGATGGCGAAAGTCTTTCCTTTACAAATCTTTCAGAAGGTCTGAAAGTTTATGCACAGGGCTCTATTTATGTAAATGTGCAATCTGAAGATGGAAAGGAAAGTCGTAAAGAACTTTATACGGGTAAGTCAGAAAGCTTTGTGCTAAAGCGTGGAATAAACGATTTGGAGCTTACTCTTTATAAAGTAAAAGCTGAAACAGAGGAAAATCCGGAAACTGTTGAACCTGAAGAGCCGGAAGAGTCAGAGCCGACAGAGCCTGAGGAAGTTGAGGAGCCAGATCCGGAAGAACCTGAAGAGCCGGATCCGGAAGACCCTGAAGAGCCAGAAACTCCAGAAGAGCCGGAAGTAATAACTGTTGAATATAAAGTATTACACTTAAAACAAAATATAGATGATGATGAATACTCTCTTGTTGAAGAAGATAGTCAAACACTGTCCGGTCAGACAGGTTCATTAACAGAGGCAAAGGCAAAAGAATACGAAGGCTTTACCAGCGTTGAATTTGAACAGAAGGAGCTTGCTAAGACAGATAACGATATTAGCATAAAATATAAGCGTAATGTTCACAAGCTTTTCTATGTAGATCCGGGGGTTCTTACAATTGATACCGTAGAGGAAGATACAGAACCTGTAATTCTTCTGGAAGAATCTTACCGCTATGGTGCAGAAGTAAAACTTAAGTTTGATATTGTAGAAGGTCTTGAAGGTCACGAAAATTCTAACTTTATTGGCTGGTATACAGAAGACAAGGTTATTCATACTTCTGTATTAGAAAATTCTATTATAATGGGTGATGAAGATATTTATTTAGTAGGACTGTGGACAGAAGCTGAATTGCCGGAAGAGACTGCTACAATCTCCCTTACACTTAATCAAAATGAGCTTTCTGATATCTCTGTAGAGGTTAAGGCCGATGCAACAGAAGTTTCCGGAAACGACCTGATTTTAGCAGGAGCTAGCTCTGAGCTTGTCTTTGAGGCAGATTCTTCTTACGATTCTTATGTATGGAAAATTAACGGAGAAGAAGTAACAGCTTCTTCAGAAATTGCCAGTGTAAACGGTAACAAGCTTACTATCACTATGGCTCAGACTGCCAGTTCTTTTATATATGATATAACACTTCTCGCTTCAAAAACAGATTCCGCAAGCGGAGAAGTTTTATATCATTCTTATTCTGCTCAGATAAAAAAGAATTAGAGGAGGCGGTAAATGACTTTTGTAAAAAGAAATCTGTATACTGCTTTTTTGTTTTTTTTACTTTTAACCTTGATTTCATGTAATAATATTTTTAATTCCACTTCAGGAAAAAATTCAGATGCAGATGATGAAAATAAAACCTTCTTATCTGTAAAAATCGGACAAATAAAAGCAGCCCGAACTATAAATCCGGCCGTAATGGATATTGACGAGGCTCTCGCTTTGTTTTCTGATTTTTCTCTGTCTGGAGTTTTTACGGAATCCACAGAGACAGCTGACCCAACAATCTTTTTTTCTGCAATCCCTTCAGTTGCGGAAGTGAATGAAACAAAAGTGCCTGTTTTACCCGGACACTGGCAGCTAACTCTTTCTGCAAAATGCAATGGTATTCTTTATACCGGAAGCACAAATGTCGAAATAAAACAAGATGCAGAAAACTCCATTGCTTTTGTTTTAAGTCCTGCCGAATCCTTCGGAGGTTTTTCAATCTCCTTTGATGTTTCTGGTACTGCTGTATCAAATGCAAAGGCTTGTTTAAGTATTCTGGATTCTACTGAACCTGGAATTTCATTGTTGATGCCAGATGCTGATGGAAAAATCAGGTATAGCAAAGATATTACAGATCCTTTATACCGTATGGAAAAGGGAACTTATCTTCTTTCGGTAGAGTTTTATGCATATAATGACGAAAATCCAGTTCTATTAAATACATGGGAAAATTATATTGCTATTCAACCCGGGGTTATGACTACTGCCGAAATTTCCATGAATTTTAATGAGCTTTATTCCATCACTTATGATTATGATGGCGGCGAGCTTGCAGAGGGCTTTCAGATAGAAAAGTATTCTGCTCATAGTGCTTTTGAACTTCCAGTTGCTAAAAAAACAGGCTATCTCTTCCTTGGCTGGTACGAAGATTTTGGCGGCAGCTTAAGTACAAGTAATACTACTGAAATTACAAAGGGTACAAGTGGAAATAAAACTTTTGTTGCCAAATACCAGAGCACAAGCATTTACGTTTCTGCTTCTGGGGATGATGATACAGGGGATGGTTCAGATGCAAATCCTGTAAAAAGTGTTAATGGAGTCTCTACGATTATAGAAAGTTTTGGAACTCCTGATACAGAGTGGGTTATTTATATAGACGGAATTCTTGCGGTAGACACTTCTCAGACAATTCCGGCTACAGTTACTGCTGATTATGCTAAGTCTATTTTGATTACCGGTAAGAATGGCCCGGATGGAAGTGGTGAACCTCAGGATGCTTTAGACAGGGGAATAACGGCAACTACAAATGGTTCTACTAACGGCAATGTTCTGATTATTAATACTGAAGTTCCTGTTACAATCACAAGCCTTAAGCTTATGCGCGGGGCTGCGGCTGATGGTTCTGCCCTTAAGATTACCCAAGGTTCAACGGTGAAGCTTGGTGATGGTGTTCGAATTATAAAAAATCATTATTCTTCAAATGCCTATGGTGTTGTTCGTAATGAAGGTACTTTATTTATGTACGGCGATGCTGTAATTGGAGATGCTTCTGCAAGTGATTATGCTACTAACAGTTCTTCTCCTAGTAATGTTAATGATGGAACTAATGCAAATTATGCTACTTCCGGCGGAGGAATTTACAACGGAAGCAATTCTTCGACCTCTACAATAGTTGCAAAGCTTTACCTTGGTTACAGTGGCTATGATAGCGACGGTGTAACTCCTGTAAAGGAAGCTCTTACCGGTGGTATTTATAAAAACGGTGGAGGCGGAATCTACAATTCCTATAACAGCTTTGTTTATTTTGACAGCGGAACTATTGCCTGGAATGCATACTCTAATGGTGGTGGTGTTTATAATGAAATGGGAGCTACCTTTGAAATGACTGGGGGTAGCATTATAAATAACAATTGTAAATCTTCAAGTGATGTTGCTGGTGGTGGCCTTTACAATGCAAAGTCTTCTTCAAAATTTATAATGTCTGGCGGAATTATAAATCAAAACATCGTAAATTGTACAAATACTGCTTCCTCTTCTTCGCATGGATATGGTGGCGGTGTTTATAATGCAGGCTATATGTTTATGTATGGTTCGGCTGTAATTGGTAATAAAGCCGCTTCTTCACTTGCAACTTCTAGTGATTATGGAAACTATGCCCGCGAAGGAGGCGGAATTTACAATGATAATAATTCTGCCAGCAGTAAAGTGGGAAAGCTTTATATAGGATATGAACCTTCTTCGGATGGAACCAGCCCTGTGAAGGCGGAGCTTACTGGAGGCATTTATCAGAATTACGCAGACACTCTTACTTCTCAAACAAATGGCGGTGGAGCGATCTCTTCTGCTAACTCTGTGCAAATTGCTTCCGGTACTATTGCCTATAATGCTACTAGCCGTTTTGGTGGAGCTATTTATAGTAGTAACTCTTTTGAAATTGCAGGCGGTACAATCCGTGATAACGATGCTTCTGTAAGTGGTGGCGCTATTTATATGGCAGCAAATTCCAGCTATATTTTGACTCTTGGTGGAAGCTTTGAAATTCCTTACATTTCTGGCGGTAATGATATTTTCCTTGCTGGCTCATCTGCTACATATCATGCTTCTATTCAGATTTCTGATTCTTTGGACGGTTCTTTTGAAGCAATGCTTACTCCAGGCTTTTATGCAGAAGGGGTTCAGTATATTTCTCTGGCAACAGGCTCTACTGCAAATCTTGCTGCCGAAGTTCAGTGCTTTGAAGTTACTCCTCAGGTAAGTGGAACCGCCCCTGATACGGTTACTACAGAATGGGCTTTTGATTCTAACGGAAAGCTTATACAAAGCCCTGCAAGTGCTGGTATAGAAATTTCCTTTACACAAGTTTTTGCAGAAGGTGATATAGAAGTTATTGCAGATGATACAAGAATACCTGGTTCAGTAGAGTACTCTACTGGAACAACTTCTTATCTTTCATACAGCTGGACCTTTGATGGAATGCAAATGTCAGACTCTCCTGGCTATTCTATAGATATTGCAGCTCTTTCTCCTGGTATTCATGAAATTGGCCTTGAAGTAGAGGATTCTGCAGGAAATCATTATTCCTGGTATGGCCAGTATGAAAAATCATAAAAATAGGGGATTTTTAATATGAAAAAGAATATTTTTTATAAATCACTTTTTGCCTCTTTTTTAATCCTTTCTTTTGTGACTACTGCCTGCAGCAATATATTTTCTGAAAAAAGTAAGGCAGCCAATGGAAAAGCAAAAATCTCTCTTTCTATAAACACTATTGGAGCAGGTAAACTTTCAAGGTCTGTTCTTCCTTTAGTAGATGAAGAAGAGCTTTCTAATATTGTCTTAAGAGGAAGTTTGGATGGAGGAACAGAAGAGCCCCTGCAAAGCTGGGACAGCTATTCTGATATGAAGGAAGCGCAGCTTACTATTCAGTCTGGCTCCTGGGACTTTACCCTTTCTGCCCAAATGAACGGCTGTACTTTTTCTGGCACTGCAAGCAAATCCTTTAACAGCGGAGATGATGAAACTCTTTCTTTTGAACTAGCTCCAGCTTCTACCGTCACTTATGGTGGTATAGATGTAACGCTAAAATATTCTGGAAATGCAGCTTATGTGGAAGCAAATCTTACTCCATATGCAAATCCAGAAGGAGGACCCCCTGTTCAACTTACTCCAGAAGCAAGCGGTTCTGATATGTCTGTAAGATTTTTTAAGGATATTACAGATTCTTCACAGCAGGTTGGAGCAGGAACTTACAGGCTTAAGATTGTCTTTTATGGTGACAGTGCAAAAACAATTATTCTTACCAGATATTCTGCCTTAATAAATGTTGCTGCTGGTTTTGTAAGCAGTCTGGAGCAGAGAATTTCTATAAATCAGCTTTATTCAATTACTCTGGAGTTGAATGAAGGCGAATTGCCTGCCGGTACTGTTGTGCCGGAAAGCTATTCAGTTTTCTCTGAAGCAATAACCTTACCTGAACCAAGTAAAGAACATTATGTATTTGACGGTTGGTATACTACTTCAGATTTTACCGGTGCACCAATTACAGTAATTACCGGGGCAAACAAAGGAAATATTTCTTTGTTTGCTAAATGGGAAGCTGAAACCCAGGAAGTTGATATATCAGTTGATTTGGAAGGGGATTTAAGTAACATTACAGTAGATATTTCCGGTTCAGCTGGTTCATTAACCCTTACAGCAAAAGACGCGCTTTCTGGCGATGTGCTGGGCAGTGAGTATAGCTTTGTCTGGTCGGTTGATGGTACTGCGCAAAGCTCAACTACAAATCCTCTTACTATTAATGCTTCTACCTGGCCTGCAGGTATATATGATATCAGTTTAATTGCTTCAAAAAATGAAGGCGGCGAAACAAAAAACTATTCCTGGACTGGTCAGCATGTATTAGCATCCTATGCTGTAGCAGCTGGAAGGGGCTGCGCTAATATAACGGAACTTCTTTCTGCAGTTGAAGCTGCTTCAGGAGATTTCTCTGTTGTATTCTATACAACATCGGTACCTTTAACAGATATCGAAAGCCTGGCTTCTGCAGTAAAAGCAAAGAGCAGTTCTGTAAAGGTTTCTATAGATATGTCTAATCTTACAGACCTTACCGAGTTACCTTATTCTGCATTTATGGATTGTAATTCACTTTATTCTGTAAAACTACCGGAAGGCATTACAGAAATTGCTAGTCAAACCTTTAGATTGTGTGAAAATCTTGCAGAGTTAACTATTCCATCAACCGTAACCTCAATTACAGGCTCTGCATTCTACAGATGCGGTTCGCTTAACAAGGTTACTTTAGCAGCTGGAAACACGGCATTTATTCTAGAGAGTGATAATGCTTTGTATTCAGCAGATAAGAGTAAAATTGTGCTTTATTGTAATAAAACTGAACAATCAGTATTTACAGTTCCTGCATCTGTTACAGAAATTTGTGATTATGCTTTTAATGGAGCAGATATTTCTGGTATAGAATTTGAATCTTCTACTAGTTTGACAAAAATAGGAAACACTGCTTTTGATTGTTGTGATTATTTAGTTTCATTTGAAATGCCAGATAGTGTTACAGAGATTGGAATGGATGTATTCTGTGGTTGTGCTATACTTTCTTCTATTCATTTTTCTAATAATCTTACTACTATCCCAACTCGAGCATGCTCTCATTCTGAATCTATTGTTAGTGTTGAAATTCCAGAAGGAGTAACAACACTTGGATATGGTATTTTCTATGGTGTTTCTAGGCTTGAAACAATTATTCTGCCTTCTACACTTACCTCAATAGATGAAGATGTCTTCCAATATACTTCACTAAAAAATGTTTACTTCCGTGGAACTGAAGCTCAGAAAGACACTTTACTTTCTAATACCAATGAAAATGTAAAAGATGAAACAATAAAAAAAGATACTGTTACTTGGGTTTGCAATTATACAGGAGACTAAAATGAATAAAATCAAAACAATTTCCATAATTCTAATATCAATTTTTTCTATATTTCTTTTCTCTTGTAATAATGGTGCAGAAGCTCTTGCAGTTAAAGATGATGTTGCCTATATAACTATATCATCTAAAGTATCTGCAACAAGAAGCATTGTTCCTACGACAGAAGAATTCAATATAAGCAAGCTAAAAGATTTTGAATTATCTGGTGCATGGAATGGTTCGGAAACAAGAACACTTTTAGAAGCTGATGATTGGGATGGCATTTTTGGCTCTTGTCCTTTTGCGGTTCAGACTGGAACTTGGGATTTTACCCTTTCGGCTTCATTAAATGAAGCACAATATTCTGGGACAATTAATAACAAGGAGATAGAGCTTGGTGCAGATCCAATACTGCTTTCCTTTACGCTTTCACCAGAAGCAGGAAGCTATGGTGGATTTAATCTTATGTTTAATATTATTTCTGGTTCTGCCGCCCTTGGAGAATTTACTCTTTCAAAAGATGGAACAAATATAACTACTCAGAATATAGCAGTAGTTTCAAACGCTCTTATTTGTGGAAGAGATAGAACAAATTCTTCGGAGCAATTGGAACCAGGCGATTATGATATAGAAGTTGTATTCAAAAATAATGATAGCCAAGCTTTAAGTACCTGGAAGGGTATGGTTCGTGTAATAGCAGGCTTAACAACTACTGCAAAAATAGACTGGGCTTTAAATCCTGTTTATTCAATAACCTATGAAGACAATGGTGGCAGTCTGCTAGATACAACATTTGTTCGTGCAGAAACCTATACAAGCAAGGGCTCTGCAGTTGACTTACCTGAAATGAAGAAAGATGGTCTTGTTTTTGATGGCTGGTATGAATCTGAAACATTTACAGGGGAAGCTATTACAGAAATTTCATCTGGAACTACAGGTGATAAAATTTTGTATGCAAGGTTTGTTGCTCCATATGCCTATATAGGAGATATTCCATATTCTTCTTTGTCAAAACTTACTGCAGCCATTACCAATGCAAGTTCAACGGCAGATATAACAGTTTCTCTTACTTCAAACGTTACTCAGGCAGATTTAGGAAAGGCAGAGACTTCTGCTACAATTGCCTATGCAATTACAAATACAAGCGCTAAGAGTCTTAGCCTTGTAGTGCCATCAACAGAAAATATAGCCTTATCCGGCGACTGTTCTTATATGTTTAAGAATTGTTCAAAGCTTGCATCTGTTGATTTAAGTGGAGTAGATACTTCTGAGGCAACAGCAATTTATGGAATGTTCTATGGCTGTAGTAATTTAACATCTGTAAATGTATCAAGCTTTAATACCTCTAATGTAACAAACATGATGTTTATGTTTGCCTACTGTTCAAAGCTTGTGGCAGTAGATTTATCTAATTTTAATACTTCTTCGGCTTTATCTATACATGGAATGTTTTCGGATTGTACAAGCCTTACAGATGTAAATCTAAGTTCTTTTGATACATCAAAAGCAGATTCCTTTACCGGTATGTTTACAAACTGTACAGCACTTACACAGGTAGATATAAGTACTTTTACTTTAAGAAATGATAGTGTAAATGCAGCTTCTATGTTTTATGGCTGCACTAATCTTGAAACAATTTATGTTTCTTATGGTTTTGATATGACTTCATCTACAACAGATAATTCGGATATGTTTAACGGCTGTATAAATCTTGTCGGTGGTAAAGGAAAGACCTTTGATTCTGAAGCTATAGATAAAACTTATGCGCGCTTTGATACAGTTTCTAATCCTGGATATTTTACTGCAAAGCCGCTTGGAGATAAGGCTGGCCCTACTGCACTTTACGACATTGTTTTTGTGGATGGTACTGCTACAGCTTATTCTGCAGGTTTAGAGCTGACAGACAAGCAAAAGACTTATGCAATTGGAGTTGTATACAATATTGATGACAGTAATGGAATACCAAGGGGGATTTTGGGTAAGATTCATACAACAGACCGTCTTAGATGGACGGCTGAAAGTACTGCGTATAAATCTGATTATGATGAAGGCTTGCAAGCAGCACCTTCACCAACAGGAGAAAATGTAGTATCTATTGCAACTTTTACAGGCGATTTTGATGGAAGCGATAACTGGTCTCTTATCTGTGCTTCTTATTCAAATATGTCTGAGGAAGAAATACTTGCCTTGCATCCGGCTTTTGAATATGTAAACAATTATGCTGCTGCAAATGGTCTTGTAGGCACTGATTTTGAAAATGGCTGGTATCTGCCAAGCCTTCCTGAGCTTCATGCATTCTTAAAAAATGTTGAAACTATTAATTCTATAATGAATCTTATAAATGGCACTAATTTTGCTCAGCAGGAATATTGGTCATCTTCTTTGCAGGGACAAAATGATTCAGATGTATGGATAGTAGGAACTGCAAATAATGAAATAAATACGCATGGTGCTAGTGATTGTGATGATAACGTTTGCTGTGTTATTCAGTTCTAGGAAAGGGCTAGGGCATGGAGCGGCTGCGAAGCAGGCCAACGCAGCGTAGCGAGGTGGCTGAGCGTTAGCGAACCGCGGAACGCCCGACCGCCTGCGAATGCAGGCGGGAGCCTCCTGAAAAAAATCCTTCTTACATATATTGAACAAAAGTCTTATCCGATATATTCTATAATATCTGTTTAATTGAGGTGAATTATGTCTGAAGAAAAATTCGACTTTACTATTGATACCCTGGGACCTTGTACAATCCCTTCTCCAATCAAACTTTCTACCGTACATGGTGATTACACTGCAAATTATGTAAGTGATGATTCTTACGTTCTTTCTGAAGTAAATGTATATGATAAAACAAAGCCTATTGTGCTTGATTCTTCAAATCTGATGGAAAAAGCTGGTCCTCGCGAAAAGATTTACTTTGACCCGAAACATGCAAAGGCTGGAATCTGTACTTGCGGCGGACTTTGCCCTGGTTTGAACGACGTTATTCGTGCTATTGTACGCTGTCTGAACACCAGATATGGCGTAAAGACAATTAAGGGCTATCAGTATGGTTTCCGCGGATTCTTCCCAGACAGCGGATACGAGCCTCTTGAACTTGACCGCTACCTTATTGATGAAATTCACAAGATTGGCGGTACTTACCTTGGAACAAGCCGTGGTGGCGGACAGCGTGTAGAAGAAATTGTTGACTGCATTGAACGCGACGGAATTAACATGCTCTTTATTCTGGGTGGTGATGGAACTCAGCGCGGTTCTTATGACATTGCCTGCGAAGTAGAAAAACGCGGTCTTAAGTGCGCCGTTGTTGGTGTACCAAAGACTGTAGATAACGACCTTATGTTTATTGACCGTTCATTCGGATTTGAAACTGCTGTTCAGCGCGCTA
>ODAI013993258.1_pt1 | contig 13765 bp, 4 predicted proteins | sample 1539321 | NCBI WGS metagenome assembly ODAI01 (sample SAMN02144231, study PRJEB22623) | gut metagenome | biome: sheep rumen | host: Ovis aries | place: New Zealand
ATTTTCTGTATTCTCGGAAGGCTGTCCGTTTCCTTCAGGGAGGATTTCCGAAGCCAGTTTACCCTCTTCAGCGCTGATTTCGGAAGGGAGTTCACCTTCCTCAGGGGCAGTGACAATACTCTCGGACTCTACGGCTTCTTCCGCCGACTCACCCGAAGCCGGATCTGCCATAGCCTCTTCTGCAAGGCCTGCATCGACCTGGGGAACGGGCTCCGCTGTGATTACTTCATCAGAGAATTCGGATTCCGCAGCAGTCTCGTCGACATCGGATTCCGCGGCAGCCGCTTCCTCAAAGGATTCAGGCTCCGCCGCGCTTTCTTCAGGAAGAGAAACGACCTGCGCATCAGCGATATCGGATGCAATATCCGCGGCCGAAACATCGGAATAATGCTCTTCGATTACCGGAGAGTTCTCCTGTGTAACTGCATCCGCCGGACTGCTGAGCTGCATAGAAGTGAATACGATAACGATTACTGCCAAAACGGCAACAATCCTCTCCCAGACCTTCTTCCGATGTTTCGCAAGCAAAATATCCTGAATATGGCGATTCAGACTGGAGTTCATGTTACTCTTCCCCCTCTGATAAGGCGACAAACGCATGCAGAAAGCCGTCAGCTATGCGATTTCCCTCAATTTTTCAGATTATAGTTTCCTCTATTCCCCTGACTCAGCAAGAGAGCATTTATTCAGCAAATAATCAGAGTTATTATAACAGCAGGCAGTAATATCTTTCAACAGCGAATCGTAAACGTTATCGTATTTTTGTGTTCCCTTTCAAGAACTGGCAGTCGGCAGCCGCCTGTTGACTGTTTCAGACAAAGTCAGAAAGGGCATCACATTCCCTGACTCAGTCAGTTAATGTGATGCCCTTTTAAACTGTTTGAGCATTTCCGGAGTCATTTCCGGACTGTCTTCATCAAACACAATTGCACGTGCTGTAGCATCTTCCAATTCCTTAAGTTCTTCATTACTCAAATCATATTTTATTTCACTATACTTCATCTTCGCCATACAAATTGTACCCTTTTACGCTGCTTTCTTCTTTGTCATCACTTCATTGAATACGATGGAGTCGATCGATACCGCTGCGCCGTGTCCCTCCAGTAAGTGAAGACTGTCATGACGCCCCACTCCTTCGGAAGTCCTGTCCAGATCTTCTGAAGTCCGATGGCGGCTATAATGCAGACCGCCATCTGGCAAGAGCCATAGGGTCTGTGACCCCATGACTCTCAATGTGTCTCTCACTCCAGATACATTTCCTTCAGCCGTTCTCTCTCCTTGTTAGTAAGCCCGAGGCCCTGAGCGAGGAAGCTGTCCGCATCGCCGTAGCGTTCTTCTATTACTTCATATAAAGCGTCGAAATATTCTTCTTTCGCGCCGAACATGTATCCGATGCCTTCTTTTTCATCCTCGTCTTTGGCATGCAGTATCATGCGTTCCGTTTCCGGCCTGAGGCATACGTTGGTTTTCAGGTAGTCCTCACGGATGTCGGCTCTGTCCACTCCCAGCGCTTCCTGAATGATGATCGCGGCAAATCCCGCTCTGTCCTTCCCGGCAGTGCAATGCCACAGAACCGCCCTTTCATGATCTTCAAGAAGGATCTCCAGAAATCTTCTGTAGCGAAGGAGCGGATATTCTGTCAGGATGAAATCCCGGTACATGCGGGTCATATGGTCTCTGGCTGCGGCGGGATGTTCCCGGAGGAATTGAAGAGCCTCACTTTCAGACTTTCCGCCTCTTGTGATTCCCGCCTTCTCCTCGTCGAGGATCGGAAGATATACAAGTTCCAGCTCCTTTGGATCCGGCTTTTCGCTGCGCTCATCGCTGGTCCTGAAATCAATCACAAGGCTTGTGTTGTCTCTCAGCCACGCGATGTCCTTTGGAGAGCCCTGGCTGAGATTCCCGCTGCGAAAAAGCCTTCCGCTGCGGATCCGCCTTCCGTCTGATGTCTTCATTCCGCCAAGATCACGCGTATTATACAGATTATCAAACGGAAGCTCTCTGCTGGTCATTTTTCCTCCTGCGCCGTAAGCGCAGCTTATGCCGCGCTTGTGTCTTTTCTTTTCATTATAAGCCCTGCGCCGGCAATTGCCATCAGCATAAAGCCGAGCAGGTAAATAAGTCCGGTGCCGGGACCGCCGGTATTCGGAAGGGCAGCGCCGGGTTCATTTTTAATGGAAATGGAAAGTTCATTTTCAGCAACTGTCGCACCTGCATTGTCGAGGACAGCCCCGCCTTCTTCACCAATCAGCATGTTGCCATCCTGATCTGTCAGGCGCAGATATGTATTCGTGCCTTCATGAATAGCCTTAAAATACACACTTCCATTCGTAATAACATACCCGGCCGGGGAGGACAGTTCCTTCAGTTCATAAACTGTATCATAGGCAAAACCGCCGATATCGGTCTCACCGATCGTAAATGAAGAAAGAATTCCTTTTGCCTCCATGGCGCTGCCGGCGCCTTCCGCCGACACGGACATTCCGATGATTTCCTCCACGGCTGCTGAATCCAGGAGTTTTCCATCCTGTAAATACAGTCTGTTTCTGCCGCTCCAGATCTCGAATACCGCGCCTGGCAGCACCGTATCCGGATTGCTCTTATCAACCTTCCGGATATGGATCTTCTTTGTGGTATTGGTCTGTGTTGTAAGGCCTGCTGCAAGTGCGGAAGCTGTTTCGGCGGAATAAACGGTTGTTCCCTTATCGTCCGTCACTGACTCAACAGTAAGCTTCCCATTGCTGTCTGCCGTCACCGTAACCGTAAGGTTGACCGGCGAAGCAAACTGGACATCAGGCATGTTCTTCGTGTTGTCGTACTCCGAAACTTTATAAGCATACGTGCCCGGTCTTGTGTAACGGATCGTTCCAAAGGAAAGCGTATGGTCAGTTGTTGAATCATAGATCGAAACAGCACTGCTCTGCGCACCCTCGTCCGGCATGGGTGATGTTCCGCTGCCGCCCTCCGTGTCCGTATATTCTGCAGTTCCGGGAGTCAGCGTAAACCGGTAATACTCCTGACCCCAGGTATAGTCTTCCACTACCTTTGTGACTTAATTTGCATATTCTACCGCAATAATGTCTGAAAGCATGTAGAAAATCCAAATTATCCCATCAAACACAAACTGCGTAATTATAACAAACTGCCAATCACATTTTCAATTATTTATTCGTACAACATTAGAGATATCTAACGAAACAATTGGGCATTTTGAAGTATGACAGAATCCGAATTGAAATCCTGGCTGTCCAATTGCAAGAAAAGATCCGGCTGCGCCGCTTCCTGTCCAATGACATAGCCGGCGCTTCCGGATCCTTTCCTGTTCTTATCTTTCATTCAAGTATCGCCGCGGGAAATCCGTGGCATCTGTGCCGCCGGTCCATGCCGCGGCGTTCCGTTATACGATATTCATCACTTCCTTTCGTTATTCTTTAACTGAGAATTACTGTGCCTTTTCCCCTGGCTTTTAGTGATTCACAGTACCTGTTTCTCTACTCCGCGACTTATGGCTATGCCTGCTGCCGCAAGAGCAATGAGTAAGATCCCGAGAAGGTAGATCTTTGCAGTTCCGGAACCTCCTGTATTCGGGAGGGTCGCACCCGGCTCGTTGCCTACTTTAGCTGTTGCCGGATTATTACCGTTTGCAGCTGTGAATTCGAACTTCGCATCATCTGAGCCCGGCAGCCAGATCACATGGCTTACTCCATCGTCATCCTCTGTCACGGTTCTTTCGACATGAGTGATTTCTCCGTTCGCGACCCTTATGTAAAACACCCCTGTACCGGTCCTGACATATCCGGGCGGCATCTCAGCCTCTCTCACTTCGTAGTATCCTGCAGTCAGTCCTTCAAACGCTGCTTTACCATCCGCGCCTGTTTTATGTTCCTCTCCCGAAGTGGTCGGCAGAGTGGCATCGGCACTGTAGTAATTGAGTATCGGATTATCCGGCACCACCTTTCGGAGTTCAAACTTCGCACCTTTCAGCGGAGTCGTCATGCCGTTTGCATCAACCTTTACGATATCCAGGTCAACAAGTCTGAGATATGTATTTGTTACGGTTACGGTTCCGTTTGTACCTTCCAAAGTGATGCTCGCTGAAGGGTCTGTGCTTCCGTCTCCCTGTGCAAATACAGAAGGTGTACCTTCGTCCGCCTTGATCGTCGTCTCCCTGACGTATGACTCGAAATTATTGTTCGTCTCGGTCACTGTATAGGTTCCGCCGGAAACAATTCCGTCAATTTGGTTCAGCACCCACCGGCCTTCGTCAAATTCAGCGTAGGTTTTTGTCAGGCTTTGAACGCTGCTGCCCGTGCTCCGATCCCTCAGGCCGGAACCGGTTACAGTAAAGGTAATGCTGTTCTTTTCTTCATCCGTCAGAGAATCTCCCGCAAACGATTTGACGATCGTAAGGCCGGCTTCCTTTTCTGTATTTCTGATGATATAGCCGCTCTCAGCATCTCCCTCAATAACAGTGTTAAAGTTTGTACTGTCAAGGCCGGTAACGCCGGCTTCAACGACACTATATTCCAGCCTGTCGTTTCCGGCATACTCAGGCAGTCCTGTAAATGTATGCGTCTGATGATCTGCCGTCAGATTAGCAGTATAAGCCGTAGGTGCAGGTTCGTTCTCACCGGTCCTGCTGTATACGACCACATGAACCATCACTCCCTGCGGCCATTCCTTTCCTTCAACCTTCGCGACATTGGATGGGGCCGCAAAAGCCCATTCCTTTGTAACCGTAAGTTCCGTGGTTTTCGGAGTATTGATGATCTCCAGGCTTGTGCTGTCATCCTGCAGGCCGCTCTCCTGCCCTGTGTAAGCAGTATCGTATCCTGTGACCGGAGTCTCAACCAGGTAGTATTTATACTCTTTTCCGTATTCGTTGTATCTGGGTAGTTTGTAAATATCCAGATCCCAGCCATCGTCAGCGCTGATGGTATAGGTTCCGACCTCCTCCTTGTATGTCCGGGCGGCGCCTTCCTCACCGGCGCAGGTTACTTCGTCTTTGCTCTTCAGGCTGTCAAGATATGCCTGCAACGCAGCGGTGGCATCAGAGGAAGCCCCGGAAGTTCCAGCCAAAAGCCCAGTGCTTCTCGTTGTATGAGCGTCAGCCATTGTCCCCGCAGCGCTCATGTTGGCATTCTGCAGCCTCACAGCCGCGCTGCGCATTAGTGTTCTAGCTGAAGCAGCTGTTGATGCTGCCGAGATGCCGGCAAAGGTGGGTTCATAAACCAACCCGTAATTTGTTCCTAGATAGCCTCCGTTCCGGATGGTTACATAGAGGGTAAGATTCTGAGTAATATTGCTGACTACCAGCGTCTGGCGCTTTCCTCTTTCAACCCACCTCCCATTCTCATACCGGCGGGAATACTCCTGCCCGTCTGCGGTCGAATACGTTGAATAGGTGCTTCCGCCTGCAAGTCCGTCAACATTAAACGGTTGTTCCTCTGTCCACTGATTCCAGTCCCACTGGATGGTCATATCTCCAAGGCCGCTGCCGCTTCTCTGTGCAATTGCCGTGATCTGTCCCGGATATTCCGTCCTTCCCACTCCGTTTCCAGTACACCTGAAATAGATTGTGACAGTTGCCGGCAGCGGATCTGTCGGCCGTGTCTTTGTATGCAGCAGATTATGTTCGCAGTAGCAGGTCTCCTCACCATGCACATTGATCTGTGCTGGCGTGGTTTCTACATAATCGCCCCAGACATGGTCATGGTGTTCACGGGTGTTTTCCTTTTCCTCTCCGCAGACAAGGCATCTGACAACTGTGTCATAGCAATAGCCTGCTGCACTTGCTTCTTCCTCCTGAGGCTCTCCCCAGGTGTGACCCGCGGGAATCCCGGTATGCTCCGACGAGATGATCGCATTGCATACTTCGCAGCGAACCACGGTATCATAGCCGCCGGCTTCCGTACAGGTGGGGGCAGCCTCGTTTTCCCTGTGGGCTGCTCCCGGCGTATGTCCTGCGGCAGAAATGACCCTTGTTTCCGTTTTGCCGCAGGCAGAGCAGGTATATTCCTCTACTCCGTTTTCGGTGCAGGTGCATGGCACAATTCTGCCCTTGCCCCACTTATGATCCTTCTCACTTACGCGATAAAGAGTAACAGTGACAGAGCCCGGCGTCTGTTCCTGAGTGTTCCATGTCTTATGAACATGAATATCGATTTCCCCGCCGAGGTTCTTAACCGTGTGCCGGAACGAAATCGCCTTTTTATGGGAAACAAATGCGTCATCCGTGATTGTCTCTGTCGAGCCCGGTGTTTCTCCCCTGGCTCTTACAGCCACCGGCTCGCTTCCATTCAGCATAATTCTGGCTCCCTGATCCCAGCTGAACGGATACATATCGGCAGAAACGCCGCCCTTATTATCAGCAACCGGATATGTGTGGCTGTAGATTTCTTCACCGTTCAGGTCTGAGAACCTGCCGATCTGTGTCTGCACTTCAACCGTCCAGACAGTGTCGAGCTTTACATAGTTCTCCGGCGCCGCAGATTCGACAAGATAATAGGTTTCGCCCTGAACCAGGCCAAACGGCTTACCGCCGTTTTCAAGCCGCGCTATCCCGTCGTCGCCGGATATCCCGGAAGCCACTTCGACATATTTGTGCTCGTCGCTTATTCCCGTGACGGCCTCGCCGTTTGCATCGTCTCTCCTGTAAAGCGTGAAGGCCGCTCCGGCAAGGGGCTCATCATTTTCATCTGTCTTATAAATGTCCAGAGGGACTTCATAGACATTGATAACGTGTGTGTTGGTGCTGTAATCCTCACCGGCCGCGTGCCCCTGATAGGCAAGGCCGTATTCGCCAGTGTGATAAGGCTTCGAGCCGTCGCCGCCCTGACCGGTAGGGACATGTTCGTAGTCCGGTTTGAAATCAACCAGCAGCTGATAGGTCTCAACTGCATCTCCTGTCACAGTCGTTGAATGAGAATTATAGTCTGCAGTCTCACCGGTCTTTGTCAGTCTGATAATGATTGAACTGGGACAGTCCTGGCCATACAGGTCATAGGGCAGAGTAATGCCGGTATCCCCTGCCGCAATCAAGTCATCAATTGTGATATCAGTTCCGCCGTTCAGGCTCTTTAACAGATCCTTCATTCTGAAGGTCACCTGCTCGCCCGAACCGGATGATTCACGCCCGTCACTGACAGATTCCAGCAAAGAATAATACAGACCTGTTCCTGTCATCCTGTCAGGGAAGCCGTCCTGGTTAACATCGCCCGCGGCAGTGACAACCTCCTTCACAAGAATACGGTCATAGAACGCCTCCAGCTGGGATTTGGGATCTACCTCTGTGCCCAGATAGACCGTCCACTCTGTCGCGCTGTCCGTCAGATCAAGCTCATTTACATTGACGCGCGGAGTCTCAAGAGACTTCGTCCCCTGTGCCTGAATCTCCGGCTTGAATGTAATCGTGGGATCCTCCGGGTGGATCTTATATCCTTCGGATTCGATCCTGGCAGGGTTTTCCGGATCATTTGTGCGTACGGCATTTCCTCCAAGGAAATCCTCCTTCGCCTTCTCATAGACAGTTCCATGCCATCCGTCCCAGGTGAAGTTCTGCCCGGTCCAGGTGACTGTATAATTTTCCCCTTCTGTTCCTATGATGCCATGCCCGTCTGCTTTCTGCGCATCCGTCAGGTCATCCTCGCTGTCCGCAATCTTATTGCCCTCCAGGTCGATTACATCCCCTGCTTCGAGCGGCACGCCGCTTCGTTTGTCGACCGGATAGAAGGCTTCATTTACCGTATCGGTGACATTGCCGACCACGATCGCGTCGGCCATGACCTGCTGAATTACTTCATATAGGACATACTGCAGTTCATCTCCGGTGTCTGCCTTGTAGAAATACGGATCACCGTCGGAATCTTTTGTAGCAATGTCGTACAGGAGTCTTGAGCCTCTCTTAACGTCTCCCATGCTGAGGCCGACGGTAACAAGCTTCACACCGCCGCCTTTGAGCGTGTTCGCCGCTGCCTTTACCTTCTGGTCAAGTGTCGGACCGTCAACTCCCGACTGCTGGGGTGCGCCGTCTGTAATCAAAACTGCCACCTTGGTGGCACTGTCTGACCAGTCAAAACTGTGCGCATCAATCAGCGCTTCCTCTGTATCTGTACCTCCCTTATAGTCATACCCGATCGAAAGGCCCTCGTCCGTTACAGAAACAAAACTGTGATTCGTATGATTGTAATCAACATCATTTGCAAAGGTGTTATACGCAATCTTAACATCCGCCGCTTCGTCAGCATTCTGAGCGTAGGCAAGATCGCTCAGAATGTTGTTCAGCTCTGTAATCGTGCCGGAGATACTGCTCTCAAGGTATTCCCTGCGGCGTTTCCCATTGTCACCTGCAGTATAAAGCTGGAAGGGCCCGTTGTCTCCGCCGAACAGATTATGTCCCGCGCTCGTATAATACCTGGTGGAGGCTTCTACGACATCATCAGAAGCATAGCCATAACCAGCTATGCCCCAGCCCCAATGCTGTTTGGCACCTATTCCACTGCCATCCCACCAGTAGCCCCACTTCAGCCTGATAACATTGGCTGTGTTGGTTCGATCTACAACGAAGAAATAGGTTTTGTTCTTATCGATCAGATTCTGTGTATACTCGTTATCGTTTAGATGAAGAATATCCACAGACTCATATCCCGAAATCGGCTCCAGCTTCGACGGGAATTGCATGGATCCGGAGACGTCGATAATAAAACCGAGGTCAATATCACCGTCGAACATGGAAAGGTTCGATTGTGCCGTCAGATCGACCCGGTAGATTCTGTTTTCATAATCGTATAATTCCGCTGTCTTGGTGCACTTTTCCTGATCCAGCGGTACATTCCGGTTTCTCAGTTCATTCAGCCATGCCTGGAAGGATTCTTTATCGATTACACGACCTTCCTTTTCCTCATCAATTGCCTGATAATTCGGATCCTTCTTGAAATGCGCCGTCAGCTTACTGCCCTGATAGGGGATACTCAGCGTACCCGCAGGGATTGTTGCTCCGTTCTCGATTCTCTCGCCGTTCAGATCCCAGTAATCAAAGATATAGCGTGCGGTCTGGGGCTCAGCTTTTATCTCATACTGATTGTATTTATTATTATTGGTCTGCGCATCATACTCTGCGTCTTCCTTATACTGGCCGTTTTTGTCCTGTCCGCAGACCTTGCCCATCGAATAATCGTCCGATGTGACCGTAAAGCCGAACTGATCCAACTGTCCCGGCTCGTAGATTACGACAGGGTCAAAATTATCGCCGCGCCTTGCCGCAAACCATCCGTCGTTGATAACCAGCTTCGCATTATTGTAGCCCTCGAATTTGTAGCCGTTCCCACTGGGTACCAGTGTGACATTGATACCTCCTGTCTGAACCAGCGGATGGCTGTTGGGATTGTCCCAGAAGTTCGTGGAATCCCAGTCCACCGCAAGGCTCTTTGTATTATCGTCAACCGGCCGGACAATATAATATGGAACGTTGCCATCATTATAGACGTAATCGAACTTCCACTTATAGTTGTTGTCCATTGTATCGAGGTCGGAATAGTTTGCGGTTTCCGTGGTGCCATCCGTCTTCAGGACATACAAAGTGCCGTTTTTCTCAACATATAAGATGTAACCTTTTTCCTCGTCGATCTGAGCCAGGCTGGGCACAGCCGCATCCGTTACCCTGATTGCAAACTGTTCCCCGTTCTTCATGGTGACCGTCAGGCTTTCTTCACCGGCAAACGGCTTCAAAGCTATCAGCGCCCAGTCTCCTGCGCTTACCTCCTGTGCATTGATCTCTGCAATCTGTTCATCGATCAAGTCGGCGCTGTACACACAGGAAAGGCCAAGGGCGTCTTTGACTCCCCCTACTGTTGTATTTTGTTCAACCCTGCTGACGCTAACCAGATCAGGATCAGAGAAATCGATGCTCTCGATATTGTCCAGGAACTCCCGGATTTCATCGTTTTCTGTATTGACAGCATCTGCTGCTATGCCGAAGGCTTCAACAAGGCTCCGGAAGGAGACAAATCCGCCGCCCGGAATCGAATATTCGAACTCCGCACCATCCACGTTCCAGTGGAAATCAACCGTATAGCTCAGCACAAACTGACTGAAATTATCGGTCACAAAAGAGAACCCATAGAGAAGCTGCTCACCCGTCTGCGGATCTGTAAGGACACTGTCCAGTGTCAGGTCGGTGATCTCCTGAATCTCACTGTTCTCATGCAGATGATAGAGGCGGAAGTCCCGTCCGCTGATACATTCAGGAAGCGAAACGGTGACATGGAAGCCCTCCTCGTATGCAGCCTGCTCCTCTTCGCTCATATCAAGGGAAATATTGAATACCCGATGCTCAGTGCGACCGCCGCGGTCAACGATCTGATGACTTGTTTGGTCAAATGCAGCATCTGCAGGAATACTTGCCTGTCTGAGCGCCTTCGCCTTCATCATCGGAACCTGCGCCGGCGGTGCCATAAATTCATCCGCAGACATCGCAGCCCCACTGAATGCCTCTGCCGCTGCTATGGCTGCATCTACTTCACTGCCTTCTTCCACAAAGGCGCTTCCAGTGATTTCCTCCGGCAGGTAAGAGCCGTCAGCAGGTGTAATTGTCGCAATAGCAAGCTCCGCCGACTGCCTTCCTGTGATTCCGATTTCAATATCGAACGACTGCAGGGTATCTTCCTCACCGCGGTATTCGACAGTGAGAATTCCGGTTCCGTCAAAAGGAACAATATTTTCAATCACCCAGTCAGAACCTTCCTCTGTCATAACTAGCGATGTGACAATGAACTGCGGATCAGAGAAGGTTACATTCTCGATGCTGTTTTCAACAAAAGCCCTGACTTCTTCTGCATTGACTGCGTCGCTGACAGCAGCGCTGAAAGCGCATGTTTCGGTGAGTATATCGGACAGCAGTGCGCTTCTGCCACCAGTGAGGTTAAATAGCGGCACACTGGTCTGATCCTGATCCGTTACACCGGCATTATTATCTTCGGGGCTGTTCTCCTCTTCTGCTCCGTTATCTGTTTCAACCGGAAGAGCCGCGCAGCGAAGCATAAGACCGACTGCCGGAAGGACTGCCGCTTCTGCATCCGTAAGAGAGGTGTCATCGGAGATTTGTGTTTCATTGCGGAAGACGATCTCCTTTTCTTCTCCATGTGTAATGATGTCCCAGGCATTAACACCAAAGGTGATTTCAAAAGCTACGTATTCATGATTAAGAATATTGGAAATGACACTGTCATCGGTAAGCGTGATCCGAATCTGCCCGTCAGGGAAAGTCCCCTGCTCGTCAGTATCCAGATATCCGATAAGTCTCTCCTCCGGATTCACCGATTCTGCAGAGGCTAAAGCAGCTTCATCAACTGACGCGTAAATGCCCGCAGACTCAGGTATCGCTCCCGAAAGGAGATCCGGCAGCGTATATGTAAGCTTGTTATAGGTTTCCAGTTCCCAGTATCCATTCCCTTCGTCATAAGATTCCGCTGCTGTCAGTTCATTCGGATTGATAAGAACCCGCAGCACAAAGCGTAACCGGCTGTCCGCCGAAATGTCATATACCGGATATGCCTGTATTGCATCATTCCATCCGTAGGCTGCCTTATTCTCCCATTCAGACCACGAGAGTACATCACCGGCATCATTACTTTCCAGCGGCCGGCTCTGCTCCAGATACACACCTGAAATCCATCCTGACAGTTCGGCTGCACTGTCCGAATATACAATCACCTCTGAAATCTGCTCGATATTACCTTCGGTGATTTTCTCAGTACTCTCTTCAGTGCTTTCTTCGATGCTTTCTATAATGATCTCTTCCGTGTTTTCTTCGATACTCTCCTCAGTGGCTTCTTCGATGTTCTCTACCGTATTTTCTGCATAAACTTCTTCAACCCGGCTTTGTTCCTCTAAAAGCTCTGATTCAGAACCATCTTGCTCGATAACGTTTTCGGAAAAGCCCATAATAAAAGGCTCGTCAATAACAGGAGACTTATCCACTGTCACGGCATCTGCCGGACTGCTCATTTCAAGAGATGTGAAAAGAACCACAAAAGAAGCCAAGACCGCAACGATCCTTGCCCAGATTCTTCTTCTGTGTTTGGCCTGTAATATTTCTCTGATACGCTGATCCAGACGAGTATTCATGTAAAAACCGTCACCAATGTAATTCTGGTGTTAATAAATATAAGTATGCGTTTAAGGATATCAAATTATAACAACTGCAGAATCATTATTTCAATAATAGAATGGACGAAATTTGGTTTTTGGTAATAACTGCAAAGCCGTGTACTATATTGTAATTATATCAATATTATTCTTTCGTTACCGTACTTTCATTTCGCCACAAGCCCAAGTTGAGACAAATTAAACTTCGTTATTCAAATTCATGGTTTCCTGTATAAAGAGGCTGATCTCATTTCTGAGATCAGCCTCTCTGAAATTAGCTTTACGCCACTCTTTGTCTCCTCAGCAGCTGTATTCCCGCCCCGAGGATCAGAATGCCGCCAAAGAAGGTGAATAGCCATGTACCCGGACCGCCTGTATTAGGGAGAACTGCGCCAGGTTCGTTCCGAACAGTATACTGCTTGTTTGATTCTGCAGTCTTCACGTCCGGTTCCTTATTGTTATATGTATTCGTATATGTAACTGCTCCTTCTCTGCCAACCGTAAATGTGATTGGCTGCAGCGTCTTGATGTAGCCTGCAGGCGGTTCCTTCTCAGTAAGCGTGTACTCTCCTGCGCCAAGGCCAAGAATCGTCACTCCGCCCTTGGGGACAGCAAACACGCCGTTTTCTACAGCGATACGGTCCGTTTCCGTATCCCATGAGCCGCCTTTCCTGATGACTTTGATACCTTTTTGAAGTTCAAGTCCTTTTGATATCGAGAATGTGGCACCTGCTATTTCAACATTTTCAGTGTCCGTTTTTATGACAGTGATGTCCACACTCTTATCGTTTTTCACAGCAATGGTGATGTCAGGACTTCCCGTCACAGTAACATAATTTGAATCACCGCCTGCATTTATAGCAGCTGTCTGAGTCCAATTATACGGAACCGTCTCATTATCCCCGAGGCTGCGTATATCTTCTGCAGTATCGGTGATGTCAAGTGTGACCGTGATCTCACCGTCAAATGCGGCATAGCCTTCAGGCGCTTTTACCTCCCTGATGTAATACTTTGTAGCATCCGCCCAGTATTCACACGGCACCCTTTGATCCTCGTCAGGTATTACAGGGTCCCATGTATAAGATAGTCCGGATGTTGTTACAGTGGATGAATTGATTTTATTGCCGGATGAATCCTTCTGATAAATCTCGAACTGCGCTTCTCCGGCGTCAGCGTCAGTAATCGGGTTTCCGTCGGAATTCACCTTTTGAATTGTCAAAATCCGCTTAATAACGTTAATAATATGTGTGTTATATTTTGTCTTGTCTTCGGTCTCCTTACCTCTGTCTTTCGTTCCAAACGATCCTGTGTTCCAGTACCATTCCCCATTTTCTGACTCAGGCGTTGGTTTGTACTCAGCAGAAAGTATATATTTTTCTACTGAATCTCCAGCAGGCTTAGCTTCATGCTGATCAAGGTCATTGACTTGTGAACCCGGATCTGCTTTTAACTCAAGAATGATGGTTCCGACAGGTTCTTCAGCCGTACCATGACCGTATCCCTGATATTTGACTTCAACCTTTTTCCCATCAAGAAGATCCGCAATTGCCTGCTCGGCTGTCATACTGTCAATTATGAAGTCATTTCCCAGAGAATCCTGCATACCAAACAGGTCTTTCAG
>ODAI011819499.1_pt1 | contig 13763 bp, 22 predicted proteins | sample 1539321 | NCBI WGS metagenome assembly ODAI01 (sample SAMN02144231, study PRJEB22623) | gut metagenome | biome: sheep rumen | host: Ovis aries | place: New Zealand
GCATCGCCCCCTCAAAACCCTCAATATTTTGCCTATTTTCGCCCTGGTTTCCGGTTCTTTTATTGGTGGCGCGCGCACCCTCCCGCCTGTCCCGGCGTTCCGCGTGATCCTCGGCGCGCTTTTCGGAGCTACGACCGGGCCCCGCCGCCGGCGCGTCAAAATCGCGGGCATAGGGGGGGCTATATGCGGACATGGCCGGCGGCGTCACATCGCCAGCGCTTCGCGTTATGCTCTTTTTTGTGGCAATCCTCGCACAGCGCCCGCAAATTCTGGAAATTCGTCGCGATCTCCGGGTTGTTCACGTTTTCAGCGGTGAGCCGCTTAATATGGTGAACCTCCGTCGCCGGTGTGGTTTTGCCCTTCCGTCGGCAGGCTTCACATAATCCGCCCCGGCTCATCAGGAATGCCTCGCGGCATTTCTTCCATTTCCGGGTTTTGTAAAACGCTTCGACCTCCGGCGACCTGTTCATCAGCTGATGCCCTCATGCTTTCCCCGATGCCGTTCGCGCCAGCATGACCCGCCGTGCGGACGGAACACGGCAACCGCCCAGGCATCAAAAAAGGACCGCGCCCGGGTTTTCCGGGTTGGTCCCTCACAGCTTTCGCTGATCATATCTTAACACGCAGTTTTTATAAATGCAATGTATGTTACATCATGAAATTTTCGATAGCCTTCTAACCCTTGAATAATCAAGCCTTCCGCGATTTTTGAAAGGCATGTTATCCGTGACGGCTTTTTTCTCGTCCCTGGCGATCCCGATATAAATCAGGGTTACCGCCGGGCTGCTGTGGCCGAACCATGTTTGAAGCCATGCGATGTCGTGATTCTTCTGGTAAATGTGATAGCCGAACGTTTTCCGCATCGTATGGCAGCCGATAGGGAAGGACAGTCCGGCGATCTTCTGGATTGCTTTCATATCTTGCCAGGCTGTCGCCCGCTTGATATGTGTCGGTCTTCCGTCTCTGTCATGCTTCCGGCTCTGCAGGAGATAACATTCATCGTCAACTCCGGCATATAAATACCGGATCATTTTCCGGATCTCCGGCGCAATGGTCACCGTAAGCTTTTTCGCCCGGTATGAGCTGATCCCGGCCCGGTGGCTGGTTTTCTCCGGCGTAAATGTAAATTCTTCCTTGTCCCGTAGATCGCCGACCTTCAGCTTGATCATGTCGCCGATCCGCATCCCCAGATAAATTCCGATCTCAAACATGACGAACATCCGGATGCTGCGCGTGCTGTTGATCTCCAGCAGCTTGTCCTCGATGCGCTGGATCTCTTCCTGCTCCCGAATCGGCTGAACCCTCGCCATTCTGTTTCCCCCTCTGAATTATACATTGCGCTAATATTGTATTGTTTCTCTTCTGCGCTTCCGGCTTTGATTATCAAATGTCCGGAGCCTTTCAAAATTCGAATCATACATTTCGCCAAAACGTCACGTTTTAAGCGTTTAGCTGGTTTTGTAGATCCACCACAAAACAATCAAGATGATAACGATCCAGTACCAGGACATCAATCAATCATTCCTTTTCTTTCTTCTTTTCCTCCAGCATCCGCAGCACGTCGCCGAACAGCATCCGCGTATCGCATCCGTAGATGTTGCCGACTTGGAATGCATACGGACAAGACGGACAGTTCAGCGTTTCCGGGTTTCTGGCTTTGCACTGCAGCTCGGCCATGGTCTTCTCTTCATCCATTACCTTTTACCCTGTTCTTTGCTCTCTTTCAGGTCCTTCAAAACAATAACAAAGAAAATAATAATTCCGGCAACAATCAGCGCAGTATTGATAATGATATAAACCTCTCCCCATTTAAGGAAGAATTCAAGCGCTTTTTCGAACATGATATTATTCTCCTCATTTTCTCAGTTGATTCCCGAATAGCGGATTCCTGTCCGGCCTTCATCCGGGAAAGCTGCGCGGCGTGTTCGGCCATGGCACATCCGCAGTCGAGCAACGGGAAGAGGGTTTCACTTCCTTTCTGTTATTAAATGTTGATTGAGAGAGATCTTTCGGCCTCCCTCGCCGCGCAGCTGGGGCGCGTGACCGGGATCGAACCGGCCATCCGCCGGGCAAACCTTCATCCGCTCTCGCGGATCCGGCGGACACCTTCCGCGCTTATCATCCCATAATGATCGAGCAGTCCCGCAGCACTTCCGCGTTTTCCCTCATGCACTGCTCCGCTCTCTCCAGCGTTTCGAACTGAAGCGCCTTTCGGATGTCCGGCATAAATGATGCCGTCGGCAGAATTCCCTTCATGTCGGCCTCCTTCTGGCCGCGCTTCGGGCCGGTCGGGTCAATCAGGATCTGCGGGAATGCCACGCTTGACCAGTTCTTCGCCTTTTTCCGTTCGACGTTCGTCAGATAGTACGCCTCGCGCTTAATGTATTTCCTGATAACGATCATAGTTTGATCACCAACTTTATTATATTTCTGTTGACATTGTGTCCACAATGCAGTATAATATCATCGAGCCGATGAATCGGCCAGATGAAAGGAGATTTGAAAATGAATACCAATTACATCACCGTTGACAGCTTCGGTTCTGAATGCCCCAGCAATTGGGAAGAGATCGCTGCCGCGCTGAATGCGATCATTGATGACCGGAACATCGCCCATGACTGCGATGCAGTCAACGATCTGTGGGAATCCTACTGGAACGGTGACCTGTCCGGAGTTCCCGCTGCGGTTATGGAGGGCTGATATGTCCACCAAATTCGATCAAGCCGCTTATGTCAGGCAGTACCAGCGAGAGAACCGGATCGAGAAAAAGGTCACCTTCAACCGAAACAATTCTGACGATATGGCTCTCCTCGAATGGCTGGCCTCCCGCCCTGAAGGAATGGTGCAATATATCAAGCACCTCATCCGCTCCGATATGAACTCCACATCATCAGCCGGAAAATAACTCCGGCTGTTTTTTTATTTGCCATATAAAATTCCCACCACCCGACCCGCAGATCCGGCGCGCTCGCTGGTCCCTGTCGCGTGCAGTCGGGGGAACCCGCCCGCCGGAAATGACGCAAAACAAATCGATCACCTGTGCCAGCGCCGGCGCTGCTTCCTGGCTTCGCTCTCCGGGCAAGTGTGCTTCCGGTACGCTTCGACGATATTTCCCGCCTGTTCCTCATCGTCGAAGGCGTCGCCGACCTCCCGCCCGTGAATGGTTTCCCCGGTCCGCAGGATAAATTCCTCCTCGCCGTTTTCCTCGTCGATCAGAACCCAGACCGGCTCGATCTCCAGCGGTGCGATGAAGTCCGGGACATCCGTCAGAACCCACTGGATTTTTTTCCTGCATCCTCGGCAGAGACTCACGTTTTCACCTCCGCTTCATCGCGCTTGCCCCTCGGTTTCTTCGCTGCGGCCTCCTCGATGGCCTTCCGGATCGCCGCCCGGTGCCTGGCTTCCTGGGGCGCTCGCTTTTTCTGCAGACAGCCCCATGAGCAATAGCAGACCAAATTGATTTTATACGTCCACTGCTGCAGGCTCGGCGGAAAAAATTTTCCCCCGCACATCGGGCATATCCGCTCGACAAATCCCTCGTTGCGTTTCCCGTCGCTCACTGTGTCAGTCCTCCGTTCTGCTGGATAAACCTGCGCATGGCTTCCGCCTGCTCGCCGGAATAATCCCGCTGATGGTATGCGGTCGCAGCACCGCCCGCCGCAGCTCCCGCTGCCGGCTTCGGTGCTTCGTCCATCCATCGCTCCCCGTTGATCCATGTGGACGGGTTGGGGATAAACTGGCCCCCGTCTTTTGTCCATCCCGGGCTTTCCTTCTGGCGCTCCAGCGCAGCCATGATCCCCGGATAGATCTTGATCAGGTTCCGGATCTTCCCCCAGGCCCGCCGCGCCGCTTTTTTGTCGGCCTTTTTCGGATATGCCGACCAAAAAGCATCGAACAGCCGATCCGTCTCTGACGGCTCGGAGTCCTCCTCGCGCGCGCGCGCTCCCGTTTCTCGTTCTCGTTTATCGTTTTCGTTATCGTTCTCGTTTACGGGAACATCTGATATCATCTGATTGCATCTGATATCATCTGATATCATCTGATAGCAATTGATATCATCTGATATCATCTGATTGCAATTGATATCATCTGATATCGGATGATCGTCCTGCGGCTGATCTGCTTCGTCCATTCCCGGAAATTTAGGGGTTGAGGATCTGGCTTGCTGATGGGCTGCCCACGTCCGCATCTGAAGGAAGGGCTTCCCATGTACCGTGTACAGGTCCACCAGCTCCGCAGAGGCGAGCGTATTTAGAGCCTTCTCAATCTGCTCTGCCCGAACCCCGTCTTTCAGGGGAAACAGACGGCCTTTCAAAATCTTCGGCCGCGCGTCGTATCTTCCGAAATCGTCACAATTGACAATCAGCCGATAAAATAGAACCTCCTCGAACCAACTCAGCGAATCAATCGTTTCGCTGTCGCAAATACTCTGTTTCAATATCCTGTTTGGCACGATTTACCGCCCCTCACTGTGCCGGATATCTCCCGGGCTGATCAGGCCCGCAGCGGTCGCCAGCAGAATGAGCCGGAATATATAGATGTCTTTCCGTCGTCGGATCGTCTGGCGATCCGTTCCGCGCTCGCGGCTGATGTCCGCCTGGCTTGCGCCCTGGTCGTATAATCTCCCGGCAATGTATCCCTCTTCCGTTTCTTCGTATGGGAAGATCTCATCAAGCTGCTTGAAAACCGCTTCCCATTTCATCACCTTTTCAAGCTTCTTCTCCGCTGCCACTACTGCCAGCGCCGCTTTCTCCGTCCGGCTGGATCCACCACCCGTCCGGCGTCCGTCCCCGACCATGATCCCGCCCGGCGTGCTGCCGGCTTTCGCTCTCGCCCGGACGACCTGTTCCCGCGCCCGTTTGATCGCGGTGCGCCGCTCCCGGCGTTTCCGTTCCACTGTTTGGTATAGCTCCTCCGGGATCATGGCCAACCGCTCCGCCCCCTTTCGCCATCAGCTGCCGGATAATGATTCCGAATTTCACGCAGTAAATATGCCCCGCGTACCATCCGAACCGTCTCCATTTGCACTGTCCGCATTGTCCGTCCTCCCAGCATCGAATCAACCGGAGTCGTTCCGGGTTTTGATGGCCATGATCAGCCGGATATTGGCATAATGGTCAATCCGGCCCCATGCGCCCGCCAGCGCGTTGACGGGCATGTCGTGAAAATCCCGGATCCCGTATGCGGTCAATAGGTTTTTCCGGATGTCGGCCCGGATTTTCCGGATCCCCGGCGCGTCCGTAATGCCGTATTTTTCCGCCACCGCGTCCGCCCTCTCCCGGATCCGGAAGTTGAGCGCCTTCACGTCCGCGTGGCTGATGGTGATCGCGCCGACCCGCTCCGCCTTCAGCTGCTCAACCTGGCGCTTCAGCTCCTGGACCATCTGGGCCATCTGGACCAGATATTTTCCGAAGTTCTCGATATACGGAGCCAGCGCTCCCGGCTGCGGATCCCGTGCCGCCGGCATTCCGTCCGGACCGTATCCCAGCGTCTCCATCTGGGCGGCGTAATTGCTCCGGGCCATCTCGCGCAGCTCTTCCTCGTTCATCATGCGCTCACCGTGCCTTCCGCCTGAATGGCCCCGTCCAGTCCTTCAGTCACTGCCAGGATCCAGCTCTGCAGATAGTCCAGATCCGACCGAACCTTGTCCCGCTCAGCCATCAGCTGCCCGGGATTGATCGCGAAAACCTCGCAATTCAGCATGAACGTGTGCAGACTGTAATGCAGCTTTTCATATGCGCCGCCCTCATTGCCGCGCTCGGCCTTCATCTGTTCGACCTGGGCCTCGGCGGCTGCGGCCCGTTCCTCCGCTTCCGCTGCGGCCTGGAGCAGCGCATCCTCCCGCGCCTGGTAGTCCTTCGGCAAAACCTCAACCTCGACGCGGTTGTTCTCCGCCTGGAGCAGCCGGGCGCGCAGCGCGTCCTCCCGTTCCTTGGCGTCCGCCTCGGCCTGTTCGATCTGCTGCCGGGCTTCCTCCTTGACCTGGGCAATTCTGCCCCGAAGAAAGCTTTCCCGCCCGGTGGCTTCGTTGTTCTCCTGCTCCATTTTTTCGATTTTCGCCAGCGCCTGCCTTAATTCCGTATTGATATGCGCTTTTTCGGCGTGGAACCTTTTCGCTTCTTCCTCGGCCTGCGCCGCTGCCTTTTCCGCCTGATCCGCCCGGTGTGTCTCCGCGTTGGCCGCTTCCGCCGCCTTGTCCCGCTCGGCGATCAGCCGCCGGATCTCCGCTGCGCTCTTGTCCTCCGCTTCCTCGGCCAGCTGCTCTCGCTCCTCCGGCGGAGCCGCCAGCAGCGCCAGCGCCTTCGAATAGGGAAGGGAAGCCAGCCGGCTTCCCGGCGTGATCTCCCGCGCAACGCGCATGTAATTGCTGGCCGTGCTGCTGCTGATGCCGAACTGATTCAGCCAGGGCAAAAATTTTCCGTGGCCCAGCAATTCCTTTGCATCGATCAGATCCTGCCCCAGCGCAATCGCCCGATTCACCATGTCCGCCATGTTCAGCCGTGCGCTGGCCGTGATCTCCTCGATGGTCCGTATGATGCCCTTTTCCTCGTTCACCCTAACGTCGCTCCTCTCAAAATAATTTTGACATTTGACAATTTATTTTACATCCGTCAAATTTCCATCCGGTGGAAATTTGCCCGTCATCTGTAGCCATGGCCCCCGGAATCGAACCGGGCGCGGGGAAGGGTGGCCCGCGCGGCTAACCTGCGGCCATGCCGCCCGCCGGCGATCAGACCAGCGGGATCATTGCCGCGTATTCATTCAGCCCGTGCGCCTGGAGAACCCATTTCGTCATTTTCAGATATTCGTCCCAGGTGCCGTCCTCCGTATAGGTGACCTCCGTGATCTCTCCCGTTTCCCGGCTGACCCGGACGGAAAGCGGGATTTTGTATTTTCTCTCCATCAGCTGCTCCATGCTCAACCGTTCGATCTCGCCCTCTTCGAAATTGGCCAGGAACCGTTCATTGCTCGCCATCTGCTCCGCCCGTCCTTCCTCTGGTTAAATGTCAATCGTGAACGAAACCGGGACAACGTCCCCGCCGACCGATTTCGCCATTTTGTCCGCGTCCGTGGGGAATTCGTAAACCTTTGCCCTCGTCACGTCCTCGTCCCAGACGGCTTCGGTTTTCCCTGGCGCGATGTACTGGTTCCCGACAAAATACTCGTCCCCGTCATGAATGGCGTATCCGCTGATCCGCGCTTTCATCTGTCCCGGTCCCTCCCGTTCGATGTCGAAAAATTTGCTCATCGTTCAAATGATCTCCAGCGTGTTCAGATAGACCACCAGCTCCTCGATCTGCTGATCGATCATGCTCGCTTCCTTCAGATATTCCAGATCGTTCGCCGTCTCTTTTTTCCCGTTGCCGCGCTCGACAATCGGGGTGCATTCGGTCATCTTGTGCGCGCCGTTCGCCAGCTCGCGCAGATCGCCGTCCGGAAGGGAACCCTTCCCCCGGGCGCACAGGCTGTAAATGAAAGTTAAACTGTGAATAAGCTCCCGATACATTTAAGCTCCCGTCCTTTCGTCCGTTTCGTCGATCAGATCATCGACCATGCACCGCAGCGCCCTCGAAAGCTGAAGCAAAGTGCTTGCTCTTGGGCTTTTGTTCCGCTTGCTTTCAATGGCGCTGATAGCCTGCTGCGTGACGCCGCTTGCCGTCGCCAGTTCCTTCTGTGTCATTCTTCGCTTTTCTCTCATTCTCTGAAGCGGGGTCACTGACTCACCTCCTACAACAAGTGTAACAGAATGATACAACAAGTTTAATATTCTGTCAACAACTTTTGTTGTATGATGTTTTTGATAGCATACAACGATTATTGTTATAAGGAGAACAAAATGATAATATCGGAGAACATTAAACAGCTCCGGAAGGAAAGAAACTGGACACAGGCCCGGCTCGCAATGGAAGCCCACGTTTCGCAGCAGGCCATCAGCTTCATTGAACGGGGAAGAAATGAGCCGTCAGCAGAAATGATCCGCGCGTTGGCGGCTGCGTTCGGTGTTAATCCATCGAGAATCCTGGGCGAAAATCAAAATCTTGATGAATTTCGGGAAGAATGGATGGATTTTAACAGCCTGTCACCGAAAGCTCGCCAGCTGTTCGGAATTTTCGAACAGCTGAACGATGCCGGCCAGGATTTCCTGATCGCCCAGGCCGAAAACATCCTCTCGCAACCGGCATTTCGAAAAGACGGCGCTGCAAGGTTGGCAGAATAAATTATTTATAATGTGAGTGAATGATGAATGATGTTTTAATTGGATATGCCCGCGTATCCTCGGAGGAACAGGCCCAGCACGGCGTCAGCATCAGCGCCCAGCGGGACATTCTCAACGGCTACGCGGCCATGAACGAAACGACGATTGATATTTATGAGGATCCGGGGTTCTCCGGCAAGGATACAAACCGCCCAGCGATGCGCCGCCTGCTGGATCGCTGCCGCGCCGGCGGGATCACCGCCGTTGTGGTCTGGAAACTGGATCGGCTGTCCCGCTCGCTGCGGGATACCCTGGCCATCATCGAGGACATTCTGCAGCCGAATCATATCAGCCTGGTCTCCGTGACGGAAAAAATAGACACCTCGACGCCCTCCGGGCGGATGATGCTGAACCTCCTGGCGTCGTTCGCGCAGCTGGAGCGGGAACAGGACTCCGACCGCGTGGTCATGGCGCATAAGCATCTGGCCCATGATTGCCGGTATCTGGGCGGTCATATCCCGCTCGGTTACCGTGTGGACGCGGACAAACATTATCAGCTGGATCCGATCCTTGCCCCGGTAGCGCGCCATGTGTTCGATCTGTATCTCGCCCGGGCCGGTTATAAGGTCGTCCTGGATTATCTGAACGGTCCGGAGATATTCCCGCTCACGGGCCGGAAGCGCCCCTTCCGGAAGCCGGATCTGTCCTTCATGATGCAAAATCCCGTCTATTCGGGGACGTATGTCCGGAAGCTCGGCGCGGATCCGCGCCACCGCATCACCGCGCCGGAGGTGATCTCCATCCCCGGCGGCGTGCCGGCGCTCCTCTCTCCGGAGGAATGGGAAAGGGTTCTGCAGATCAGAACGGAAAACGGAAAGGCGATGGCCATGTATAAATCGAAATCGAATTATCCATTGACGGGTCTGGTTTACTGCTCCGTGTGCGGTGGCCGGATGTTCCTGAACCACGGCGGCAAAACCCGCGCCCGGGAATCGGAGCGTTATTACACTTGCAAAAACAAATGCGTCAAACCGGCCCGCGTGGAAGCCGCAGAAAAGGCGACCTTTGACGCCCTGATCTGGTTCTCGGAACATCTGGAGGAATTGCGCCAGTCGTGCGAAATTGCCAACGGATTCTCCGACCAGGCCGAACAGGACAAGGCCCCGCGCCGGGAAGAGATCGAGAAGCAGATCGCGGACAACCGGAAGAAGGCCGCACAGATCACCGCGTTTATCGCCAAAAATGGGGCCTCTGCGCCCGCCTCCCTGATGGATGAGCTGACGGCCATCGATGAGCAGAGCGCCGCCCTGGCGGCACAGCTGGACAGCCTGGCGCGGCCCGTCGCCCGTTATGATGCGGAGAAAACCATTTCCGCCGTCGCCGCTGCCGTCGATGCCATAAAAAAAGGACCGCCCGAACAGCTGAAAACAACCGTCCAGGCGGCGGTATACCGTGTCATTGTTTCGCCGGATTCCTTCGACGTCCGTCTGGCATGGCATACGTTTGGTGGAGATGAACCACCACGGAACGTGTGCCATATATTGCCCAGGGCAAATTACACCAGATTCGTCAACCGTTAATCCTCGCCCGGCTCCGTCGGCTGCTGATCCGGATCAGAATCAGGATCCGGATAATATGGAACGATAGGCTGCGGCTCCGGCTGCGTTTCTGTCCTGGCTGATCCGCCGGGAAGCTGCCCACCGTGCGCCGGCTCGTCCGGTTCGCCCTTGCGTCTCATGATTTCGAGCGCGTTCGTCAGAATGCCCGGAATCGGTACGCCCATGCTGGCCGCGTTTTCCAGGATGGAGAAGCCTTCACTGGCGATAAACCACAAACAGGTCGCCCCGGCCACGGCGGCAAACTTGATGCCGGTCCCCATCGTGACCGCCCGATCCAGAAGCGCCGCCAGCAGCACAACCAGAATAACCAGCGCCTTTTTCAGCAGTCCCACAAAGGCCGCGCTGGATGACAGCCCGCCGTTCTCTGTTTTCGGGCTTTTTCCCATCAGCCCGCAGAGAATCCCTGTGATATAGTCGATTGTCATCACCGCCAGCAATACCCAGATAATGGGCGGCAGCTCGCAGAAAAACGAAACAACAGCGCCGCCCAGCGCTGCAAAAAATTCTGTCAGTTTCTTCATGGTTTACTCCTCTCTGTGCGGGCCTAACATGGCGTATATTTGAGCTTTGACAATGGCTCTGACCCATTCCCGCCGATCTCTTGATGAATTAAAAGCCTTTGGGATCTTTTTTTCGGCGAATTCTTTTACATATCTGTTGATGCGATTTTTTACCGTTCTCGCCTTCATGCTTCGTTTTCCTCCGTCATCCAGGAATCCGCGTATGCTTTCGCCATCGCGTCCGCCTGGGCCTGCATCAGGTGGGGAATATGAACGGTATAGCGAATCTTTGAAACCGGCTCCGCCAGCGCGGCCCACGTCTCCGGCCAGCAGATCCCGTCAGCGGTTAGCCCGTTCTGCGCCTGGAATGCAATCAATCCGGATTTCGTGTTTTTCCCGAATTTTCCGTCCGCGCCGGTGCTGCCGATGATGTACCCGCGCGCCATCAGTGCCGTCTGCAGCTCGACAACATATGGCCCGCTGTCGCCCTGGCGGAGTGTCGGTTTCCCTGGATCCGGATCCGGCCCGGGTTCCGGATCAGCTCCGGCGACGCAGGCAGGAACGGCCCAATGGCTCCATTTTGTATTCGTCCTTTTCGAATACTGAACCCCGACGGAGCACTCGATTGTTTCCCCGTTCAGCCCGAACCCGGTATGCATCATTGTATTACCTTTTTTGATGAAAAGACAAACCAGCACGCCCTCCGGGATCCCGTCGGCAACGGTTCCTTTTCGGCTCCAATTGCTCTCCGTGTTCCATTGACTGGTTGCGCCCTGGCCGATCAGTTTCCACCCGTAGACCTGGAGCAAAATCCAGTAGGTGAACCCCCGGCAGTCGAAAAACCGGACGCGCCCTTCATGCTGCGCCTGATCCGCGTCCGCGCCGGCAAGGAACCATTTACAGCCGACACATTTACCCGGAATGTTGTCGTTACCGTCAAAATTTCGGCAGCTGCTCCGGATGGTCGGATGATCCTCCCGCGCCCTGGCTCTCCGGTTGCTCGGGTCGCAGTATTCGCCCCGCGCGCCGAAGACATAAGGCCAGCCGATGCACATTTTGGCCACGTCCCAGGCAATAGACTGGAGCGGAAGCCCAGCCCGCTTCCGCTCATCGATTTCAGTTTTGACATAATTGGAAGTATTCGTTTATATCACTTCCTTTTTTATGAAATGATTTAAAGTCACTTTTGTGAATCAATACAATTCACCAATTTTTGCAACAAACAGAGCATCTTTCCCATCAGATTGATATTCAGCAGCGAATAATTCCCCATTGGAAAATACGATATAGATATCGTTGTAAACAATAAACACGGCAGGATAAACAATCCCATATTTGCTTTTAATTCTTGTTTTATAGCTTGTTGCAAGATTGATATCTATAATATTTCTTCCAGACCATCCAATATAATCTGGAACATTCTCCGTAGATGGCAGTAATGATAACAAACTATTTTTATAGTTTATCAGTTGCGGGCGTGTCCCGGATGATAGAATATTATCAATATATGTAGACCATGTTTGCCCCATGTCTATTGATTTATAGATTCTGCTATCTGTGCGACCAAACGCATATAATGTATCACCCACAAATGCTAACTGCTCTTCATATTGACAGATTCCCGGTAAAATCGACAGAAGTTCCCATGTTATCCCATCATCAGACAAACACAGAACAGCATTCCCTGAGGCCGCATTTGAAGATATTGCGCTATAAAATATCCCGTTTTTTTCTTCGTGTCTGCAGGTGAAAATAGTGTACGTTCCAAACACAGCATTATTCGATGAATAATAATCTGATACGTTTTGGTCATCCATATCAAACTCGTTTCCACCGTATTTTATTTTCATCTTTTCAAGTGTTGCCGAAAGCTGTTCTGTCGCAATATCAAATCTGCGAACATAATATTGACCATCAACATAGAAAGATATCAGCAATTCGTCTTGAAATCTTAGAATGTTCGGTTCGTATGGATAAACAATATTTACACCATCAATTACTGTTCCATTTTCCGCAATAACATAATGCGTTTTATTGTTTGGATTCGCAACGCTGAACTTTGTCATCATGACAATATCACGCTGTTCACCGTAATGTGTATTTGACGAAAGATACACAACATATACTTGCCCTTTTGCTGTGTCATATACTATTTCTGCGGCAGATGCACAGGTTTTATTGGTGTCACTTACGCAGATTCTTGATTCAATTATACGATCATTTGCCAAATCATTAAATTTATGAATGATATCAGTTTCTTGAACCTTTTCCGTCCAAACGTATAAACTACTTCTGATTGCTTCTGTTTCGCTTGAGATATCTGCACTTGGGGTTGTTTTATTCCTAAATTTTGCTCTGATATATCCGTTGTGGATAGTTGCGATTTCGTTCACCCATGTTGTAGGTGAAACTTGCTCAATAAAATTAAAGTTTTTGTCATATTTATATGCAACCACTTCATACGGAGATGTTTTATCTGTCCCAATGGAAATGAAGCCATTTGCAGGAATATAGTCTGTGCTGCATCTTGTCTTATCTTGATACTGATCAAGACCGCTTGTTGAGATACCATACTGTTTTATTCCATACTGATCAATCGTATATCTTTTATTGAAATCATAAAATTCATGATTGATAGATACGTTGTTTACCGCTTCCTGCACGGTAATGTTCTGTTCAGAGTTCTTTTTAAATTTAAGCCGTAGAAATCCTGTGTAGTTAGTTTCAAGGAACGGCAGAAAGCCTGTATCAGATGAATATACAAGATTATCATCAAAATAAACCGCAACAAGACTATATCCGATGTTCGGCACTACTTTGAGGTATCCATTGCTCTTAAAATATCTACTTCTTATTCTTTTCGGATCATCATATTCTGTTCCGCTCGGTTGTGCAATGTTTCCGACAGCAAGATCGTTTGCATCAAAACCGCACAAATCATATTCTTCGAAAAACAGATTTTCATCAATAACGACCTTCGGAATTTCTGTTGATTCTGCTACATTATAAATTTCATTATGTATATCCGAAGACGGTGTATTCACATTTCTAAACTTTAATCGGATATAACCGTCATTAGATACAACTTCCTCTGAAGTAAATGTTCCAAGCCCTGTAAAAGAGAGATTTGTATCGTAATTATATACAATAAACTGATACGGCGAATTGGAACGTATTAAAATGCTCCCATTCGTTTTTATAAATTTGCTTCTGATTCTTGATGTCCCGGCTTCTTCTGTTCCATCGTCTTTTATACCGCCAGATTCAAGCCATTTTGATGGAATGTTTAGAAGAAAAGCGCTCTGTAAGACACTAATCTCCGCTTCTCTGGTAGATGCTTCAGCAGCAATTGCGTCCTCGCGGGCTGTGGCTTCAGCAGCAATTGCGTCCTCGCGGGCTGTGGCTTCAGCAGCAATTGCGTCCTCGCGGGCTGTGGCTTCAGCAGCA
>ODAI012885944.1_pt1 | contig 13762 bp, 10 predicted proteins | sample 1539321 | NCBI WGS metagenome assembly ODAI01 (sample SAMN02144231, study PRJEB22623) | gut metagenome | biome: sheep rumen | host: Ovis aries | place: New Zealand
GGAATGAATGTAATTCCAATTTTCCTGGCAGCTATTCTGGGGCTTTTTGCAGATTTAATCTGTAAAAGTTCAGATTATAAAAGTTCAAAAAAGGGAATTATTGCCTGTGGAATTTTTTCAATCTGGATTATTGGATATTGTGCACCGCTTTACATAAATCCTGAGCAGTATTGGGCAAACCGTTCTGTATATGGTGAAGAATATGCTCAAGCTGTAATGAAGTTTTTCCCATTATGGTCATTACCTCTTTTTATTGTTTCTTGTTTTGTTTTTGGTCTTCTTGGTGGACTTTTGGGAAAAGCAATGTTGAAAAAGCATTTTTCTAAAGCAGGAATTGCGTGATTTTATATAGTGAGGAGATTTAAAATGGATAATTCAAAAAAATTAAAAGGAAAAGATTTAATTAATATCGGTATTTTTACTGCAATTTATTTTGTGGTAATCATGGCTCTTGCAATGCTGGGCTTTATTCCAGTTTTCATGCCTACATATTCAGTTTTAATGCCTTTGTTTGGCGGTATTCCTTTCATGCTCTTTCTTACTAAAGTGAAGAAGTTCGGCATGGTCTGGATTATGACAATCATTATGGGCCTTCTTATGTGGCTCACAGGAATGTCTTATTACGCTTTTGTAATCGGTATTTTTTCAGGCCTCATCGCAGAATTAATTTTGAAAAAGGGTGAATACAAGAGTGCAAAATGTGCCGTTCTCTGTCATGCAGTTTTCTGCTTTTGGATTGTAAGTAACTATATTCCGCTTTTCTTCTTTGCCGATAAATACTGGTCTACAAGACAGGACTTTGGTCAGGAATACATTGATGCCCTTACAAAAATGTTCCCTAAGTGGATGTTCCCGGTTCACATTGTTTTATGTTTTGCATTTGGAATCCTGGGCGGACTTCTTGGCCGCAAGTTGTTGAAAAAGCATTTCGCTAAAGCTGGAATTGTTTAATGGAACTTTTGAATTCTTCAAAAAGAAAATCTCTCCTGGATCCACGGACAAAATTACTTCTTTTGACTTTAGTATCAGTCATAGTTCTTGGAAACGCAGGAGGAGATGCGGCAAATGAATTTCGCTATGTATTAAATTATCTGCCTCTTTTTCTTTTGCTTGCATCTCGACGCATTGGAAAATTTCTGTATGGGCTGATTTTATATACAATAGGTTATGCTCTGCAGTTATTTCTTGTTCCTCACGTTCACGGACTTGCCGGATATCTGGTACTTGCGATTTCAGGAATTTTACTCAGATTTCTGCCTGGAATTTTGACAGGAATGTACGTTGTTTCTACTACAACCGTGAGTGAATTTGTCTGTGCTATGGAACGCATGCATGTGAGTCAGAAAATTACTATTCCTCTGGCTGTTATGTTCCGCTTCTTCCCGACAGTGGTGGAGGAAGCTGCCAGTATTAATAAGGCAATGTCCATGCGGGATATTAAATTTGGCGGAAAAAAAGCCCTTAAGATGATTGAATATCGGCTTATTCCAATGATGACCTGCTCTGTAAAAATCGGACAGGAGTTGAGTGCAGCTTCGCTTACCCGAGGACTAGGCGGCCCTGACAAGCGAACAAACATCTGTAAAATTGGTTTTGGCTGGTGTGATTTTCTTGTCTTTGCACTTTTGACAGGCGGACTTGTTTTTGTAATTTTACGTGCCATAGGAATTTTATAATGATTCAATTTATGTATGCTTTTTTAGCAGCAGTTTTTTATGCAATCAATATTCCCTGTTCAAAACTTCTGCTTACAAAAATTCCAGCTGCTTCTATGGCTGGCTTTTTGTACCTGGGAGCAGGAATTGGCATTGGAATTATTTATCTCTTTCAAATAAAAAACAAGGACAAATCAAAAAGTCTTTCAAAAGCTGACCTGCCATATACAATCGCCATGATAATCATTGATATTGCTGCACCAATTTTACTGATGCAAGGAGTAAAAACAGGATCTTCTTCAAGTGCCTCTCTACTTGGCAATTTTGAAATTGTTGCAACTACGATTATTGCTCTGGCCATCTTTAAAGAAAGAGTAAGTTTCAGACTTTGGATTTCGATTATTTTAATTACACTTGCAAGCATAATTCTTTCTTTTGAAAATATATCTTCTCTACAACAAGGATTATTTAATTTTTCTACCGGTTCACTTTTCGTTCTTGGAGCCACTCTTTGCTGGGGACTTGAAAATAACTGCACAAGACGGCTCTCAGAAAAAAGCACTTATCAGATTGTTACGGTAAAGGGTCTTGCCAGTGGAAGCGGAGCACTTATTGTTGCCGCTCTTCTTGGTGATTTTAATTCTGTAAATACAGACAAGATTTTTGATCCACGATACATTCCTTTAGTTCTCTTGCTTGGTTTTGTAGCCTATGGTCTTAGTATTTTTACTTATGTACGTGCGCAAAAGTTTCTTGGGGCAGCGAAGACGAGTGCCTTTTATGCAGTAAATCCTTTTGTGGGAGCTTTGCTGTCTTTCCTCCTGCTTGGAGAAAAATTATCTGTCCAGTATTTTATTGCCCTGACGATTATGATTGCTGGAATTGTTCTTTTGATTTTCGATACTTTAACTCATGCTCACTGCCATCAGCACGAACATGTTTTTACTCACACGCATGACGGCACAACTCATACTCATAGAATAATCCATAGCCATGAACATACACATTTAATCTGGAATAAAAATCACTGGCATTTTCATAGTAAAAAAGATTTAGAAAAGGAATCAAAACATGGTTGAATTAAAAAATGTAACTTTTGAATATAGTTCCGGGGATGGACTTGAAAGAGGCAGTGCCGGTGGAATTGATGAAAAGGTTTCTAACGGAAGTCTTTGCGGCGTAAATCTTTCTGTTAATGACGGGGAATTTCTTCTGCTTACAGGTGGTTCTGGTTGTGGTAAGACTACAATCCTCCGCCTCTTAAATGGTCTTATTCCAAACTTTTTTGAAGGCCAGCTTAAGGGAAGTGTAATTATTGATGGAGTTGATGTCAGTCATGCTGAACTTTATGACACTGCAAAAACTGTAAGTACTGTATTTCAAAATCCACGCTCTCAGTTTTTTAATGTTGATACAACAAGTGAGCTGGCATTTGCTTTGGAAAATCAGGGAAGGCCTGAGCAGGAAATCATAGATAAAGTTAATGCTACTGTAAAAGAGATGTCTCTGGAACCTTTGATGAACAGAAGTCTTTTTAATTTAAGTGGCGGCCAGAAACAGAAAATTGCCTGTGCCTCTGTTGCGGTTACAGGAAATAAAATCATTCTGCTTGATGAACCTTCTGCAAATCTGGATTTAAAAACAATAGATGAACTTGCCGGTCTTCTGAAAAAATGGAAAAACGAAGGCAAAACAATCATTGTTGCAGAACACCGCATTTCATATTTGTGGGAGCTTGCAGACCGAACGGTAGTTTTGAAAGAAGGTCAGATTGTACGAGAACTGTCACGTGCTCAGATGGATAAAATCAGTGAAGAGGAATTGCATGAGCTGGGGCTGAGAACCAACCGGTGGTTGAGTAGTCCGCAGGATATACGGTCCCTAAGCGACGTCGAAGGGTCGAAACCACAGTTGTCAAAAGAAACTCAACCACCGTTGGAAATTAAAAACTTCCGCTACAAATATAGTAACGGTTACCTGGCCCTCAATATCCCTCAAATGCAGATTCCTGTTGGCAAAATTACAGCTATAACCGGTAACAACGGCGATGGCAAAACCACCCTGCTTAACTGCCTGTGTGGTCTCGGCCGCCGTTCAAAAGGAACTCTTCTCTATCAGGATAAAAATTACAATCGTCACGGGCGTCAAAAGCTCATCTTCCTTGTAATGCAGGATGTAAATCATCAGCTCTTTACAGAAAGTGTACTTGACGAAGTTCTCATCAGTCAGGCGGAAGAAAACGAAGAAGAAGCCCGCCACATTCTCGCAACTCTCGACCTGGAAGCCTTTGCAGACCGCCATCCGCAATCTCTTTCTGGGGGGCAAAAACAAAGGGTTGCTGTAGCATCTGCAATTGCTAGCGGCCGTGAAATCATGCTTTTTGACGAACCAACCAGTGGTCTGGACTATAATCACATGCTGCAAATTGGAGAAATCTTCCGTAATCTTAAAAAATTGGGCAAAACTGTAATTGTAGTTACCCATGACCGTGAACTGATAAAAGAATGCTGCGATCAGGAAATCCATCTGGCAGATTATAATTCTATTTAAAAAGTTGCTAAGCTGCCGTCATCTCCATGCTAATTTTAGAGCTTTGTAAAACAGAACGTCTCGAAAGTGCAGAAGAACACAGAATGGGATTTTACAGCTAATTGGCATGAAAATGACATGTAATTGACAATTTACACAAGTAAGTTTATTTTCGACTTATGGAAGTAAAGGAAAATAAAACCCTTCAAAAAATTCTGGATGTGGCAAATAAAGAGTTTCTGCAAAAAGGATTTAAAGATGCCTCTCTGCGAGAGATTGTAAAAAAGGCCGGTGTTACTACCGGTGCTTTTTATGGCTATTTTAATAGCAAGGAAGAACTTTTTGACGCCCTTGTAAAAGAACATGCCGACTACATCATCAATATTTATGACACAATTCTGGCAGATTTCCAAAATCTTCCTGTTGACCAGCAATGCTCTTTTATGGACAACCATTCCAAATATGGTATAGAAAAAATGTTTGATTACGTCTGGAACCATAAAAAGCCTTTTATTTTAATTTACAAAGCCTCTGCAGGAACTAAATATGAAAACTTTGTTCAGCAGATTGCAAAAAAGGATATAGAATCTACCGAAGTTTTTTTAAACACAGTGGAAGAAAACGGGAAAGAAATCCAAAGAATTGACCCAATTATAGAAGATCTTGTAATAAACAACGCATTCAATATGTTTTTCTCTTTGATTTTAAGAGACCTTCCAAGAGAAAAGGTTGAACATTGTCTTAATCAACTTTTTACATTCCATCGCGGCGGCTGGGATTTACTCTTAAATATTTCATAAAAATGCAGGACTTGACAATTATAACAGTGTTATATACTATTTCCCTAAAAGTTAGTAAAGACTAACCAAGGGGTTATTATGTCACAAAAAAGTAATAGTCCTGCAAAAAAGAGTCTAATATCCTGGATTTTTGAATTTGCGGGAGAAAAGAAAGGGCAGTACATAGTAAGTGTACTCTTTGCCCTTATGAGTGTAGCGTGTGGTATCGCTCCATATGTTATTATTGCACGAATTGTCTGTCAGCTTTTGGACGGAATTCGCGACTGGAATCTTTATCTTAAAGAATGTGGAATTGTTGCCATTTTCTGGTTGGGTAATGTTCTTTTTCATGCCATCTCAACAAGTATGAGTCATATAGCTACTTTTAACTTGCTTGGAAATATCCGTATGAGAATGTGCGAAAAACTTGCCCGCCTTCCACTTGGAACAGTCCTTGATATGCCTTCTGGCTCCCTCAAAAGTACAATGATTGACCGTGTAGATAGCATGGAAACTACACTTGCTCATATCGTTCCTGAATATACTTCAAACATCATTCTTTCTGTAGTTTTGATTGTTTATCTTTTTATTCTAAACTGGAAACTTGGTCTTACCTGTTTAGTAACAGTTCCTTTTGGCCTTATAGCAATGTGCCTTATGTTTAAAGATTCTGCCCGCTATTTTAAGAATGCCATTGATAAAACAAAAATCTTAAACGACACTGCAGTTGAATACATCAACGGAATTGAAGTTATCAAAGCCTTTGGAAAATCTAAATCATCTTACGAACGCTTTGTTACTGCCGCTAAAGACGGATCTGCCTGCTTTGTAGAATGGATGCGCTCTACAATCTGGCCATTTACAATTGCCATGGTTCTTATGCCTTCTTCTTTGATTGGTCTTCTTCCAATTGGCGGTTACCTTTTCTGGAAGGGTAGCGTAGATGCTTCAATGTTCATCACCATCATCATTATGGCAATTTCTGCTATTCAGCCACTTATTACTGCTTTTTCTTATCATGATGATATAGCTAAGGCCCACGTAATTTTTGGCGAAGTTGGTGGAATTATGTGCCTTTCTGAACTGGACCGCCCTGCAAAAAATGTAAAAGAACCTGCCGATAACTCAATCACTTTGAAGAATGTTCATTTTTCATACAAGAAGGGTGAAAGCAAGTCTCAAGACTCTGAAAAATCTACTCTTGAGCAAAGAGAAATACTTCACGGAATCAGTATGTCGCTTCCTCAGGGCTCATATACAGCCTTGGTTGGACCATCTGGTTCTGGAAAATCTACAATTGCCCGCTTGATTGCTTCTCTTTGGGATGTTGATTCGGGTTCTGTAGAAATTGGTGGGGTAAACATAAAGGATTTGTCTCTTGAAGAATATAACCGTAGAGTTGCATATGTTAGCCAGGACAATTTCCTTTTTGATTTAAGTATCCGCGAAAATATCCGTCTTGGCCGCCCAGATGCAAGTGATGCGGAGGTAGAAGAAATTGCCCGTCAATCTGGCTGCTACGACTTTATCATGTCTTTGGAAAATGGTTTTGAAACTGTTGTTGGTGGAAGTGGAGCCCATCTTAGTGGTGGTGAACGCCAGAGAATTGCAATTGCCCGTGCGATGATGAAAAATTCTCCAATTGTAATTCTTGATGAAGCAACTGCCTACACTGATCCAGAAAACGAAGCAATTATTCAGCGTTCAGTAGCAAAGCTTGTTGCCGGAAAAACTCTAATTGTAATTGCCCACAGACTTTCTACAGTAAAAGATGCAGACAAACTCTATGTCATCAAAGACGGAAATATTGATTCTTGTGGACGCCACGAAGAACTGCTTGCTCAGGGTGGACTCTACAAGAAGATGTGGGAAGCACACATCAGTGCTAAGGATGGCGAATAATGTTTGAAACTTTAAATAAATTTTTTAAGTTTTGTGATAAAGAAAATCGCAAAAAGTTTTACGGTTCAATAATTGTTGGAATAATTAATTCCTTATTTAATGCTTTAAAAATTGGCGCTATTTCTGTAATTCTTACAGGAGTAATTGATGCCACTGTAAACGGCAAGCCATTTGAAGTAAAAAGTATTTGGCTTTCTCTTATAATTATGGGAGTAAGTGTAATTGGCAGCATAATCACAAAGAAAAATACAGCAATGTGGCAGTGCGAAGGTGGATATCGTACTTGTGCACAAAAACGTATAGAAATTGCAGAACATCTTCGTTATCTTCCAATGGGCTATTTTAATGCAAACAGCCTTGGAGAAATAACTTCTGTTACAACAAATACAATGGAAGCCTTGGGTGATGTTGCAACTCGTGCAGTTATGATGGTTCTTCAGGGATTGCTTGATACTGCACTCATCATTGTTATGATTATGTTTTATGAATGGAAAGTTGGCCTTGTTGCTCTGGCAGGTTTTGGAGTTTTTGAGTTTGTAAATCTTTTTATGAGAATTGCTGTTAAAAAGACTTCTGCCCAAAAAATTGTAGATGATGCAGCAGAAATTGGAAAAGTTCTGGAATTTATTCAGGGAATCAGCGAAGTAAAGGCCTACAATCTTGCAGGTCAGCGTCAGAGTGAATTGAATAAGGTAATCAACAAACGTAAAAAGACTCTTATTAAAATGGAAATGAAGTGTATTCCAGTTTCAAATATCCAGTCTTTAATTGCAAAACTTACTGGTGTTGCAATTATGATGGTTTCAATATTTTCTTATTTGAATGGTTCTATGGTGCTTGCTAACTGTGTTGTAATGTTGGTTTGTTCTTTTATGCTCTTTACTGCACTGGAAGCCGGAGGAAACTATTCTGCATTACTTCGAATAATTGATTTGAGTGTTTCTAAAGCTTCTGCAATTCTGGAACTCCCAACAATGGATATTGAAGGTGCAGAAATTGAGCCTGCAAACTGTAATCTTGAAGCAAAAGATATAGATTTTGCCTATGATAAGAAAAAGATTATTGATGGTATTTCCCTTAAAATTCCAGAAAGAACTACAACAGCAATCGTCGGTCCAAGTGGCGGCGGAAAAACTACCTTCTGTCATCTTCTGGCCCGCTTTTGGGATGTTGATAAGGGAAGCGTAAGTCTTGGTGGAAAAAACGTAAAGGACTACAGCATGGATAGTTTGATGAAGAACTATTCCTTTGTTTTCCAAAGCGTATATCTTTTCCACGATACAATTGCAAATAATATCCGTTTTGGGCAGCCAGATGCTCCAATGGAAAAAGTAATTGAAGCTGCAAAAAAGGCCTGCTGTCACGAATTCATTTCTGCTTTGCCAAATGGTTATGACACAGTAATTGGCGAAGGTGGAACAAGTCTTTCTGGAGGTGAACGCCAGAGAATTTCGATTGCCCGTGCAATTATGAAGGATTCCCCAGTCATCATCCTTGATGAAGCAACTGCTAACGTTGACCCAGAAAACGAAAGAGATCTTATGGATGCAATTTCGGCTCTTACAAAAGAAAAGACAGTAATTATGATTGCCCATAGACTTAAGACTGTTCGCCATGCAGACCAGATTATTGTAATTGATAAAGGACGCATTGCAGAGCAGGGTAAACACGAAGAACTTATAGCAAAAGGTGGAATTTACGCCAAATTTATTGATTCCCGTAAAGAAGCCGTAAGCTGGAAGTTATAATTTTATACTCTTTCCCGAAGGTTAAATTATTTTGATCTTCGGGATTTTTTTTTAAAAATAAAACAATCATAGGGGATTTCTTGTAGCTTTTTTTAAAGCGGGTGTATAATTATTTTTACTATGAACAAGAAATTTACTTTTATCTCGCTTTTTGTAACCTTTTTCTGTTCGGCGATCTTTTCTAAACCAACAGTCGATGACAAATTTTTTAATGATTATGTAGGAAAACAGTGGACTACTGAAGATGGTCTACCTGGCATGACAATTATTGACCTTATCCAGGATAATAAAGGCTATATTTACCTTGGAACCTATGATGGATTGGCTCGTTTTGATGGAGTTGAATTCAAAGTTCTTAGTCGGGCCATTGATGAAAAATACCAGTTTGCCACTGCCCACGCCGTTTTCCAGGATTCGCAGGGAAATATTTGGGTTGGCCATAATGACGAAGGAATTTCCTGTATTTTTCCAGATGGAAGTATAAAAAAGTACACAGTTGATGATGGACTTCCAAACAACAAAATTAATTCGATTACAGAAGATAAGGAACACAATGTATGGGTAGGAACTGCCTATGGTCCCTGCTATTTTACCCCTGGTCATAGAATTGTTATTCCAGAAAGGTCAATTGACAATGATGAAAGAATTACTGTTGTTGATTTACTCTGTGATACTGCAGGAAGAATCTGGGTTACTACCGGTATTAAAGTATTTATCTACGAAAATAAGAAACTTAGAAACTTTGAGGGTTTTAAAAACTGTCCTTATAAAGATGTTTCATCAATAACTCAAGATAATGCAGGTGCACTTTGGTTTTCTGTTGCTCCCCACTATGCAGTAAGAATAAAAAATGATGAAGAAACAATATATGATATAGGACATTCCCATAAGGAAGGTGCACTTGTTTCTGGTATCTGCCAGGATTCCTCTGGTTATTATTGGTTCTGTACAGACTCAGGTGTAACAGTTTTACACGATGGTTATATTTCATATCTGGATACAACAAATGGTTTGCCAGAAGATGGAGTAGACAAAATCATAGAAGATGATGAAGGAAACATTTGGATTGGATTAAATCGAGGCGGTCTTTATAAGTTGAGTAGGGGTAAGTTCCAGACTGTTCCAACTGGCATTACAATCAATGCAATTTGCGAAGACACATTTAGAAATGTAACCTGGCTGGCATCTGATAATGGAATACTATGCTATAAAAATAATCAGTTTGTTCAGAATGACCTTACAAGAGAAACTGAAGGCATGCGAGTTAGACATGTTGGGCTTACTCAAGATAAGGAAATCTTGGTTACAGGTTATTCATCAGAAAAAACACAGATTTTATACAATGCAAATGGAAAAATTAAAATTTGGGGTGTAAAAGATGGCTTGGTTGGTAACCGAGGTCGTGTTTCTATAAAAACAAGTTCCAAAGATATTTATGTAGGAATGGCTCAGGGGCTCTCCATCATCCATTCTAATGGAAGTGTGGAAAATCTTTCAAATAAAGTAGAAATGCAGAATGTATATATAATGTGGCTCTATGAAGATTCTGAACATAAAATTTGGGTAGGCACTAACGGTGGTGGAATTTATGTTTTCAAGGATAAAGAAATTGTAAAACACTACACAACAGATGATGGTCTTGCAGGAAACGTAATCTTTAAAATTAACGAAGAAGAAAATGGAATTATGTGGATTGGTACCGGTACAGGCCTTTCTAGAATGAACATAGAAGATGAACATTTTGTAAACTTCAATTCCCAAAATGGCCTTGGAACAGACAGTGTTTTCCAAATGTTTACGGATTATACAGGTTCAGTATGGATGCTTTCTAACAAGGGCATACTTTCGACTAAAAAATCAGAAATGGAAGAAATTGTTGAAGGAAAACGCCATCGTTTGACTGTACATAATTATGGAAAATCTGATGGACTTGCTACAGGTGGTGTAACATCAACATCATGTTCTATGAAAGATAGTAAAGGAAGAATTTGGTTTACACTTGTAGATGGTTTTGCAATCTATGATCCAATCAGGTCTAATCGTAATAAGCGTGCTCCAAGAATAGAAATAGAGGAATATTCAATTGATAATGAGCACTATAACTACTATGGCGAAAAAATAATTGTTCCTGCAACTACAAAACGTTTAAGAATTAAATATACAGGACTTACAACAGTTTCGCCAGAAAGAGTTTTGTTCTCGTATAGGCTTTCTGGTTTCGAAAATGATTATTCAGATTGGGAAAACTCGCGTACAGTTTCATATACAAACATGAAAGCAGGTAACTATGCCTTCTCTGTTATGGCTTTAAATAATGATGGAGTTGCCAGCCAGCCATGTACTCCTGTTGAAATTGTAAAATTAGCTCATATTTGGCAGAGGGTTTGGTTCTGGATTGCAATAATTTTTATTGTAGCTTTAATTGTATTTGGTTTAGTAAGATACAAACTGTTTAAAATGCGTCGTTATCAAATGCAGCTTGAAAAAAAGGTTGATGAAAGAACCCAGGAATTAAAGCTTGCAAATGAAAAATCAGAAAAACTTTTGTTAAATATTCTTCCTTCCGAAGTTGCAAAAGAACTTACAGAACATCCTGATAGAACAATCGCTAACAAGTATCCAAACGTTACTGTTTTGTTTACTGATATTGTAAACTTTACAAAAATGAGTGATGGGCTTTCGGCAGAAGAAGTTGTAACTATGCTCAATAAAATGATTTCAAAATTTGATGAAAGAGCTAAGCGTGAAGGAATAGAAAAAATCAAAACAATTGGAGATGCCTACATGGCAGCATGCGGACTTACAGATGAAAATAATCCAGAAAATGTTGTACAAATGGTAAGATTTGCAAAAGGGCTTTTAGAGGATGTGGCTATTTTCAATGCAACATCAAAAGTAAAGGTAAGCATAAGAATTGGAATTAATTCTGGAAATCTTGTTGCAGGTGTAATTGGAAAGTCCAAGTTTATTTATGATATTTGGGGCGACACGGTAAATGTTGCAAGCCGTATGGAATCAACTGGCCAGGCAATGAAAATTCATGTTACCGAAGCAACTTATGCCCAAACCAAAGACAAGTTTAACTACAGTGAAGGTGTAGAAGTTGAAGTAAAAGGTAAGGGCATGATGAAGACCTACTTCCTCGAATAGTTTTTTTACACGGCAACACTGTCAAATAATGACACTGTTGCCGTAAGTAAAACTAATTAGTAGAACGAATAGAATTAATTATGCTGGTATACTGACTACCATGTTTTTCATAAACAGGAGTCATAGCAGCCTGAAAATCTGAATATGCATCTGAAGATAATTTTATAACTGTACAGCCGTTTTCTTTGGCAATTCTTTCTGAATATTCTTCTCTTTCATGCCATTTTTGAATTTCATATTCCTGGGTTTGTTTAGCAACTCTTTTAATAATTTCCACATCTGCAGGATCAAGTCTGTCTAAAACTTTCTTTGAAGCAATCAGAATTTCTGGAACACGAGTATGCTGATCCAAAATAAAATAAGGAGCAATACTATAATCACCATTGCTTTGATATGTAGGGAAATTATTTTCTGCACCATCAATTTCATTACGTTCAATAGCACCACGAACCTGAGTCATACTAAGGCCTGTTACTCCTTTTGCACCAAGAGCCTCGCACATATCAAGCATAATTGGACTATTAAGTACTCGGATTCTAAGTCCCTTCATATCTTTAACAGAATTAACTGGTTTTGTAACATAAAAATTTCTAGAACCTGCATCATAATAGCATAAGCCAACAAGACCAGATCCAGATTTTTCAATTTCTTCAAGAATAGACTGTCCTATAGAACCGTTCAAAACTTTCCACATATGGTCAGAACTTTTATAAAGATAAGGGAACTGAATTGCATTTATCTTTGACACATAAGAAGAAACCGAAGATGCAGAAACTCTAGTGAATGCCAGATCACCATGTTTTAGTGCCTCAATAGCATCTCCCTCATTTTCTGCAAGTGCACCACCGGCTCTTACTTCAATTTTGATTCTACCTTCTGTTTCTTGTTCAACAAGACGACCAAATTCTTCATCTGCCATGGTTGTAGGGTAGCCCTTGGCATGATTATCTGAAAGTCGAAGTGTTACAGGATGCTTTACAATAACTGCTTCATTTTTCTTTGAACAGGAAATTGAAAAAAGTGAAATAAAAAGACAGCTTAAAATATTAAGTTTTATAAAGAGTTTGTTTTTCATAATAATTTTCTCCATGCTATTCAACTATTCAGTTTTGAAACGGTCGATCTGGTTTCCAATATTTGTGATAGCGTTCTGAACATCCTTAGAAATTTCAGAAAGTGTGATTCCAGTTTCGTTAATCTTTTTTGCACCTAAAGCCATTTCGTCCATTCCCGTTTTCATATTTGATGTTAACGACTGAAGAGAATTCATTTCATTCATAATTCTTTCATTTCTAGAAGCCATTTCTTTTGAAGCCTTCTGAACATTTACAGTACTGTCGTTCATGTTTCGTAAAGCCTCGCCAATCTGTTTTGAACCTTCGTTCTGTTCTTCCATAGCTGACTTAATCTGTACAACAAGCTGGTCTGTTTCTTTAATATGATTTGCAACAGTATTAAAAGCTGCACTTGCTTCATTTGAAGATGAAACTACATTTTCAATAGAGTTTTTAATTTTTATAAGCTGTTTTCCAATAGAGTCAGATTGAGATGATGATGTTTCAGAAAGCTTTCTAATTTCATCTGCAACAACAGAAAATCCTTTTCCTGCTTCACCAGCATGAGCCGCCTCAATTGCAGCGTTCATGGCAAGAAGGTTAGTCTGTTCTGCAATACTTGAAATTGCAACATTGGCTTCGGCAAGCATTTCATGCGATCTGATTGGTCAGGGCTATTCACTTACCTATGGCTTGTATGATGAAGCTGGCGAGCTGATAGGCATTTCCCTCGGCTATATCAAACACTGGTACAGTGGCACGGAATATATCATCAACGAACTTTGTATTAAAACTGAAAAGCAGGGTAGTGGAGCCGGCACTTTTTTTATCAGCGAAATTGAAAAGGCAATAAAGGCGCTGGGACTAAAGCAGATTTTCCTTTTGACGGATTCAAATGTTCCGGCCTATAATTTTTATAAGAAAAATGGTTTTGTAGAATGTGA
>ODAI010345130.1_pt1 | contig 13761 bp, 7 predicted proteins | sample 1539321 | NCBI WGS metagenome assembly ODAI01 (sample SAMN02144231, study PRJEB22623) | gut metagenome | biome: sheep rumen | host: Ovis aries | place: New Zealand
AAAATATTTGTGATAGTCGGAAGCTGCGGGCACCGCGCCTGACCGGGACTATAATATGGAGGTTACTGACAGGGAGGCTCTTATGTTCAAAAATCTGACAAAAAAGGAACGCGCTTGGGTACTGTATGACGTCGGCAATTCTGCCTTCACCATGCTGGCCTGTTCATTGATCCCGATCTTTTTCAAGGCGCTGGCTATCGGTGATGCGCCCGGGCAGATCACCGGCGATCAGGCGACCGCTTACTATTCCATCGCGATCTCGGTCGTCACCGTTGTCGTGGCAATCCTGGGCCCGATCTGCGGGGTGCTGGCGGACCACAAGGGACGCAAGAAGATCCTCTTCAGGACTTGCGTCGCACTTGGCGTGATCGGCTGTATTTTGAACGGATTTGCCATGAGCTGGACGCTGTTCATTGTCCTGTTCGTCCTGACCAAGATCTTCTACTCTATATCGCTGACCTTCTATGATTCCATGCTGAACGATATCACGACCGAAGAGCGCATGGACGAGGTCTCGTCCTACGGATACGCATGGGGTTATATCGGTTCCTGCATTCCGTTCCTCCTGGCTATGACGGCCTACATTCTCGGCGGCGGACTCAGCGAGGACCTGATGCTGTTCTCACCTAAAACGGCCAGGATCATAGGCTTTTCCATCACGGGGATCTGGTGGCTCATCGTCACGATCCCGCTGTTAAAAGAGTACCAGCAGATCAACTACGTGGAGGCGGAGAGAGGAGAGATCTCTGCCGTATTCAATAAGATCTTCGGGACGTTCAAAAAGATCGCCACGAGCGACAGGAAAGTCCTGTACTTTCTGATCGCCTTCTTCCTCTATATCGACGGCGTCGGCACGATCATTGACAACTGCATCAATATCGGCACAGATCTGGGGCTTCCAACCGTCGGGCAGGTCGTCTTCCTTCTGGCAACGCAGGTAGTGGCATTTGTCGGATCATTGGTGTTCGCTCGGCTTTCCCAGAAGTTCGACACGGTTCCGCTGATCCAGGCATGTATTGTCGGCTATTTCTGCGTGTGTCTGTATGCGCTGACGCTGAATACGCTGATCGATTTCGGCATCCTGGCGTTTGGGGTCGGCTGCTTCCAGGGGTCCATCCAGTCGCTCTCGCGGAGCTATTTCTCCAAGATCATTCCTGCGGAGAACTCCGGTGAGTATTTCGGTATCTATGATATATTCGCCAAAGGCGCCTCCTTCCTGGGGTCAGCCGTGATCGCGTGGGTCAAACTCGCGGGCGGGACCATCAATATCGCGGTCGCGTCTCTTGCGATCTTCTTCGGAGTTGGATTCATCTTCCTGAGGCTGTCTGCCAAAGAGCCGACGACAAAATAGTAAGCGGCCGGGCAAAGATCAGATGCGGGACCAAAATGGAAGCCCCCGGGAGACGTGCGTCAGCCGGGGGCTTTTGATATCGGCGCTTAACTTTCGTAAAGCTTTATGGCCTTAGCGGGGTAATTGGTGATGATCGCGTTCACACCATATTGTCTGCATGTCATCAGTTCCTCTGTGGAATTGACGGTCCAGACATTGACATCGAGTCCGTATTTGCGGCAGTCCTCCATGTAATTCGGATACCGGAGGTTGTAATAAGCGGGATGCAGAGCGTCCGCGCAGAGGCGGTTCCCATAGCCCGGCATGTCAACGGGGCCGTCTCCGTAGAGCAGGCCGACTTTGGCGGAGGGATCCAGTTTTTTGATCTTGCAGACAGAGTAATGGTTGAAGGAAGAGTAGATGATCCGGTCAGCCCTGTACTTAGTCTTTGCCAGTTCGAGGATTTTCTCCTCGATCCGGTCGTAGAAGATGATGCCGGTCTTGAGCTCGATGTTGATCGTGAGGCCGGTGGGGGCCAGGAGATCGAAGACCTCTTCCATGGTCGGTATTTGGACGCCTTCGTAGGCGGCGTTGCCGTTACTGAAATCCAGCCTGCGAAGCTCGTCGAATGTGAAATCTTTGAGCCAGCCGGCGCCGCTGCTCGTGCGGTCAATGGTCTCGTCGTGGCAGACCACGATCACGCCGTCTTTGGTCAGCTGGATGTCGAGCTCGACGCCGTCGGCGCCCATATCGGCAGCCAGTTGAAAAGCGGGCAGGGTGTTCTCCGGGGCATGCCCGCTGGCTCCCCTGTGACCCCAGATCAGGGGATGTTTGGATGTTGTCATTGTTAGCTCCTTAGTGTATATACAGCTTGTAGTGTATGACGATGTGTCAATGCCGGTTACTGTAATATCATACTCCTTTTCACACTCCATTCACACTCCATTTCAACACTCAATTTCAAGGCTTTGAGGTGCAATGCGCATGGAGAAGGAGTACTGTGTCCGTATATAGAAGTTGAGTTGGAGAACGTCGACCCTGAGAAGAGGTACGGAGGATCAACTATGATAGAAGTTGCAGGAAAATACAATACAGCCAAAATCTTTACAGACCATTGCGATGAAGCGACGATCGCACAGGTGCGGAATATGATGAACCAGCCTTCCGTATCCGGAGCAAGGGTGCGCATTATGCCCGATTGTCATGCCGGGGCCGGATGTGTGATCGGAACGACGATGACCATCACGGACAAGGTGATCCCGAATCTGGTCGGCGTCGACATCGGCTGCGGAATGCTGGCAACAAAGCTCAAAGAGGAGCGCATCAATCTGCCGAAATTCGACAGCGTATCCCAGGCCGAAGTCCCCGCAGGCATGAAGATGAGAAAAACGCCGCACACTCTTGCGGACGAGCTCTCTGCCGAGGACCTGGCATGTTACGGCAAATCTACCTGCAGAGTGTCGGAAGATGTGTTCCGCCTGAGCCTTGGCACGCTGGGCGGCGGCAACCATTTCTGGGAGCTGGACAAGGACGAGGAAGGCAGCATCTGGCTGGTCGTTCACACCGGTTCCAGGCGGAGCGGCAAAGATGTCGCCGAGTATTATCAGCGGCAGGCCTATGAACACCTGAATGTGACAGGGGCAAAATACAGAGAACTGCTGTCCCAAAAGAGGAAAGCGTTCATTGAAGAGCTGACTGCACAGGGACGCAAAAAAGAGATCAGTAAGCTCCTGCCCAAGTGGGAGGCTGAGCAGTCCAAGCCTGAGATCGCGGTTTCCTATGAGGTCGCCTGGTGCGAAGGGCAGCTGTTCGACGACTATATCCATGATATGAAGATCATGCAGGAATACGCGAAGCTGAATCGGCGCATTATCACGGAAACGATCCTGAAAAAGTGCAAGCTTCACGGTGTCGAGCAGTTTGAGACGGTCCACAATTATATCGACATGGACCGGATGATCCTGCGGAAAGGCTCAGTATCGGCTAAGGCCGGTGAGAGGCTGCTGATCCCGATCAATATGAGGGACGGTGCCCTGATCTGCATCGGAAAAGGAAATCCGGACTGGAACGAGTCAGCGCCGCACGGGGCAGGCCGCCTGATGTCCAGAAAAGAGGCGAAGAACAGTATCTCCATGAAAGAGTATAAAGAGGCGATGAGCGGTATTTATACGACCAGCGTCAATAAGGGAACGCTCGACGAGTCGCCGATGGCTTACAAGCCGATCGGCGAGATCGTGGCGAATATTGAGCCGACGGCAGAGATCGTGTCGCATATTCGGCCGATCTACAACTTCAAAGCGGGAGATGAGGAGTAAAAAGGATTCTGGATCGCTTCCCAAGCCTCGGGTTCGGGGAGCACTCAGAAAGAAATGGGAAGATACGCCGCAATGACCGCCAGTATGAGAGCCGGCAGCATGTTGGCGACCCGTATCATTTTCCCCCAAACCAGATTGACGCCTACGCAGAAGATCAGGATCGAGCCGATCAGCGACAGGTAAGAGATCGCGAGATCGGTCATGACCGGAGCGATGAGCCTGGCAAGCAGGGTCACCGTACCTTCGAAGGCAAAGATCGGAAAAGCAATTATATGCATATCATGCAGTTTTTACAACTCGAGCTTTGGGCCCGGGTGATCTGTTGTGCCCGGAGCCCGAGGCCCCGGAACAAACTGTAGCGTGTGTATGAACTGTTTGATATGATGATGTTATCTGAGACGGAGGATTTCCGTCTTTATAATTGATGAAGAATGAATTTGTGAGGTCAAATAAGATGAATAAGATCATTCGTATATGTATGGTATTGATGATGGCAATGAGTATTGCCGCATGCGGTAAAACAGAGCCGGCCAATGAACAGAATGAAGTACAGAATGAAACACAGAGTGAAACGCAGATCGCAAATCCGTGGACGGACTGCGGGAGCCTTGAGGAAGCTGCCAAGATCGCCGGCTTCGATATGACGGTGCCGGACGGGATCGACGGTTATCCCAATATCATGATCCAGGCGATGGACAAATCGACGATCCAGGTATTCTACAGCGATAAAGAGCTTGGCGAAGAGGACTGCAAAACCGTACTTATAAGAAAAGGAGTCGGAGAAGAGGATATTTCCGGAGATTATAACAAATACAATGAGAATTCAACCGCTCAGATGCACGGCGCCGAAGTGTCGCTCAGGGGCGACGGAAGCCTTGTAAATACAGCGACATGGGTGCAGGACGGTTACTCTTACAGTATCTCCGCAGATCAGGGAATGTCTGCAGAGCAGATCGAGGAGCTTGTCGGGCTCATAAAGTAAAGCAGCTCCCGGGCACGATACCCGGGAAACTGCAGCGTCACCCGGGCCCGGGGCCCGGGGAGTGAGGATTCGGAATTTTGAAGTATATTATTGGCAGCGTTATCGCGATCATACTGTGTATATTGGCAGGAACTGCGCTCATGATGCGGCTGGACAGAAGGCGTAAGCTTTCTGCGCCGCTTAAAGTCATGTGGAGCGCAGTTTTTTCAATTCTGATCGCGGCAGCAGTGAGCATAGCCTACCTGGAGGTCTACTATAAAGCGGATGACCTTGTCTTGAAGGAGGCGGCCGGTGATCCGGATGATGGCGTTTCTGTCTCAAAGATCAAAGAAGGATACTATTTTGACGGACCCGGAGAATCCACCGCGATCATTTTCTTCAGCGGCGCCAAAGTGCAGGAGATCGCCTATTCGCCTCTCATGCACCGCCTTGCGGAGCGCGGTAAGGACTGTTTCCTGGTCAAAGTGCCTTTCCGGATCGCCTTCCTGGGAACCGGAAAGGCTGACAAGATCATGTCTCAATACAATTATCCGGAATGGTATCTGGCGGGGCACTCCATGGGAGGCGTCGCCGCATCCTCTTTGGCCAAAAGCCGCCCGGAAATGGTGTCCGGCGTGATCCTGCTCGCCTCTTATCCGAGTGCGCCGCTCTCAGATAATTTCCGCATGCTGACCGTTTACGGCACGGAAGACGGATGTCTTGACAGGGATGCGTATGAGAACAGCCGCTCCAACTGGCCCAAAGATACCAAAGAGGAGGAGATCGAGGGCGGAAACCACGCGCAGTTCGGTGCTTACGGTGAACAGAAAGGGGATGGGACTGCTCAGATCTCGGAGAAGCAGCAGTGGGACCAGACAGCGGATGCGATCACTTCCTGGATCGATGAAGATTCTCCGGCTTCTGAAGAAGAAAATGACGAGGCAAGGGCACTTGCCAGACGGTCCAGGTCCGAAGACAGCTCAGATCCTACGATCTACAAGATCGACAGGACGAAAAAGGCCCATACCGACGGGGCGGCCGGTACTGACGACACCACCCAGTCAGCGGCGCCGGAAAAGAAGAACTATACCATCATGATCTACATGGTCGGCTCCAATCTGGAGAGCAGAATGGGCAGCGCGACCAAAGATATCGAGGAGATCGACAACGCGGGGCTGTCTTTTGACAATTACAATGTAGTGCTCTATACAGGCGGAAGCATGCGATGGGTATCCAATGTGCCCTGTGACTGCAACTGCGTGCTGGACATGTCCCAGGAGCGGGAGAATAGGATCGTGGGGCGCACAATGGACAGCGCCAATATGGGTGACCCCGGAACGCTCACTGCTTTTTTGCAATTTTGCGACAAGAATTATCCGGCGGAGCACAACGCGCTCATCTTCTGGGACCACGGCGCGGGACCGCTCATCGGATACGGGCAGGATGAGATCTACAATTCGGATTCTCTGATGCTCTCAGAGATGATCGAGGCAATGGATGCCTCTCCTTTCAGCGGCCAGAAAAGCACATCTTTCTGGAAGAAGCTCTCGATGAGGGGCTCCGGGGAGACAGAGAGCGGCCGCAAATTGGATTTTGTGGGATTTGACGCCTGCCTGATGTCCTGTCTGGAGAACATGCAGATCTGGTCCAAATATGCAGATTATTACGTCGCTTCCGAAGAACTGGAGCCCGGCGACGGATGGAATTATGAATTTCTGAAAGTGCTGGATGAAGGAACAGGCATAGCCGCATCAGTTGGAGAGGAACAGCAGGACACAGAGAAGCAGAGCACAGCCGCATCAGTTGGAGAGGAACAGCAGGGCACAGAGAAGCATGGCATAGGCGCAGATGCGCTCGGCGCCCCGGGGGAGCAGGACGCGACGAAGGCGGAGCAGATCACGAGCCGCATCCTGCGTACATTTAAGGAATACTATGACAATAAGCGGTCTGCGACCAACAATCCGGACCTGACTTTGACATGCGTGGATCTGTCCAAAATCGGAAGCGCGGTCGAGGCGCTCGACAAGATGGCAAGGAAAATGTCGAGTTCGGTCAGAGGCGGGGACTTTTCCCTCCTGATGAAGAGCCGCGCGGAATCGAAGAGCTTCGGACTGGCCAAGAATGCCAAGGGACAGGTCTCTTACTATTTTGACTTAGTGGACCTGTGGGATCTGGCAGATCAGATGAAGCAGATGTACCCGGGCGAGGCAGAGGCGGTCCAAAACGCGCTGGACGCTGCGGTGATCGAGCATTATACAAATGTCGAGCACACGAAGGGAATCTCACTCTATTATCCCCTCAGGAACAAGGGGCAGTATTCCGAATTGGGCAAGTACTACTCGGATCTGCTGGAAAAATCCGGGTCCGCGCAGGCTTACGGAAGTTTTCTGATCACAAGCAACAGAAGGTGGATGCGCAGCAAAGCCAGGGACTGGACGCTGGGAGAGCCGATCGACAATGGAAATGAGTATGTGCTCCGGCTGACGCAGGACCAGATGGACAACACTGTGGGCGTCTATTATTCGATCCTGCAGAAAGATCCCCTGGGCGGCTACACGACCAGAGTAAAGCACTGCAAGATCGATCCTGACAAGAATGGCACCGTGCGCCTTAGCAAGTCGCTTCCGCTCATCTGTGCAAGGGTCGGCGGTTACGACTACCTGCTGAGAGTGGAACAGGTGGAGAAAGACAGAAAGCGTTCGGTATACAGAACGCTGAATACGGCACTGGACAGTGACGTGGGATATCTCAGGCACAGAGATGACATAGAGGAGATCCCGATCACGATCCAATTCAGTATCAACAAGAAGAAGGAAATCCAGATCCTGAGTGTGACGGGAGACGATTCCGACATCGGACTGGGCGGAAAGACGACCGTGGAGATCGGCAACTGGGAGGAGATGTCCACGTCTACCGACAATGAATACGCCGTACCTATGAGGGATTCGGAGGGAAGGATCCTGCCCTTTAGTGAGTGGAACCGCCCGGACGTCATTTCATGGCGGGATTTTCCGACTGACAGCACGTTTGAACTGGTGATGGTGAATTCCGGTGATATGGAGTCGGATCTTGTGCTGCAGCTGGAGATCGAGGATATCAACGGTGAGGTCTATGCGTCGGAACTCGTACCGCTCAGCAGTTCTTACGAATCGGAACAGGTCAGGAAGGTGGAAGTCAAAACACAGAGAGGTGTCCTGACTTATTCGGTGTACCCGGATCATGCTTCGGTCGTGGAGTATTCCGGTACGGACGAAAAGATCGAGATCCCGGACTCGGTGGAAGGGGTTCCCGTGACATCGATCGACGCCATCTTCTCGACCTATACGCTCTATGACAGCAACGGCTATAATGCTGTCCGGGAGATCGTCCTGCCGGATACGGTGGAGAGAATCGGAGATATGGCATTCAGCACATGCATGGCGCTGGAGACGGTCCGAATGCCGGAAAACCTTAAGTTCATCGGAAACGCGGCCTTCATGCACTGCATGTCTCTTGTGGATATAGAGATTCCCGATTCGGTCGAGGAGATCGGAAAGTGTGCTTTTGCTTACTGCAGCTCATTGGAAGAATTCCGGATCCCGGAGAACCTGAAGCGGCTCAGCGACGGCGTTTTCATGGGATGTGAGTCACTCGAACAGTTTACGGGAGCATCTTCTACGGATGCATGTATCCTGGTCGACGGAATGCTCTATACGGCGGACGGCAGCGAGCTGATCGCCTGCAGTATGAGTGCAGGGGAGGAAGTCAGCGGCGCGGACGATGCAGACAGCGCAGAAGACGGGGCAAAATACAGCTGCAAAGTCAGAGAAGGAACACGAAAGGTCGGCTACGGAGCCTTTGCGGATACGTTTTTCACAGAAGTCGTACTGCCGGATTCCCTGGAGGAGATCGGAGGGTATGCGTTTTACGGATGTGATGATCTGAATGTGCCGCGGTTCCCGGACGGGATCGTCAAGATCGGCCGTCATGCTTTTGACACGGAAGCTTACCGCCTCAGAAACAGGGTCATCTCGTCTGATCAGATCGTGATCCATATTCCGGCGTCGCTTACGGATATCGGCGATCACGCTTTTGACAAATACATCAACAGAAGATTCGAAGTCGATGAAGAGAATCCGCATTACATGAGTGTGCAGGGATCCCTCATGAACAGGGCAGGGGACTCATGTCTGCAGGTCGTTTCCGATGAGTACGGAACGGTGGTCATTCCGGAGGGCACTGTCACTTATTCGGAAGACCTGCTCACGTATTACCTTAATTACAGGAGTACCTTCGGCTTAAGCGACAGTGAGAGGCATGTCTATATACCGGCTTCCGTGAGCCGGTTTGAGGATGTCACGGTCACATCCAAGAATCCCGAGAGTGATGATGTCATGGGATGGGAGTACAAGAGTTACCTATACCATTGTCCGGAGGGATCCGCAGCAGAGGCGTACTGTGTCCGTAAGGGACTGAATTATACGAATGACATGTCCATGAAGACAGGAGAGACTGAGATCAGTACGCAGAAAGGGACGCTGTATTTTGACCTGTATGAAGATCACGCAGTGCTCACTGCTTACGACGGAGAGGACGAAGTGCTGGAACTTCCCGCGGAGGCCGGGGGAAAAGCGCTGACCGCGGTCGGCGACGGACGAGAACCTGTCTCTTCGGAGTGGGTGATGGGGGCAAGCCACGAGTGCCCGAATCTGAGGAAGCTTGTTATACCCGAAGGCGTCACGGAGATCAGGGACAGTGCGCTCAATGAGCTCAGCTTTGACACGGAGATCCTGCTTCCCGACTCGCTTAAGAGACTGGGCAGTTTTGCGATCGGAACTTCAGTGCCCGTGCGTCTTCCCGAAGGGCTGGAAGAGATGGAGGCCTATTGTGTCAGAAAGGTGGAGGGCAGCAGGTTTGTTGTCAGACCTGCCCTGAAAAAGATCGAAAGCAGCGCGCTTCTGAATTCTGATGTGCGAACGCTCGTACAGGAAGGGGAAAACGCAAATTACAGTGTCCGCGAGGGAATTCTCTTCAATGCGGACGGCACAGAGCTTATGTGGTATCCGTTCACGGAAAAGAGTGAGATCAATGTGCCGGAAGGCGTTGTGAAGATCGGCAGCGGAGCTTTCCAGAATATGGAGAAAACGAGGAGGATCATATTGCCGGGTTCACTCCGGTCGATCGGTTATCATGCATTTTATGACTGTGATCTCCTGAAGGAAATCGTATTCAGCCCTGATACGGAGCTGGATGAGATCGGAGAGGCGGCTTTCGAGGACTGTGAATCACTGGAAAAGATCACCCTGCCTCCTGTGGGAACGATCGGGACGGAAGCATTCCTGGACTGCTCCAAACTGGGAGAAGTGTCATTGTCCGAAGGAACGCTGTCCATCGGCTATCGGGCATTTTCATGGACAGCAGCCGCCAATCCGGTATTACCCGGCAGCCTGCAGACGATCGGCGCGTATGCGTTCGAGGTCGATCCGAGATATGTCTCCCAAAATGCAGAGGTCATTCGGATCCCGGGACATGTGACGCAGATCGGAGACGGCGCTTTCAAAGGCATCCAATTTGTAAATTATGAGGTGGATGTGAAGAATTCAACTTACTCGTCGGTGGACGGCCTGCTTCTGGACAAAGAGAAGAACCGGCTGATCTCCTGTCCGCCGGGGAGGACCGGCACGGTCACGGTACCGGATGGAGTATCGTGGATCCAGGCGTTTACTTTCTCCTATTCGCCGGGGGTCACGGATCTGGTGGTCCCGGACAGTGTGAATTATATTGATACGGTAGGTATTAACGGAATCACGATCCACTGCAGTGAAGGTTCTTACGCGGAGGAATACGCGATCAGGGAAGGACTTCCGTATGTGATCGAATGATGGGAGTTTCGAGCCTCGGGCTCGGGGAGTTTTAGCCTCGGGCTCGGGGAGTTTTTTGTCCCCGAGCCCGAGGCTCGGGTAAACACTATAGACAACGGCTTTAAATAAGATTATTCTATTTTTAGTGATATTTACGAACTCTGTTACACTAAACAGTCATTTGTAAAAGGAGGAGATTATGAGGAAGTTCGCAGGAAGAGCGTTCACTGCTTTATGCCTGTGTCTTGTTCTGCTGGTGCCGGGATGCCGGTTTGTGCGGCCCGGTGAGCTGACAGGCGGCAGCGCAAGTACAGGCACAGGAGGCAGTGACGGAGCAGCGGTCGATCTGAATGTCGGGTCGGTCGACGGTACCGGCTGGAAGATCGCGATGATCACCGATACCGGAGGCATTAACGACCAGTCCTTCAACCAGAGTGCGTGGGAAGGGCTGCAGGCGCTTCACGACGAGACAGGAGCTGAGGTCAATTACATCGAATCGAAGCAGAGCGGTGATTTTACCACGAACTTCGAGACGCTGGTGGATAACGGCAATTCGCTTTGCTGGGGCATCGGCTACGCCTGCGCGGATGCGGTCGTCGAATCGGCCCAGTCCAACCCTGATGTTGCCTTCGCCTGTGTAGACAACGCCTTCGGCGACTCTCTGCCGAACGTCACGGGTGTTGTGTTCCGCGCCGAGGAATCCTCCTTCATGGTCGGCTATATCGCCGCAGCCGTGACCAAGACAAATAAGGTGGGATTTGTGGGCGGTATCTCGAGCGAAGTCATCGAACAGTTTGAGTACGGCTATATGGGCGGCGTCGCCTATGCCAACCGGGTACTGGGCAAAAACGTGACGGTCGTTTCCCAGTATGCGGAGAGCTTTTCCGATGCGGCCAAGGGCAAGAGTATTGCCAACAAGATGTTCACGGACGGCTGCGACATCGTCTACCACGCGGCGGGCGGCACGGGAACCGGCGTCATCGAGGCGGCCAAGGAATCCGGCAATTATGCGATCGGCGTCGACCGCGACCAGGCATACCTTGCGCCGGACAATGTTTTGACCTCTTCACTTAAGAACGTAAACGTCGCGGTCAACCTGGTATCCAAGCTCCATATCGTAGGCAGGGAGATCGGCGGCAAGACGCTCTCCTTCGGCCTTACGGACGGAGCGGTGGGAATCCCGGCGGATCACAGCAATTACCCCGATGAAGTCTACAATGAGGCGATCGAGTGCGGTGAGAAGATCAAGGAAGGCATCATCACACCTCCCGCGACGGAAGAGCAGCTCGAGGCATTCAGGGAAGAGATCGCCAACATGTCCGTGGAAGAGCTGACCAGAAAAGCCGGCGATTACACCGGCATTGACGGCACCGGCTGGAAGATCGCGATGATCACGGATACCGGCGGCATCAATGACCAGTCCTTTAACCAGAGCGCATGGGAAGGCCTGCAGAGGCTGCAGGCGGAGACCGGCGCCGAGGTAAATTATATTGAATCCAAACAGAGCGGTGATTTCACCACCAATTTCGAGACACTGATCGATAACGGAAATTCGCTCTGCTGGGGCATCGGCTATGCATGTGCGGATGCAGTCATTGAAGCGGCCAAGTCCAATCCCAATGTGAGTTTTGCCTGTGTGGACAATGCATTCGGAAATTCTGAGCCCAATGTCACGGGCGTCGTATTCCGCGCTGAGGAGTCCTCCTTCATGGTCGGATACATAGCAGCGGCCGTGAGCAAGACGGATAAGGTCGGTTTTGTCGGAGGCATCAGGAGCGAAGTCATCGAGCAGTTCCAGTACGGCTTCGAAGCCGGCGTAGATTACGCCAACAAGAAGCTGGGCAAGAATGTCACCGTCGTCTCCCAGTACGCGGAGAGCTTCTCCGACGCAGCCAAGGGCAAGAGTATTGCCAACAAGATGTTCACCGACGGCTGTGATATCGTCTACCACGCGGCAGGCGGTACAGGTACCGGCGTCATCGAGGCGGCCAAGGAAGCCGGCAAGTTTGCAATCGGCGTAGACCGCGACCAGGCTTATATTGCACCGGAAAATGTCCTTACGTCTTCTCTCAAGAACGTTGACATCGCAGTGGATCTGGTATCGAGACAGCACATTCTGGGCAGGCAGATCGGCGGAAAGACGCTGAGTTTTGGCCTGACGGAAGATGCGGTCGGAATTCCCGAGCATCACGAGAACTATTCGGATGAGATCTACAACGCGGCGATCGAGATCGGCGAAAAGATCAAGGCCGGCGAGATCGATCCGCCCGGATCCGAGATTGAGTTTGAGAAGTACAAGGAGACTCTGCAGTAAGGCAGATAGATAAGGAGGTCATAAATGGCGGCAGAAGTCAGCAGCAAATATGCTGTGCAGATGCATGGGATCACCAAGCGATTCGGCTCCTTCTATGCACTGACCGACGTCGATCTCGATGTGGAGAAGGGAACGATCCACTCCATTCTGGGTGAGAACGGCGCCGGCAAGAGCACGCTGATGAACGTCCTGTACGGCCTGTATCAGGCGGATATGGGATCGATCTACATCGGCGGCGAGAAAGTTGATATCAAGAACCCCACTGCAGCAATCGAACATGGAATCGGCATGGTGCACCAGCACTTCATGCTGGTTGAGAATTTTACAGTCACGCAGAACATCGTACTTGGCTCGGAGCCCACTAAGAGCGGCATTTCGCTCGATATGCGGCAGGCCAAGAAGAACGTGCAGGAAATCGTCGAGAAATACGGCCTGGACGTCAATCCGGACGCCAAGGTGCGCGATATCACCGTCGGCATGCAGCAGCGCGTCGAGATCCTCAAGGCCCTCTACAGAGGCGCCGAGATCCTGATCCTGGACGAGCCCACGGCAGTTCTGACAGAGCAGGAGATCGACGAGCTCCTCGCAATTATGCGCAACCTGATCAAGGACGGCAAGACGATCATCATCATCACCCACAAGCTCAAGGAAATCCAGGCTTCCTCGGATATGTGCACCATCATCCGCCGCGGACATTACATCGATACAGTCCCGGTCAAGGGCGTCACAGAAGACGATCTGGCAACCATGATGGTCGGCCACGCTGTCAAGCTGGTCGTTGAGAAAACGCCTGCCAAGCCCGGCAAGGTAGTTCTCGATATTCAGAACCTGTATGTCAAAAACGAGCAGCGTATCAACGCAGTCAAGGACTTCAATCTGCAGGTCCGCGCGGGCGAGATCGTCGGTATCGCAGGTATCGACGGAAACGGCCAGCAGGAGCTGATGGAAGCGGTCAACAACCTTAAGCGCTGCAAGGGCAAGATCATCCTGGACGGCGAAGA